>Ga0265298_10003761_pt1 | contig 19829 bp, 10 predicted proteins | sample AusTroGonzalo_MG_3_FD_193486 | JGI IMG/M metagenome (GOLD analysis project Ga0265298, IMG submission 193486) | Bovine rumen microbial communities from tropical cattle in Woodstock, Queensland, Australia - Gonzalo_01 | ecosystem: Host-associated > Mammals > Digestive system > Stomach > Rumen ... | reverse complement strand
GGCTCTGGTTCCAGGAGAACTACCCGAAGGGCGAATACGTCTACTTCGGCAATATCAACACCGTCGACGACATCGCTGACTATCGCATGCTCTTCTGGCTGCGCGACATCGAGACCGGCAATGCCGACGACATCTGGAACTTCTCCGAAGTCGCCATGAATGCCGCTCCTTGTATCGAGCAGTATGTGAAGAACGGTGGCAACCTGCTGCTATGGTCGCACGCCGTACCCTATATCGGCACCATCAACCGCCTTGCCACATCGGTACTCCGTGGTGTGGGCAATGCCTTTGGCTGCGGTGTCGGCGGTCCTAACGGCGATGTCTGGAAGATGGGCGTATGTCTGAACACTGGTTCCTTCTCGAAGGATCTCAGCACCCATCCCATCTATGCCGGCATCGAGACCGAGAAACTGAACGACAACTGCTTCAAGGCCATTGCCATGAAGGGAGCCGGATGGACAGAAGACCACAACTGCCTGTTCTTCGACATCCCCGCCAAGCTGACCGGTCTTGACAACACCACAGAAGAGTGCTACAACGTTGTGACAGAAGAGTTCGGCATCTACCCGCTCGGCACATGGGATTCACAGGTCAATTGGGTTTCTCAGCTCAACATCTGGGAGGCCAAGGCCGCTCCGATGGCTCCCGAAGGATTCCAGGCAGGTGCTGGCACCGTCCTCTGTATCGGTAATGGAGGTTGCGAGTTCTCGATGAAGAACGAAGACGGCACGCCCGACAAGAGTGCTAACCCCAAGAACAACTCTTGCCAGCAGAACGTCCTAAAGCTGGCCAAGAACAGCATCGACTATCTGATGTCCATCTAAGCCGTCATTCGTTTCGCTCTAAATAATCGTTCATTGCTAACACTTTTGTTGCAATGAACGATTTTTGTTAGTCTTTGAAACAAATCTTATCGTACATATTTATAAATGGACGTAACTTTGCATCAGATTTAGATTCATACATTGGTTAATTAGGTAATTGTTAGTTATTTGTTAGTAGTAATGAAATAGCGCGGCTCGTGAGAGTCGCGCTTTTTGATGATTGTCTATTTTCATTACATCGTAGCCGTGAGGAACGTGGCGTTGCCGAAGATATAGAGAATGTTCTCGCAGGCAGGCACAAGGATGGTCTCACCCTGACGGATCTCAATGCCGTTGATGTTGGCATTACCCCATAGGCAGACTACGATGACGAACGAGTCGCAGTGGAAATCGATCTGCTGGGCTACCTGCACCACCACGCGGTGCACCACGAAATAGGGGCAATTGATGAGTTGTGACGTGGGTTTGGTGCTGTCGTAAGAGGTACGGTAAGCAGGCCACACCTGATAGTCGATGGCAGCCTTTGCCTCTTCAATGTGGAGTTCACGGGGATTTCCATGCACATCCTTACGTCCGAAGTCATACACACGATAGGTGATATCGCTTGTCTGCTGAATCTCTGCCAGGAAGTTGCCTGCGCCGATGGCATGCAGACGACCAGCCGGCAGGAAATAGAGGTCGCCCTCATGAGCCTCATGGGTGGCAATCACATCCTGCATGGGTGAACGACCGTTCTGGGGCTCTGCCGTTGCAAGCTGTTCATACTCCTCAGGTGTGATACTCTTGTTGAGTCCTGCATAGATTTTCGCCCCTACATCACTCTTGATGATATACCACATCTCTGTCTTGCCTGCACAACCGTGACGCTCCATTGCCAGTTTGTCGTCAGGATGCACCTGTACGGACAGGTCCTGACGGGAGTCGATGAACTTGACGAGCAGGGGGAACTGATTGCCGAACTTCTTGTAGATCTTCTTGCCCACCAGCAGTTCCTTGTACTTGTCAATCAGTTCGACAAGTGTCAGCCCCTCATCGACATCATTGACCAGTCCGCGATTGATGGCCACGCTCTCATGGCCTGGTACACCGCTGATCTCCCAGCTCTCACCCACATTGGGCTGGGCATTGAAGATACCCTTGAAGGGTGCAATCTGGTAACCGCCCCAGATGGTGGTCTTCAGATAGGGTTCAAATTTGTATGGTTTCATAAGCCTTCTGTTGTTGAAAGTTGATGATTACTGCTTATTCTTAGCGATCAGTTTCTTGATGGTCTCCACACTGGCACTGGTAGTCAGTCCGTCCTCAGGAGTGTTCATGCAGTAGTCCACCAGACGCTCCACGCTTGAGGTTGCCACATGCAGACGGGTGTCAGCAGAAGCATAGTAGATCAGCACGCGTCCGTCATCATCCTTGATCCAGCCATTGGCAAAGGCCACATTCATCACGTCACCGATGTACTCGTCGCCCTCAGGCACCAGGAAGAAACCACCCGGACGGGCTATCACCTTTGTGGGATCCTCAAGGGAGGTCATATACATATATAATACGTAGCGCAGACCGCTGGCAGTGCCACGAACGCCATGGGCCAGGTGCAGCCAGCCTTTTTCTGTCTTCAGCGGATGCGGACCCTCACCGTTCTTCACCTCTGTGACGGTATGGTACTTGCGCTCATAAATGATCTTCTCTTCCTTCACCTCGGCATGAGTCATATCATCCACCAGTGCCCAGCCTATGCCACCACCGCTACCAGTGTCGATGAAGCCATCCTGCGGACGGGTATAAAGCGCATATTTGCCATCCACGAACTCAGGATGTAACACCACATTACGCTGCTGACTCTTGGTCTTCAGGTCTGGCAGACGCTCCCAGGTCTTCAGATCCTTCGTACGGGCGATGCCGGCTGTAGCGGTAGCCGCACTCAGATTACCCGGCTGTGAAGGGTCATGACGCTCAGCACAGAACACACCATAGATCCAGCCGTCCTCGTGCTGGGTGACACGCATGTCGTAGATGTTGGTGGCAGGATCCTCTGTGTCGGGCATCGTAACGGGCTCTTCCCAGAAGCGCCACCCGTCGATGCCGTTGGGCGACTCTGCCACAGCGAAGAACGACTTACGGTCGGCTCCCTCCACACGGCATACCAACAGGTAGCGTCCGTCTAACTTGATGGCACCCGCATTCAGCACCGCATTCATCATGATACGCTGCATCAGGAAAGGATTGTCCTGCTCGTTGAAGTCGTATTTCCACTCCAGAGGCGTATGCTCTGCCGTCAAAATGGGGTAAACGTACTTCTCATAGATTCCGTTTCCACCTTCCATCACTTGGTTCTTGCGCTGAAGCAGTGCCTCATGGCGCTGGCGTAATGCCTGTACTTTCTCTTGATAGTTCATATTCTTATTGTTTTGATTGACGGTGCAAAGGTACGAAGAAATCAGCATCGGATATGACTCAATAATAACCGATACTGACACTTTTCTGCCAATTCAGACAATAAGCTTCGTTTTCTGGTATTTTTCGCGGAATTCCTTTGGGCTGCAACCCTTCCGTTTGCGGAACAGACGGTTGAAATTGCTGAGTGTATTAAAGCCTGTAGTCCAGCAGATCTCACTCACGCTGTCGGTCGTATCCACCAGCTTGCGGGCTGCATGACCCAGACGGACGTCGATGATATATTCTGAGAGACTCTTACCTGTGCGCAACTTAAAGTAGCGGCTGAAGGCCGAGGACGACATGCTGACAAGGGTGGCCAACTGCTCCAGCATGATCTCGTCGCGATAATGGTCATCGATATAGTTTTTCACCTTCATGATGCGCTTCGAGTCGCTATCCACCTCAACCTTGGCGAAAGCTGATGAAGCCAGTTCGCGGGCACCCTCAAACTTCGACAGTTCATAAAGAATGGACAGAAACTCCTGAACAGCCAGAAAACCCTCTTTGATCTTCGACAGATTGAGCAGACGGTGACTGACCATCATGATAGCCTCTGGGGGGAAGGCCAGTCCACGCTTCGCCCTTGCCAGCATCAGATAGATTGGTCTGAAGGGATTGGTTCTGAAAGGTGAGGATGGGGAGTCAAAGTCCATGTTAAACTGCACGGTTACCTCATGGATATCTTCTGTCTGGGCACCGTTCTGCTCCCACACATGCTCCAAATCAGGACTCGTTATGAGTACCAGGTCCAGATCGCCGATCACCTCGTTGGAGTCACCTACCACCCTGCGACAGCCTGCACCACCCATCACGAAGTTCAGCTCGAATATCTCATGCTGATGGATGGGATAGTCGAACTCCTTCTTATGGCGATCAGCGACATACATGAAGTCATGTTCGCCCAATGGTGTTATCTCACGCAGGACTCTTGTTAGCATTTAGTTTGATCGAGCATCTTTCTACGTTGCAAAATTAAGAAGAAAATCTGAATTATACAAATTATTGCTGTTAATTCTTGACCCTCTGTGAGGTTTGATATCGTTAATAACAAAACAGGCATTGGGGAGTTTTCCTTGATCTGCAAAGTCGTTCAGTTGACCTATCGAATATTTGGGCGTATAGCCAGCACGGCATATATAAATAGTGGTGTTGGCATACCGCCCGATATTTAGGGTATCGGCAACAAGTCCCACAGGGGCTGTGTCGAGGATCACGTAGTCGTATTCTTCTTTCAATATGGTCATTACTTGCCTGAAGCTGTCTCGTGTCAGTACTTCGGCGGGATTGGGTCGCTCTTGCCATCTTCGTAAGCCCATCCGATGCCATAAAACGGATCATCCTGATGACCGGCCATATAGCCCTTACGCTGGAGAGAATCCAAGCGCTCTTCCAATTGCTGCGCCAGAGGTTTCTCTGGCTCAGTCTTTTGCTGTGTGGTACAGCCTACGATCGCCATCAAAGCGATAACCCATGCAAAATACTTCTTCATACTTTATTCTCTTTCCATTATTTCCAAACACATACGACCATTATGATAAGGACACTTCCAAAAACCAGCCTTATCATCAACACTATTCAGCGAGCCATCGCGATGACGGCTCCAATACCATTCGCCATGTTCGTAATCAATCAAACGCTCCTTGATATATTGCCAACAATGGAGGGCTTTGCCGAGGGCTGAGGCATCGCCAAAGTGCTGGTAGATATTGTAGAAGCCCACAACGGCCTCAGCCTGTACCCACCAATGGAGGTCATCATCAACGGTTTTTGCAGTCAGGTTGGCTTCGTGTATCATCGAACCATCAGGGTTCAGACCTTTCTCCGAAGCTTTGGCAACTATCTGTACGATAGGCTCTACTTTCGCGAGTACCTCCTGATCGCCCAAAACCAATGCCGCCTCGTGCATCAGCCACGAACATTCGATGTCGTGACCATAACTTTCCAATTGTCCTGCACCTCGCGTCCAGTCCATGTCGAAGAATAAATCGAGATGATGCGTCTCTGGATTAAGAATCCTATCTGTAAAGATATCGATGATATTACGCAGCGCAGCCTCAACACGAAGCATTTCCTCTGGTGTCACAGCAATATCGACTGGAAGCACTGAGCCTATGATGGGCACGTAGTCGCAAGAAGTCTTAGCCTGAAACTCCTTAAGCGTGCGATAGAGGTTTGCATAGGGCTCAATGATGTGCAGGTGGGTGTTCTGCGACTTGGGGTAGTTGGCATCGTAGGCAGAAAGACGCATATCGGCGATCTCGCCCCACTCCCTTGTGCAGGCCTCAATATAGCCGTTATACTTATGGTCAAGGGCATGCGCCTCGATGCAGTCGAAGAGCTGAAGGGCATAGTCCAGCGCCTCGCGGTCGCCAGTAGCCCGGGCATATTCCGAGAAACCATAGAGCGCAAAGCCTATTGCATAGAATTGCTTCTTCGTGTCTTTGGGTTGCCCCTTGTAGTCAACACTCCAATACACACCCCCATATTCGGGGTCGATGAAATGGTCGATGAAATATTGCTTGGCACGATTGGCCATTTCCAAATACTCAGGCTTACCCAATACACGATAAGCAGCAGAGAACGTCCACAGGATACGGGCATTCAGGATAGCACCTTTATCAGCTTCAGGATGCAGCACATTCTGATTGTCGATGCGACCATAGAAACCACCATGCTCATTGTCCTGCATGCGGTCTATCCAAAAGCGAAGGATGTTGTTTTCCAACACCTCGCGCATTTCTTGTTTAAGCAGATCTGTCTTCATTTTCTCAATTCAAAAACACGTGAAGCATAATCCCAATCGAGCGGTATCTCGATGCCCACTTCCATCAGGAACTGACCAGAGAAACGCTTGCCACTCAACGCACAAGGCTCTTGCCATGCCTTGACATCCTTTTCTGTAAGGGTGTAAATGGCATCTGGATCGAGGCCCTGCAATCGGAAGCGAGGGATAGGCATGCTGTAGTAGTTATCCACCTTATAGGCAAAGAGCACAGCCTGACTCTTATGCTCATTCACATACATCAGCGAGGCTACACCTTTTCTATTATAGGGGGTCTGCAGGCGATAGAGGTCACCCGTCTGCACCGTTTGGCGCAACTGCTTGTAGTCTGCAAAACAAGTGGTACACTGTAATTTCTCCTCATCGTTCATGTGCTTGGGCTGCAATTCGATGCCCAATCGTCCACTCATGGCCACATCACAACGGAACTTGATAGGAATCACACGACCTCCCGTATTCCAATAAGGTGCACCACCGATATGTTGGGCCATCGCATTGGATGGGAAGAAGAGCGACGTGCCCCACTGGATATACACGCGCTGAAGGGCATCGGTATTATCACTCACCCAGAACTCATCGAAATAAGGCAATAGGCCATAATTGGCACGACCACCACCAGAGGCACAATCCTGAATTACCACATCGGGATACTTCTGACGGATACGCTCCAGCACTTTCAACAAGCCCAGATGATAATCGATATAGAGATTGTTCTGCTTGTTCTTAGGCAGATAGAGCGAGCCATAGTTCTGGATAGAGGCATTGGCATCCCACTTGATGTAGCTGATCTCAGGATACTGAGTGAGCAGGTCATCTACAATCTTAAAGGCAAAATCCTGCACTTTGGGATTAGTCATATCGAGCACCAACTGCGTACCTCCACGGCCCAGTTTCAGTTCGCGACCCTTGGTTTGGAGCGCCCACTCCGGATGTTGTTCGAAGAGCTCACTCTTGGTGTTTACTGCTTCTGGCTCTATCCAGATACCAAACTTGATATGGCGCTGCTTGGCCGCATCTGTAAGAGCCTTGATGCCTCCGGGGAGTTTTTTCAGGTCTGTTACCCAGTCGCCAAGGGTTGATGAATCGTCATTCCGCTGGTACTTGTCACCAAACCAACCATCATCCATCACGAAGAGTTCACCACCAAAGTTGGCAATATCGTCCATCATGTCGATAATCTTCTGTTCTGTAATGTCGAAGTAGATGCCTTCCCATGAGTTCAAGAGGATATCGCCCGTTTTCATGCCACGATGGAGCATGCCCTCAGTACGTGCCCAACGGTGGAAGTTGCGACTGGCGCCACCCATGCCATTGGTAGAGAAGGTAAAGGCAAGATGGGGCGTAGAAAACGACATGCCACCATCGAGCACATACTCAGACGATTGCGGATCGATACCTGCATAAATATGATGTTCTTTTTTGTTGTTGGTGTTGATGCGAATTTCGTAATTGCCACTCCAGCAAAGAGCTGCACCAATGGTACGTCCCCAAGCCTCCTGCGGCTCGCCATCGAGAGATAGCATAAACTCTGGTGCATCACAATGAGCGTTACGGGCGCCATCGGTGTTACGGATTACCTGCAAACCTGGATTGAGCGGCTCTTGTGTCAACTGAGCTTCAGCGCACCAGTCACCATGCAGATGCGTGATCCATACGTCGCCTCGGCGCACAGTCAAATGACCTGAGTCGAAACGTTTCAGTATGATAGTACCTTTCTCATTATTGACGATCTCAGTCCAAGTCTCAATGATATCTACTTTCTGATAGGCTTTATAGAAAACTCTGACGGTGATGGGTTTCAACTGATCTTTCATTGTGAAGATATGAAGGATGGCACTGTTATCATCCCTTGACTCATAATCGGTAACTCTCAACTCGAGATTGAGGTCGCCATCATTATGTTGTACCTGCAAGGCAGGCAAATGAATCATGTCGACAGTACCGAAAGTAGGCAGGGCAGCGAAGTTGAAGTCGCTGCCTGCCTCTTTCAGTTGTCTGACGTCAGATAATTTTGCACCAAAGTAGTCTTGTCTCAAGTCCTCCCCATCATTGGCGTGTAACACCATCGATGTATGAGGTGTCGAGACAATTACTTGACCTTCCCAGGCACTTACCTTTAGTGCCCCTAAGAGCAACGCTGCTCCTACTGCTGTTAACATGCGTTTCATACCAATACTAACTAAAATTTATAAACCTGACTAACAATTAATTAATGTACGATAACTGCCCATCGTCCTGCATGCGTTCTATCCAAAAGCGAAGGATGTTGTTTTCCAACACCTCGCGCATTTCTTGTTTCAATGTTTCAATCCTTGTCATTTCTTAATAGGATAAAAATAGATGAGAGCAATCATGATGACGGCAATAACGGCAGGGAAGATGGAGAACAGCGACCAGATCATGTTGTTCACCGACTCGGCATCGGTGATCGTAATGACGGTCTGCCCCGTTGCATCCGTACCAGACACGAAGCCCGCAATGCCCAGCAACAGGGCCACCAACGAGCCGGAGATGGCTGTGCCGAACTTCTGCGACATCGTGCCACTGGAGAAGATCAGACCTGTCGATGAGGTGCCGTTCTTCTCTGTGGCATAGTCAGCCACATCGGCATACATCGACCATAGCAGCGGAGAATAGAGACCAATGCCTATACTGGTGAGGACCACAACAGCCAACATCGCCCAGATGTAGTCAGGTTCCATCGGGATGAAGAAGAAACCGATAGAGGTGACCACACAGATGACGGCAGCCCACATGAAAGCCATACGCTTAGAACCCACCCGTTTTGTAAACATAGGCGATACGCCGCCGAAAACCATACAGGTGAGTTCGCCGAAGGTCATGAACACCGTATAGTTGATGATGAGACCGCTGACGGTCACATCGCCATGAAGACAGTATTCGAACATATAGCCAGCCACAGCATAGCGGAAGCCATTGAAGAAATTCATGCAGATGCCGATAAGCGTCACATAGACCCAGGGCTTGTTGCGGAACAGGTCGGCAAAGGGCTTTAACGAGAACTTCTCAGCACGAACGGGTTTTAGACGCTCCTTGGTCAGCAGACCGCATGCCAAGGTGCCCAGCGTGGCCAGCACTCCGAAGAAAGCTCCCAACACGGCATATTGGCGCTGGTCGCTGCCACCCACCATTTTCTGGAGATAGGGGAATGAGAGCAACGTAACGAATCCCATGGCGTAAGCCCCCACCATACGGAATGAGGAGAACTGGTTCTTCTCATTATCGTCGTCGGTCATCACGCCAAGCAGCGACCCATAGGGTACGTTGACCGCTGTATAGACCACCATCATAGTCAGATAGAGCGTATAGGCCCAGATGCGCTTGCCCGTAAGACCGAAGTCGGGTGTGTAGAGCAACAGGGCAAAGACAAGGCCCATCGGTACGGCTCCGAAGATGAGCCACGGGCGGTAGGTACCCCAGCGGCTCTGCGTGCGGTCGGCTAGCGATCCCATCAACGGGTCGGTTACCACATCGAACATTCGGGCTATGAGCATCAGCGTAGCCGTGTCCGCTATAGTCAGACCAAACACATTTGTGAAGAAAAGCGGAAAGGCTATCGACATCACCTTCCAAGTGATGCCACCCGCAGCAGCATCCCCCAAGGCATAGCCGATTTTTTCTTTCAATGCTGTCATAGCAGTACTTATTTGAAATTCTCAATGATTTGAAGACACATTCTGGAGTTATGAGTCAGATATTTCTCATCGCCCGTATAGCCGTAGAGAGCACGTGTGGCCATGTCAAGATATTTCACTTTCCCCAGGTCCATTATCGTAATGATTTTATAAACTACTTCCGAATAATCTTCTTGCCCTTGTGGATGTAAACACCCTTACCGGGATTCTTTGAGGGAACACCACCTGTAGAATACCAAACCTCACCATTGGAGAAGACACCGTTTCCGCTCTCGATACCATCGATGTGGGACAGTATGAGCTCTGTCAGTTTCAGCGACAAGAATGTCACTTCGCCTGCATCCTTATGCTGAATGAGGATTTTCTGGATATTGCGCAGATGGTCGAGAGCGATGGCAACACGCCTGTTCTCGGCATCAGCCGAAACCTCCGTGCCATCTGTATAACCGACGGTCATGCTGACATTGGCATCAGAACCGACTTCAAGCACCAACTGCTCCCCGTTTTCGATGGCATTGGCATCACCTAACCACAACTGAATGCTGCCATAAGCCTCGTCAGAAGACATCGTATAGTTCTGTTTGTCATAACTTACCTTATCGCCCTGTTCTTCAAACTTGCCCAAATCGATGATCGACACTGCGGATTCGGCAGTCATCACTTTAGCTGAAGTAAGTGTCAGTTGCCCAGGTTCCTGATACTGTAGGTAAACGCTGTTGATCAGGCTTGTTCCTTCTGGGATTTGCAGTTCCACAGCGGTATGTCCTGTTCCTGCTCCCGAGGAGACAGCCTGGGCCATACCATCAGCATCGACATACTCCATCTTCAGCGTCACAGGGAAGCCAGCTTCTTCATACTCCACCCGTATGAGATCAAAGCCGTTGTATCGTTCGTCACCGACATCCCATCCGCGGGCACCCCATCGGCTTGTGGTCGTGACAGTGTGCGTCGTGCTGTCGTAGTACGAGTTGTAGCCGCCATTAAGGGACATGAGATTAATGTCACCCTCTTGTGGAGCTTTTGGCTTATAAAGACTGATCCTGTCGATGGTAATGCCATCACCACAAATAGAGAATCCGTCTCTCATCTGTTCAACCATCTCTGCAGTCAAGGCCATCTGGACCTCATGCGGATATCTGCGAATCTTGTTCAGTTCCACGACCTCCCCGACTTCATTTGAACTGGCGTCGCGGATGAACACCTTTGGCCATTCGTTGTCTTCATCACGGCTGACAATGTTGATGCACAGCAGCATGCCTTCCTCAAGGATGGCTCCGTAGGCCTCGTCCTTCTTGCAGATGTCATTCCAGTTCAGGGCTGCTCCCTCACTGTTCTTCCACAGTAGTCTGACTTCTTCTTCCTTCAGAGGTTCTACAGAGAAGTCTATACCCTTGACGGAAAGAATGGTTACAGTGGCTGGGTTGACGCTCTGGATCATCAGATTCTGGATTTCCTTCGAACTGTCGTGGGATACGAGTATTTCCGTACCTGTCGCAACGGCATTGCTGTTCTCTGCGCCAGCAGAATTCTCACTGCCGTCGGCATAGCGAACGGTAATCCTGACATCAGCATTCTCCTCGGCTATCCGCAGACTGATCATATTGCCATCGACAAGTTCTGGTTCTTCGAGCCATTTCTGAACACCAGCCCATTTGCTTGTCGTTATCATCACATGAGACTCTGCATCATATACCGCCTCTTCACTCATGGGCTCCAGCATCGAGAGGTCTGCCTCACGGTTTTCATTGAAGAAAATGTGTACCGGTTCGGGCACCGGATCAGGAGTCACTTCCTGATTCACTTTGATTCCTGCCAGATGGACAACTCCGGCCTGAGTGGGCTGAATCAGGATCTCCATAATCTGTTTCGTCGGATCAAGCAGTAGCTTTGCAAACTTTCCATCCGTCTCCATAATGGAATCGCAGGCGGTGCTATCACTATAATTGACGGCCAGCTTGACGCGTATCCGTTCAACGAACGTCACCAGCAGCTCAGCTCCACTAATTTCCTCATTAGTGGTGGGCGTAAGAGAGACTCCAATCCATCCTTCGAGTGCGGCCATCTTATGCTCAGTTGGATTGTACAATACTTTCGTGACATCCTGCGACTTCACTTTTGTGAGGTCGGCATTGCCGTCCTCGTCAAACACCAATTCCGGCTCAGGGTCAGGCGTCACTGTCTGATTGACAACGATCTCATCGAAAGAAACGATTCCTGCCTCGGTCGGTTGGATCTGAATCTCACGTATGGTCTTGGTGTTGTCGAGAAGAAGTTTGACGTACTTGCCTTCTTCACTCATGATGGTGTCGGCCTCCGTGTCATCGCTGTAAGTGACGGCAAGCTTGACTTTGGCTGGCTCGGCGAATGTCACCATCAGTTCGGCACCGCTGACCTCTTCACCCTTGGCAGGCGAGAGAGCAACGCCAATCCATCCCTGAATGGCAGCCATCTTGGCCGTGGTGGCATCATACATCACCTTTGTAGCATCCTGTGACTTCAACCGGCTCAAGTCAGCATAGCCCTCGGTGAAGACCGGTGTTTCCGGTTCTTCGGGCGTTACCGTCTGGTTGACGGCAATCTCTGAGAATGCCACGACTCCTGCCTCTGTGGGCTGAATCTGGATCTCACGGATAGCCTTGGTGTTGTCGAGCAGCAGCTGAGCCTGTGTGCCTTCCTCACTCATAATCATATCGGTCTGTGAGCCGTCGCTGTAGTTGACAGCTACTTTCACCTTTGTAGGCTCGGCAAAAGTCACCATCAGTTCGGCTCCGCTCACGTGTTCGCCACTCACTGTAGTCAGTACCACACCTGTCCAACCATCGGTAGTGGCCATCTTATGACTCTCCGTATTATACGTTGTCTTTGAGGCATCCTGTACTGTAAGTCGGCTCAGATCCGCCTTTCCGTTATAGAATACAGGCACTTCTGGTTCCGGTGCAGGTGCAGGAGTAGGTGTAGGATCAGGTGTCACCGTCTGGTTCACGGCAATCTCCATCAGCTCCACGATACTGGCTTGAGTGGGTTGTATCACTACCTCGCCGATGGTCTTGCCCGGATTCAGCAACAGTCGGGCATAGTTCGCACCGGCATTCATGATCATGTCGGCTTGCGTTCCATCCCTGTAGGTTACTGCAACCTTCACCTTGGTAGGATAGCCGAAGCGTACCATCAGTTCGGCACCGCTTACCTGCTCAGTGGAGGCTGTTTTGAGAGATGCTCCAACCCAGCCTTCGGTAGTAACCAACTTGTGGCTCTCAGCATTGTACATCACCTTGGTCGCATCTTGTACGGACAGTCTCGACAAGTCAGCCTTGCCGTTGGCATCGAATACAGGCGTTTCAGGCTCCGGCACGGGATCTGGCGTTGCCTCTTGGTTCACGACCATCGACTTCAGTTGGATAATGGAAGCAGAGGTGGGCTGTATTGTTATCTCCTTGACCTTCTTCGTCGGATCGAGCGTAAGCTTGGCGTATGAACCGGGTTCTTCCATGATCATATCCGTCTGTGTGCCGTCGGCGTATGTCACGGCTAACTTCACTTGTGCCGTTCCTTGGAATATCAGGAGCAGTTCAGCGCCACTCACGTCATCCACATCCGTAGCTGTGAGCGTCGCGCCCGTCCAGCCTTTTGTGGTGGCTAAAGTATAAGTATCCGTATCATAGACCACGCCGCTCTGCGGTTTCAGCATGGCGAGGTTGGCCACGCCGTCACTGGAGAATACACCGAGTGTGACAACCTTCATGCTAAGGATAGTGATAGTGGCGGCATTGACAGGCTTCACCTCTATTGCCTGGATATACTTGCCTTCATCAACGGGCACGTAGATGATAGTACCAGCCCCACCTGCCTGTCTGGTCTGAGCCTTCAGCCTACTGCGCGAAACCGTTTTCGATGTAGAGGATGACTCTGTGCCGTCGGTATATCTGACGGTGACCGTCACCGCCACATTGCTCTCGGCAATCTCCACAACCAAAGTATTGCCAGACACCTTCTCCGGTGTGTTGAACCATATCTGTGCACCCTTGTATGCCTCGGTCGTGGTTATGCTAACAGTATTGTCATCATTTCCGGTCACAGTGGTTGTCTTCTCATCCTGGGCATCCAGCTTCGTCAGGTCTGCCTCTCCGTCCTCGTTGAAGATGGCTTCCTCACCAGGATCATCGGGATTGTCATTTCCGCCGTCATCAATCTTCTCACCGATTTCACCCTCTGTATAGAGCACGGCCTTGGTGAAGGTGAAGTTCTCTCCACGTACCATAAGACCCTTTTCTTGGATGGCCTTCAAGGCTGTTGCAGTCAGTTTCAACTCGAAGGGCGACTCTGTGAAGGCAGTCCAGTTGGCACCGTCCAAGGCACCACTATAGTCTGACGGTTCGAGAGCGATCTTCGATGTCTGGCCTAATCCTTCAGCAAAGATGCGGATGACATCGCCCACAACTGCATTGCTGAACAATCCACGATTAATCTCGATGTCGCCATCGCAGATAGCCTGTGTCTTCTCCACAAGTGACTTCTCAGTGCGGTTATCGGCAACCTTGTCATTCACACTGACTGCTGTGAGTTTCAACGTGCCGATAGGCTGATAGGTGATATAAACCTTCTCGATGGTCTTGACATCAGCAGGAATATCGAGCTCAACCTCAATTTCGCTAGCTGCAGCACCAGCACTCACTGATTTGCTGTCGCCATTGGTGTTTGTGTACTCCATCTTCAGAGTTACGCCAAACTGTACAGCCTCATACTTCACGGTGATAGACCCCTTCTGGCTATAACGGTCATCGCCGATATACCAGCCGCGTGCAGCCCACTCATCAGTAGAAGTGATGGTCTTCGTTGTGGCATCGTAAGTAGAGCTCCAACCCTCATTTAGGTCATCGAGACTGATATTCACACCTGTCTGCGCAGGCTCCTCTGGCTCCTCTGGCTCTTCCGGCTCATCAGGCTCCTCATGACCTTCGTCTGTATCCTCGCCGAGATCCTTCTCTGTAAATAGTGTTGCCTTAGTGAAGGTGAAGTTCTCACCACGTACCAACAGACCTTTCTCTTTGATAGTAGCGAGAACAGACTCTGTCAATTTCAGTGTGAACGGTGATTCTGTAAAGGCAGTCCAGTTAGCACCATCAATGGCACCAGAATAATCACCTGGCTCCAAGGCAATCTTTGATACTTCAGTCAATCCTGTGGCATAGATATAGATGATATCCTTTGCTGCCGCATTGCTGAAAAGTCCGCGATTAATCTTGATGTCGCCATCGGCAATCTTTGCCTCTTTCTCGACAAGGATCTTCTCCGTACGGGTGTCCACCACCTTATCATTTACAGTGGCTGATGTCAGTTTCAGTTTACCCACAGGTTGATAGGTAATATAAACCTTCTCTATTGTCTTTACATCGGATGGGATGTCGAGTTCTATCTCCGTCTCACCTGCGGCAGCACCCGCACTGACGGATTTACTCTCGCCACTGTCGTTCGTATATTCCATCTTCAAGGTGACACCGAAGGTCACTGCCTCGTACTTAACGGTGATCGAGCCTTTGCTATTGTAACGGTCATCGCCGATATACCAGCCACGAGCAGCCCACTCACCAGTCGTGTTGATGGTATTTGTCGTGGCATCGTAGGTAGAGCTCCAGCCCTCATTTAGGTCATCGAGACTGATATTCACACCTGTCTGCGACGGATTGTCAGAAGAATCTTGGCCAAGCAGCTCCTTCATCTGATCGCGGGTCACCACGTAGTCTTTTCCGACGGCATCCTTCCACCAAGTCTCACTTGTATGCTTGTGAGTGGTTGTCTTACCATCGTTATAGTCACCATCGTACCAGGTCATGAACCAACTCCAACGGCTACCTGCATCCCAGATGCTACCCAAGGAGGCCATCTCTGCATCATCGCTGTTGCCGCACTCTGCGAGAGTAACCATCTTATTGGGATAATCATCCTTCAGTGATTCATACTCTGTGTCAAGTTTCGAAGCTGTTGCGCCGTAGTTGTCACGTCCGATGATGTCCACGTATGCATCGCCAGGATACCAGTCCTTATCCTTAGTCTGCGAGGTCCATACCCAAATGAGGTTGTTCAATCCCTTCGTCTTTACCATGTAGTTATACATCCACTGCCACAGCTTCTTATAGACATCGGCACCCTTGGCGCCCCACCAGAACCAGGCAGTACCACCCTCATATTGGCAAATGTTACCAGATGCCTCATGAAGCGGACGCCATACAACGGGAATGCCTGCATCCTGCATCTTCTTCAGATAGCCGCAGAGTTGATCCAACTGTTGTTTAGCCAGTGTATTCTCAGAGGTACCATCGACGTAGACCTTCGATGCATCAAAAGAAGTCTCATTTGCTGCGGTTCCTGGTGTGCAGGTATAGTCAGTACCATTATTGGCCTTTACTTGCCAATGCCACATGGCACCCACGATACCGCCTTCCTTCCACCAGTTCTTGGCTGTAGTGATATCACTATAGTCGATCCAACCCTCATTATTCACATCCTTCGATGCATGGAGATTGATAAAGTCATAGACATTCAGAGCAGGCCATTTGCCCGTCCAATTATAAACATTCTCTGCCTCTTTGGTGTTCCAATCCACGTTAGCTACTACGCCAGAGACAATTTTCTTGCCATAGAGATCTTTCAGCACATTGAAAAGCTTCTTCGTCTCCTCACTGGCATCTGCATTTGAAATATCATCTTCCTCATCGTCAACAGCATCGCTGATGGCCTCACCGAGTTCTTGTTCCGTATAAAGCACAGCCTTTGTAAAGGTATAGTTCTCACCACGAATCAAGAGATTCTTTTCTTGGACCTTTGAGAGAAGCGATGCAGTAAGTTTCAGTGCGAATGGCGACTCAGTGAAGGCAGTCCAGTTGGCTCCGTCGAAAGCTCCAGAGTAGTCATTCTGTTCAAGAGCGATTTTTGAGTCGCTGCTCAAACCTGTAGCATATATTCTTAAGATATCACCTGCAACAGCATTGCTGAAAAGTCCACGGTTAATCTCAATGTCACCATCGGCGATTGCCTGTGTCTTTTCTACCAATGTTTTCTCTGTGCGGTTATCTACCACGGGATCGTTGACTGTAGCCGCAGTCAATTTCAAGGTCGCAGCCTTTTCGTAAGTGATGTAGACCCTGTCGATGGTTTTCACATTTGCAGGAATATCGAGAGTTACTTCTGTCTCTCCTGCTGCTGCACTCGCACTTGTGTCCTTGCTTTCACCATTAGCATTGGTATACTCCATCTTGAGGGTTACACCGAAATCTACAGCTTCGAACTTCACAGTAATAGAACCCTTGCTGTTATAACGGCCATCACCGATATACCAACCTCGTGCACCCCAGTCAGATGTGATGTCAATGGTCTTCGTCGTTGCATCATAAGTAGAGTTCCAACCCTCATTCAGATTGTCAAGTGTGATGTTCACGCCTGTCTGTGATGGCTCATCAGGAGTTTCTGGATCGGCAGGAGTTTCTGGATCGGCAGGCTTCGTGCTCTCGGCATTCACCTTTACCTCGTTCAGGGTGACACTGCCTGCATCAGTAGGCTGAATCTGGATCTGGGATACCTTCTTCGTTCCGTTGATAACCATGTAGAGGATGGTGGCTGCATCGGACATGATATTGTCTGTGGCTGTCTCGTCGGCATACTTTACCGTTGCCTTCACCTTCGCAGCCTCACTGAACGTGATGCGCAGCTCCTTACCCTGTACATCATCGGCACTTGTGGCAGTAATCTGAACGCCTGTCCAGCCTTCAGTAACGGTGATCTTGTGTGATTCCGTATCATAGGTCACCTTCTCGGCATCCTGAACCTCAAACTTCGAGAGGTCAGCCTTGCCTTCTGAGTTGAAGATTGGAGTAACAGCTATGGGCTTATATAACTCGACCTTCGTGATGGTGTAACCTGTGCCAGAGAAACAGAAGCCGTTTTCAAGCTTATTCACCATTTCAGCTGTCAGTTGCATTTCAACCACTGTTGCCTCTGTTATCACATCAGGATTGATGGTGTTGACAGCAGTAGAACTTGCATCACGAAGAACAATTTGGCGGTCATCGCCCGTTGTGCTTGCAACATAGAACTTGAAGATTTCGTCAGTCTCCAGAATTCCTCCCCAATTAGTATTCTTCGTGTCGCTATATTCACTCCAATTAATGGCATCGCCCTCACTGCTTGTACTTGTCCATACGGTTCTTGCCTCACCCTCACTCAGTTTTGTCAAAGCAGAAGACTCTGTTTCAAAGACAGCATTGATGGTGACATTATCCGTAACGGTGAGCGTGTAGGGATTGTCCGTATAGTCTGTATCATTGATGGTCCACTTGCTGAAGTTGTAGTCGGTGGCTGGTGTAGCAGTAAGCGTCAGAGATGTTCCCTCAGTTATTGTTGCACCGCTATTGAGGTTGGCATTTCCATCATTAACGGTATATGTGCCTCCTGTGGCATCATTGATTGTGACAGTGTAGTTGACTGTGCCTAATGCGCTTTCACTCCATAGGGCTACCTTGCTGTATGTATATTGATAGCCGGTAATCTTAAGACCATTCGATTTCAGCTCTGTCAGCATTGCATCCGTCAGGGTAAGTACATAGTCACCTACGGATGCGGTCTGAGTACCGCCAAAGGTGTCGCCATTGCCACCACTTGCGTTCTGGAAACATATCTGATGATATCCTGCATCGGGAAGAGCTGAGATAGAAACGACTATTCTGTCACCTATGGCGGCATTGGCAAATCGGGCTGCGGGGAACGTTATAACATCACCGCTCCAGTCCCCGACTGTACCGCCAGTAGAAGTAAGAACTCGCTCCGTACGGTTATCTGTGAACGTCGCAGATATTTCCACATCACCTGTCGGTGTGAAGGTATAGGGATTTGTTGTTACATCCTCTCCGTTGATGGTCCATTTCGTGAAACTGTAACCTGCAGAAGCCGATGGGGTCAGCGTCAGAGATGTTCCCTCAGTTATTGTTGCACCGCTATTGAGGTTGGCATTTCCATCATTAACGGTATATGTGCCTCCTGTGGCATCATTGATTGTGACAGTGTAGTTGACTGTGCCTAATGCGCTTTCACTCCATAGGGCTACCTTGCTGTATGTATATTGATAGCCGGTAATCTTAAGACCATTCGATTTCAGCTCTGTCAGCATTGCATCCGTCAGGGTAAGTACATAGTCACCTACGGATGCGGTCTGAGTACCGCCAAAGGTGTCGCCATTGCCACCACTTGCGTTCTGGAAACATATCTGATGATATCCTGCATCGGGAAGAGCTGAGATAGAAACGACTATTCTGTCACCTATGGCGGCATTGGCAAATCGGGCTGCGGGGAACGTTATAACATCACCGCTCCAGTCCCCGACTGTACCGCCAGTAGAAGTAAGAACTCGCTCCGTACGGTTATCTGTGAACGTCGCAGATATCTCCACGTCACCTGTCGGCATGAAGGTATAGGGATTTGTTGTTACATCCTCACCATTGATTGTCCATTTCGTGAAACTGTATCCAGCAGAAGCGGATGGAGTCAGTGTCAGTGATGTCCCCTCGGTTATTGATGCACCACTACTGAGATTTTCATTTCCGTCATTGACGGTATATGTTCCTCCTGTGGCATCATTAATCGTAACTGTATAACTTAAAGTACCTAATGCATTTTCACTCCAAAGGGCGACCTTGCTGTAGGTGAAATAATATCCTGTGACTAAAAGTCCATTGGCTTTAAGTTCTGCAAGAGCTGTAGCATCTAAGGTGAACTCATAGTCACCTGTCTCACTGATGTTGATTTCACTGCCGAACTTATCTCCGTTCCCTCCGCCTGCATTCTGGAACTTCACTTGATGATAACCTGCAGTGGGAAGTGCAGAAACAGTTACTACGATCTTGTCACCAACAGCTGCATTAGCAAACCTAGCAGCAGGGAATGAGGGACCTCCGCTCCAGTTCTCAACAGTACCAGACGTAGAGGTAAGTACTCTTTCTGACCTGTTGTCTGTGAAGGTTGCAGATATCTCCACGTCACCTGTCGGCATGAAGGTATAGGGATTTGTTGTTACATCCTCACCATTGATTGTCCATTTCGTGAAACTGTATCCAGCAGAAGCGGATGGAGTCAGTGTCAGTGATGTCC
>Ga0265298_10003759_pt1 | contig 19832 bp, 19 predicted proteins | sample AusTroGonzalo_MG_3_FD_193486 | JGI IMG/M metagenome (GOLD analysis project Ga0265298, IMG submission 193486) | Bovine rumen microbial communities from tropical cattle in Woodstock, Queensland, Australia - Gonzalo_01 | ecosystem: Host-associated > Mammals > Digestive system > Stomach > Rumen ... | reverse complement strand
ATATGCATGCAGTATAAACAAATAATATGAACGAATCGTAAATAAAAATGCTTGAATGTTAAAAAAACTGTTTTATAATCCCTTTTCATGAAAAAATGTTTATTCTTAGTTTTAGCCGTTGTTACTGCGCATTTTGCTCTTCAAACGTATGCCGATTCCGATTTGACGGTTGTTGATGGTGACAGCTTGGAGATTGCTGCAAAGAGAATTCGTCTTGTCGGGATTGATGCACCGGAATATTTTCAGACTTGTGAGGATAATCAGGGTAGAGAATATATGTGTGGGCAAGAAGCAAAGGCATATCTTGAAAAACTGATTGAAAAAGGTCGCAGAAATGGCAAGAAAGTGAAGTGTATGGCTCAAGGTTCCGATCGCTATAAACGCGATTTAAGTGTTTGTTATATCGGTGATACGGAATTAAATTTTGAAATGGTAAAATCCGGTTATGCACTCTCATATAAAAGCGATAAATACGCTTTGGCGGAAAAACGGGCAAAAAAGCGCGGCAAAGGGCTTTGGCAGGGTAAATTTATGCGTCCCGAAATATACAGAGCCATCAAGCGTGAACAAGAAAAACAAAAAAATTCATAAAATGCATATTTTCTCTTGACAGATGAAAAAACTTATGTATATTGCAACACACGTTTAATTAAAATTTAGAAGGTTTAGGATAAATAAAATGTTCGCAGTTATTAAAACAGGCGGGAAACAGTATAAAGTGACCTCAGGCGATGTGATTAAAGTTGAAAAACTGAATGCACAAGAGGGCTCTGAAGTTATTTTTGATGAAGTTTTAGCCTTAGATGAAAAAATCGGCAAGCCTTTGGTTAAGGGTGCCAGTGTTACAGCAACCGTTTTAAAGCAGGCTAAAGACAAAAAAGTCATTATCTTCAAAAAGAAGAGAAGACAAAACTATCGCCGCAAAAATGGTCATAGACAGCAAATCACACTCGTTAAGATTTTAGACGTGTGTGCAAAACAAAAAGAAGCTTAATTTTTTAAGGGAGATAAAAGATGGCACACAAGAAATCAGGTGGTAGTTCCAATAACGGGCGCGATTCCATCGGACGTCGTTTGGGCGTTAAAAAATTCGGTGGCGAAGCCGTTATTCCCGGAAACATTATCATTCGTCAACGCGGTACCAAATATCACCCGGGTGCAAATGTGGATATGGGTAAAGATCATACCATTTTTGCCGTGGCTGAAGGTAAGGTTGAATTTAAGGAAAAAGGCGATAAGATGTTTGTTTCCGTTGTTGCGGAATAATTTTGCTTAAGATAAAGAAAAATAAGTGTGGGGTAAGGTATTTACCCCCTTTATTTTTCTAAGAAAACGGGTTAAATTGAATTTATGAAGTTTTTAGATCAAGCTAAAATATATATCAAATCAGGTGACGGCGGAGCCGGTTGTGTGGCTTTTCGGCGTGAAAAGTATATTGAATTCGGTGGTCCGAACGGCGGTGACGGCGGCAAGGGCGGCAGTGTTTATTTTGAAGCTGTTGAAAATTTAAACACATTGATTGATTTTAGATATCAACAACACTTTAAAGCGCCACGCGGTCAGCATGGTATGGGCTCGGAAATGTGCGGAGCTAAAGGTGAAGATGTGATTATTAAAGTGCCGGTCGGTACCGAGATTTTATCTGAAGACGGACAGACACTGATTAAAGATATGGTAACGGCCGGTGAACGTTTCTTGATTGCCAAAGGCGGTGACGGCGGCAGAGGAAATATGCGCTTTAAGAGTGCAACCAATCAGGCGCCGCGTTATGCAGAGCCGGGATGGCCAGGTGTTGAACTTTGGGTTTGGTTGAAATTAAAAATTATTGCCGATGTGGGGTTGATTGGCTTTCCAAATGCGGGAAAATCAACATTTTTAGCTTCTGTAACGCGTGCAAGACCTAAAATTGCAGACTATCCGTTTACGACGATTCATCCTAATTTGGGTGTGATGTGGAAAAATGGTTATGAAATTGTTTTGGCTGATATTCCGGGGCTGATTGAAGGCGCACATGAAGGCGTCGGTTTGGGTGATAAATTTTTAAAGCATGTGGAACGATGCAGAGCTTTTTTACATATTGTGGATGGTTTGCAAGAAGACGTTGAAGAGGCTTATAAAACCATTCGGGAGGAAATCGGACTGTATAATGAAGAACTGCTTAAAAAGCCCGAAGTTATTGCTCTGAATAAAATAGATTCGCTGAGCAAAAAAGAAACAGCCGAAAAAATAAAAGCTCTTGAAAAAGCGACAGGCAAAAAGGTTTTTGCCATATCTGCGTTTGCCCATAAAGGATTGGAAGAAGTTGCCGGCGAACTCAGTCAATATGTTCAAGATAAAAAAATGCAACGCTACGATGAGGAAAAAACGCATGTTGAGACTTTATCAAAGCCATGGTCACCGATTTAATTGAAGGAGAAAATTTTTGAAAAACGAAGAAAATAAAATTTTGAAAATTGTGCAAAAAATTTTGGACGATAATAAGGCAGAAGATGTAAAGGTGATTGATTTGGAGGGTAAAACTTCGATTGCAAATCAAATGGTTGTGGCCTCTGGAAATTCAAATCGTCATGTGGCATCTATGGCCGAAAAACTGATGGAGGCCTTAAAAAAAGCCGGTGTTAAAGCGACATCCGAAGGTATGGAAAAAGCTGACTGGGTTTTGATAGATGCGTTTGACGTGATTGTGCATTTGTTCCGTCCCGCAGTGCGCGAATTTTATAACTTAGAGAAAATGTGGCAGGCGATTGCCGAAAAAAGAAAATAGGGTGTGTTTTAAGTGTTAACGGAAATTTTTGATACACTTGAAAGAAAATAACACATTTATAAATTGACAAACCTTTTTTGCGGTTGCATAATAAGTTTATTCAAAAGCAAACAAGGAAATGCATGTGTTTGAAGATAACGAAGAAAAGCCGATTTTGAAACCGGATGATGACTCCGGAGATAATCCGCAAGAAACAAAAGTTTCTGAAGAAAAAGCCGATTTTTCGTGGAAGAAAAACGGCTTTGATATGCGTGAACATTTAACGCTCAAAAACAATGCCATGGAAGCTGAGGCCTTTCAGGAAAAAAAGAGTAAAGGTCGGATTAAAAAACGTTTGAAAACCTCTCGGAATTTGCCGCTTGATTTGTTGAAAATTAAAAAAAAGGTGCGTGAAGTTTACGATGATGAAGATGATGAGGACGATTATATATATGCAGCCCCGCCGGTGGTTCAAATGATGCAGGAGGAAGATGACGGACGTTTGATGCGCGGTTTGAGTGAAAATGAAAAACGCGTTTTGAAACAAAAAGAAACAATAGATACCGTTAAAGCACTTCAAACAGCAGGTAAAATGGAAGCTTTACACGAGGCTCATAATCTGGCAAGAGAGGCCGGATTAAAAGGGCTGAGCAAAAAGACGGTTGCGGAATCCATACAGGAGGCTTCCTTTAATCCGAATGAGATACAGGAAAAAGCAGTTGAAAAAGATGTGAGTAAAAAACTCGGTATTAAGGGAAAAATGCGTGACGGAGAGATTATTCAGGCTGCTCGAGGTATTAAAAAGGTTGAAAAACTGGGCGGGCAAAAAGCTGCTAAAAATTTGGATATGCAAGATATTGTTAAGGCCGGCAAAGAAAAACTCGATGAAATTAAATTGGCTGAACTGATTTTGAAAAAATCAGGGCAAAATGTAAAAAAACGTAAGCACAAATTAAACGAAAGCAAAGATAAACTTGAGTTGAAATATTTAGATGGCCAAAAAGGGCAGGATAAAAAAAATACTTTGCGGCGTGCAAAACAAAAGAATGATGATTTCGGCAGATAAGTCGTTTCAATGATTTGACAGCTTAAAAAAAATACGTTACAGTATGTCTATTAACTTTGATATGATAAGGAAAATTGAAATGGAAACACAATATTACACCTTGGTTGAAAAACAGGATTTTTACGAGATTATTGAAAATAAATACGGTGAATTGGCTCTGTTTATAGATGCTCGTCCCGGAACGCCCGTTGATCCCGTGCTTGAATTTGATGGTAAGCAAACGGCTTTGTTGCGTCGTGATGAAAGACTTGCCGTTCGCTTTGATAATATTGATCCGGAAACAAAAAACATTTTGGCTGAACGCGAATTTGTGATGATTGTTGAGCTTACGGGCGAGATTGTCGAGCGTGTGTATGGTGTACCGGTTGAAAATGTGGAAAGTATCTTTATCTTAGGTCGTCAAGGCAGAGCTGACGAAATTATCAAGGCCAGAAATAAAGCTGAAATTATGGCTTCATTCGGCGCTGTTAAGTCATGGACCGGTGGGGAACATAAATGATTGGTTTAGTTTTGGTGGCACATGGTGCGTTGGCAGAAGAGTTTTTGGCTGCCATGCAATATGTTGTCGGACCGCAAAAACAAATTGCAACGGTTGGACTTTTCCCTAAAGATGATATACAAAAACGCAGAGAAGAAATTTTAGAGAAAGTGCGTTCCGTTGATGACGGTTCGGGGGTTATCCTTTTAACAGACATGTTTGGCGGAACACCTTCGAATCTTTCTATTTCTGTTATCGGGCAGGGCAATGTGGAAGTTTTGGCGGGATTAAATTTGCCGATGCTTATTAAACTTTCCGGTTTGCGTTCGGAAGTCAGCTTAAAAGAAGCCGTTGAGGCTGCACAAGATGCCGGTAAAAAATATATTACCATTGCTTCGAAGTTTTTAGGCGGCTGATATGGCAGCAGAAGTTTTTGAAAGAGATTTAACAATATGTAATGAAAAAGGGCTTCATGCCAGAGCAGCGGCCACTTTTGTGAAGTCTGTCGAAGGTTTAGACGCTAAAGTTTTTGTTTCGCGTTTGGGACAGACGGTTGGCGGTGATTCAATTATGGGATTGATGATGCTTGCGGCAACAAAAGGTTCGGTCATCCATGTAAAAACGGAAGGAAATGAGGCTGAAAAAGCCATAGAAATTTTGACGGTATTGATTAATGCAAAATTTGGCGAAGAGTGAACCTCTTGAGTTTTGATGCTTGAGTTTCTATATATTTTAAAAGTTGAATTTGAATTAGGGCAAACAGATGAAAATAAATAAGAATTTTTTGATTTGGGCGGCTGTTTTTTTAGCGCTTTTTATTATAACCGGTCTCGGTGATTCTAAAAACGCATCGTCTTTGCATGAAAAGCTGGCTTTTTCGGATTTTATGAGCGATGTTGAAAATAAACGCGTTTCGGAAGTGACGGTCAGCGGCCCTGAGGTACGCGGTAAGATGGTAGACGGTACGAGTTTTTATACGTATACACCTTATGATCCGACCATGATTGAAACATTGAGAAAAAACAACGTGAAGGTTAATGCTAAGCCGGTTGATACAAGTTCTTCAACGTTTTGGGGTGTTATTGTTTCATGGTTTCCGATGTTGCTTCTTATCGGTGTGTGGATTTTCTTTATGCGTCAGGCTAATTCAGGTAATAATAAGGCTTTAAGTTTCGGTAAATCGCGAGCAAGACTTGTTGAAAATACAAAAAAAGTGACATTTGCTGATGTTGCCGGTGCAGATGAATCGAAGCAGGAATTGGAAGAGGTTGTTGATTTTTTAAAAGATCCGAAAAAGTTTTCACGTTTGGGCGGACGCATTCCGAAGGGGGTTTTGCTTGTCGGCCCTCCGGGAACCGGTAAAACATTGCTTGCAAAGGCTGTTGCCGGTGAGGCTGATGTGCCGTTCTTTTCGATATCCGGTTCAGACTTTGTTGAAATGTTTGTCGGTGTGGGCGCTTCGCGTGTACGTGATATGTTTGAGCAGGCCAAAAAGAATGCGCCATGTTTGCTTTTCATTGATGAAATCGATGCCGTCGGTCGGCACCGTGGCGCCGGTTTGGGCGGCGGTAATGATGAACGCGAGCAAACCTTAAACCAGCTTTTGGTTGAGATGGACGGCTTTGAAGAAAATGAAAACGTGATTTTAATTGCCGCTACAAACAGACCTGATGTTTTGGATCCGGCATTGTTGCGTCCGGGGCGCTTTGACAGGCAGGTTGTGGTGACAAATCCGGATATTAAAGGTCGGGAAGAAATATTAAAAGTTCACGTTAAAAAAGTGCCGCTTGCCAAAGATGTTGATTTAACGGTTGTTGCGCGTGGAACACCCGGATTTTCGGGAGCTGATTTGGCTAATTTGGTTAATGAGGCGGCTTTGCTTGCGGCTCGAAAGGATAAGCGCAAAGTGACCGCCGAAGATTTTGATGAGGCCAAGGATAAAGTTTTGATGGGTAATGAGCGCAAATCAATGGCTATGGATGAGAAGGAAAAGATGTTGACAGCTTACCATGAAGCAGGTCATGCCATTTGTTCGCTTAATGTTAAAGAAACAGACCCGATACACAAAGCAACCATCATTCCGAGAGGACGTGCCTTGGGTATGGTGCAGCAATTGCCCGAAAAAGACCAGTATTCTTATACGCGTGCAAAAATGCTTTCGCGTTTAACGATTTTAATGGGTGGTCGCGCAGCCGAAGAATTGAAATTCGGTTATGATGCCGTGACTTCGGGTGCATCTTCGGATATTGCCGGTGCAACGAATTTGGCTCGTTCAATGGTGACCGAATGGGGTATGAGTGATTTGCTCGGACCGATACAATATGCCGATAATTCAAATGAGGTGTTTTTGGGACGTTCGGTTACTCAAAATAAAAACATGAGTGAAGAAACAGCGCGGCTTGTTGATGCTGAAATTAAACGCTTGGTTTCGGATGCTCATGAAGAAGCCTTGAAAATTTTGAAAACAAGGAAAAAGGATTGGGAAAAGCTTGCTAAAGCAATGATGGAGTATGAAACCTTGACGGGCGACGAAATCAATGCCGTTTTAAGAGGTGAAAAAATTGATAAGTCAAAGCAGGCTCCCGTTTCTTCGGATAAGAAAACACAGGCATCCGTACCGGAGATTTAAATCAAAAAATACGGTCATTTGTATTTAAAAAATGAAAGCTTCAAAGGTGATGATGCACTTTTGAAGCTTTCGTTTAATTTGAAATAAAATAATCAGATTTCGCCGATATCATCGTCATCATCTTCTTCATCCATTAAGGCTTCATTTGCAAGAATCATAGCTTCTTCTTCAGGGGTGAAGACTTTTTGGGTTGGCGCACGGCGATGATTGATGATATCTAAAACATAATTACCGGCCACTTTGTATAAATCAACCAAATGATTGTTATACATATGATCACCTTCTTCAATGAGGGCGTAATCCACATCTGCATGATGTTGCATGTTTAAGCGTTTGGCCAAAAGAGCTACTTGTTCGGGATCATCAATTTCATCTTTGCCGCCTTGGATAATTAAACCCGAAGTCGGGCAGGGCGCCAAAAAGGCAAAATCTTTTTCATTTGCAGGCGGCGAAACAGCAATAAAATTGTTGATATCCGGACGGCGCATTAAAAGCTGCATTCCAATCCACGCGCCGAAGGAATAACCGGCAATCCAGCAACGTTTAGAATCCGTATTTTCTTGTTGCAGCCAATCAAGTGCCGCGGTGGCATCTGCCAATTCACCGGGGCCGTCTTCAAAATGCCCCATGGAACGTCCGACACCTCTGAAATTAAACCTTAATACGGAAAACCCCAAATCACGAAAGCAAGAGAACAATGTGTATACAACCTTGTTGTTCATCGTGCCGCCATATTGCGGATGTGGGTGCAAAATAAGCGCAAGAGGCGCATTTTCACGTGATGATTTATGATATCTACCTTCAAGTCGGCCTGCCGGACCGTTAAACAAAACTTCAACCATTTTTAAAATCTCTTTACAAAAAGCGTTTTTACGGATATAAATAAGAATCGATAAAGAGGAATATAGCATAAAATGAAACAAAATTTCAAGTCTTTAATTTTATCTGATTTGGAGGCGGTGGTTTTGCGCGATCCGGCAACTTCGTCGCATTTGGAAGCCGCATTATTTTCGTCGGGTTTTCATGCAATTGTCTGTTATCGTTTTAATCATTTTCTTTGGCAAAAGAAATGGCATCTTCTTGCACGCTTTTTATCGCAAGCGGTTCGTTTTTTTACGGGTGTTGAAATTCATCCGGCGGCGCAAATCGGTTCGGGTTTTTTTATTGACCACGGTATGGGGGTTGTTATCGGAGAAACAGCTCAAATCGGTGATAATGTGACATTATACCATAACGTTACTTTAGGCGGTACAAAACTTTTTGACAGTTACGGTAAAACACAAGGTAAACGACACCCGTCAATCGGTGATGACGTTGTTATCGGTTCAGGTGCGCAAATTTTGGGACCGATTAATATCGGTGATCATGTTAAAGTCGGTGCCAATGCGGTTGTAATTAAAGATGTTGAAGCCGGCGCAACGGTGGTCGGCGTGGCCGCACACCAAGTTGTGCGCAAGAAAAAAAACGAGTCGAGTTTTTGCGCGTACGGTATTGAAAAAAATGCACCGGATCCTTTAGATGAGGATATCCAAAAACTTTCGGACAGAGTCGAAAAGCTGGAAAAAATGTTGCTTAAAAAAGGCCAAAAACGCTCTTGACAGCCGTTGTTGTATGGTTTGATAATTTTAATCGGATTGTTTTAAAAAAAATGTAATGAAACAATATTGTCACTGTTTTTTTAAAAAAAATGTGTTATAATGCATACCGAAAGCCGAAAAAGGAGGAAGAAATGATTTACCTGCGTAAAATATTGACGGTAACTCTTGTTTTGGTCTGTGTGTGTCGGGTTTCGTATGCTCAGTTGCCTGCGAATCCGTGGGTGGCACAACCACCTTCACCGAACAGCGGTTACTTCGGAGATGATGCTGCTGATGCAGCCGGCAGCGATATTACGGATGCGCCGATTTATTCAAATAATGAAAGCGGCGGCGAAATTTTGCCGGTTGATCCTTGGGCGCGTGCAAGAGACAGAAGCGGCGTTAGGACATGGCGCGGCAGCGGGCAACAAGGAAAACTTAATTACATCGGCGAAGGTACGACTTTTAATACGGGGGATCAAGAATATCTTGCGCCAGAGGTTAATCGTCATAACATGGTTGTGATGCTGGATCACTTGCGGAAAATGGGATATCAAATTCCTGAAAGTTATAATGAAAAAGTCAAAAATATGCCTTCTAAGTATCGTCAACAATTGAGAGACAGTATGAATGATTTGGGTGATGCTTCCGATCCATTCAGCGGCGTGTTTGTCGGGTTGATGAATACCATTGATAATTCAACGGGATTGAGTTTAGATAATATCTTATTTAATTCGGTTGATATTTTGGGAACGGATTAAAGTTTTTGTATTGTAAATGCAAGCTTTTTTAGGCTTAGGGTTTAATTTAACGGAGAGTGTTATGAAACGTTTTTTATGGTGTGTTTGTATGTTGTTATGCAGTGTGTATTCATCTTTTGTCAGAGCCGAGGTGACACCTTATATGGCACAAAATTTATCACCGGCTGCTTTAAACAATATTTTGAATTCGGAAAAGGTTTTTTGTTATACGGTTGAAATGGCCGCTCCTGATTATGCGGGATATACGCTTGATCAGCTTGCTTTGACGGGGTATTGCGGACAACTTAAAGAAGAAAGAGCCGCTTTTGTTAAGGAATTTTTTGAAACACCTTCCAATATTTTGGAAACTTTGGATTCATGCAAAATTGCACCGAAGGTTATGTTACGCTTTATTCGCGGTGTTGATTCGGCTGATGTGTTGTTTTCGGACACATGCCCTTCCGTGACTGTTTTTTACGGCGGTACGCGAAAAACATTTAATGCGGCACCTGCCAAAAAAACGCTTGAAGCCGTTATTTCGGTGCTTTCGAGAGGCAGAACGGATTTTGTTTCGCCGGCACTTTTAGATGAGCTGATGCCGTGCGGCGTTGTTTTAAATGATGAACAAAAAGAGTTGGTAAATAAGCATAAGTCGGCTCGACCGACGCATCAGTGGGAGCAGAAAAAACAGAATCAACCCCAAGCACAACCGCAAGAAAATGTGAAGGGGTGGAACAAGCTCAGAAGCAAATAATTACCGCTTAAGGCCGGTTTTATTTTGCCGTATTTTTGCTTTTTTGACGGCATTTATTGTATGTGATTTGTTACTTATTTTACAAAAATGTGACATTTTACTTTTTGAGCTCTTAAGAGTTCAAAAAACACTTGATTTTCTTGTGATATTGTAGCAAAATGGAGTGAAAGGGGAGAAAAAATTATGAAAAAACTGTTTTTTCTGGTATCTGTGTTCTGCTTTCATTCAACACTTTGCCTCGCCGAATCGTGTACAGCTATGCCCAGTTGTGCGGATCTCGGCTATTATATGGGGACGAATATTGCCTGCGGCGGTGATGATTCACGATATATTCATTGCCCATACGATCCGGCATATCGTAAATGTATTAACTATGACTGTCAGGAAATGGGCTTTGAACCGGTGGAAACCCTGACATGGTGTGATTCAGAAAAAATCGTTTATTGTGAATTTGATCATTCATATGCCCTTTGTAAAGAAGTTGAACTTTGTGAAGATCCCATCCCCTATTACCCCGATGAATGTATTACCGTTGAAAACGGCGTGACAAATTGCAATGAAACGGCTTATAAATATGCCTGTGTTGGTGATGAGGTTTGCTACAACAAGCAGTGTGTTGTTTGCGATAAGCCCACACCGTATAATCGCGAAGGCTGTATTACAAAGCCGTCCGCTCAAAAAACAAAGTGCGGTGAAACATCTTATGAATATGCCTGTGATGGGGCAAAGGGCGAAGTTTGTTACAATAACAAATGTACTGTTTGTGAAACGCCAGTGCAACTAAATACTTCACAATGTATTACGCGTCGTGTAGAGGATACAAATTGCGGTGTTGCGACGTATGAGTACGCTTGCGATAGGGATACACAAACCTGTAATAACGGTGTTTGCGAAAATTGTGTGGATCCTGTTGAAAAAGATGTTGCCGAATGCATTACCACACAAAACGGCACAACCAATTGCGGTGTGCCGACATACAAATCTTCCTGTCAGGCCGGACAAAAGTGCTATAACGGTGTTTGCAGAGACTGTGTGCCGGCCATGCCGAAAGATGAAGCAAACTGTATTATTCGTTTGAAAGGTCAAACAAATTGCGGCGAATTAACTTATGAATATGCCTGCGATACAAGCACGCAAACCTGTGAGAACGGTTCTTGCGTTGATTGTGAGGCCGTTATGAACAGAAAAGAGGAAACCTGCTACACCAAGGAAGCAAGAACAAAATGTGATCAGGTGACGTATGAATATGCTTGTGACCAAAGCAAGGGTGAAGTTTGTTACAATAAAACCTGTGTGCAATGCGGCAATGTTGTGGCCTATGATCCTGCAAACTGTATAACGGTTGCAAACGGTACGACAAGTTGCGGTTTGACAACGTACAAATCGGCCTGTGATTCAAGCAGGGGAGAAACCTGCTATAACGGAGAATGCAAGGTTTGCGAAACCGTTGTTCATAAAGATCCTCAAAACTGCCTTATTAAACCGGCGGAGACAAACTGCGGTGAGGTAACATATGTTTCTGACTGTGCGCCGGGGCAGACTTGTTCTAACGGCGTGTGTACGGGTTGTGAAACGGTTGTTTCAAAAAACACAAGCGGTTGCGTGACCAAAGAAAGAACGACAGGTTGCGATCAGAAGACGCATGATTATGCATGTGAAGATACAGAACGTTGCTATAACAGTGAATGTCGCATTTGCGAGCCCATAACCAAAAAAGATGAGTCAAAATGCATTACGAGAGCAAACCCCACCAAAACAAACTGTGAAGAAACCACTTATGAATATGCTTGTGACTCAAGCAAGGGTGAAACATGTTATAACGGTGAATGCAAGGTTTGCGAAGAAGTTTTATCGTACAATGAAGATTTGTGTCGAACCATTGCCTATACGACAAACTGCGGTAAAGGTTCTTATAAAGTACGATGCGAAGAGGGTCAAACATGCTATAACGGTGAGTGTAAGGTTTGTGAGCAGATTCAAGCATACAGCGCCAGCCTTTGCATAACGCAGGAATACACAACCAACTGCGGTAAAAAATCTTATAAATCGGCTTGTGTTTTGCCTGAGCGTTGTGTTGGCCAACAATGCCGTATATGCGATTTTCCTCAAAGTTACAATGCCGCAGAATGCATTACAAAGAAAACAACGACCAATTGCGAGGAAGAAACATATGAATATGCCTGTGATTCAAGCAAGAATGAAAGCTGCTATAACGGCAATTGTGTTGTTTGCCGAGATCCGGTGGTTTATGATTATAACGGATGTGTTACCGTTTCAAACGGTCAGACAAACTGCGGTGTTGATACATATAAGCAAAAATGCACCGGTTTGAATTATTGCGACGGAAACAACACCTGCGGCACTTGCGAGGCGCCGAACTATAATGCAACATCTTGCTATACAAAATTTGACCATACCACAAAATGCGGCGGCGATATTTATGTTTCGGCCTGCTCAAATGTTCAGACATGTTGCAGCGGTACGTGTAAGAATAATGCCGAAAATACAGCAACAAAACCCAGTGAGACTGAAACTATTAATTATACGGATTATGACTACAGTTACAATACAATTGCCTGTACATCAAGTGACGGCGCGCTTTCGCAGAGCTGCGGTTGCGGCGGTACACAGACCAGAACGGGCACAAAATCGCGTACAAATACGAGATCACGCCCGGCAACCAAAACGCGCACGCGTACGGTAACGTGGAATATTTGTTCTCAGTCGTGGGTGACTTCAACATGGTCTGCTTGGAGTTATAGTTACGGTACGTATTCAGAATGGTCATACGGTAGTTACGGCAGCTGCAGTTGGAACAGTTGGGGTTCATGCTCCGATTCATGCACATCGTCTCAAACATGCTGCAGCGGCACATGTAAGAATAATGCGCCAAATGAAAGCACTAAGCCTTCAACCACACAGACCGAAACAAGCACCGAGTATGAAACCGTTACAAAAACGGTGGCTTGCACATCAAGTGACGGCGCGCTTTCGCAAAGTTGCTGCTGCAATGGCACTCAAACACGTTCGGGTACCAAAAAAGGTACAGGCAAAAAATCACGCACTGTGACAAAAACCAAAAACGGTACGGCTACGTGGAATGTTTGTTCGCAGTCATGGTCTGTTACATGGCCGAGTGAATGGACATATTCTTACGGCAATTGGGTCGATCCGACCTCTTACACTTACGATGCTTGCTCTTGGACAAGTTGGTCTTCATGCTCAGGGCCTTGTTGCTCAACATCTCAAACCTGTGTGAACGGGGCTTGCGTTGGTAATAACTGCCAAGAGTTCTCCAATGGTGCATATCCGCTTTCAAGCAAACCGGGGAATAACCATGCGTGGTCTTCAAAAGATTATAGCATCGGTACCTGCTATAAAGACGACGGGGCATGCAGATCATGCAGTAGCTATATTTGCACTGCTGCGCCCACAAACGGCAGTGTTTCGGATACGAACAGCTGTACACCGCAAACCGTTTCTTCAACAGGTACTTGTACAGACCAATCGAAAGTTTATTCGGATTATTCCTGCGACACCGGATACAAAAAGAGCGGCACTTGCGGTTGTGCGGCCAAGAGTTGCGGTGACTACACGGATTATCCGTATGACTCATGCGGAGACGGGTGGAATTGTTCTTCTCAAAACAAGCCGTGCGGCTCAACTTCAAAACCGTGTCATAAACACAATTCCGCAAAGACTTGCGAGAACGATTATTCAGACTATCCGTTCACTACATGTCCGAGTGGCTATACTTGCGGCAGCACATCGAAGCCAAAGGGCGATTCGAGCGGACCATGCTATAAGAAGACCGGTTGCTCAAACAGCAATAAGTGCGGGTCTGATTGCTCAACAAGCATTAAGGAATGTCCGACCAGTACATATCCATACACGAACAACGGGGCTGATCACGTTAAGTCATGGAATGATGAATGTCAGCCCATATCCGGCGGCGGAACATTGACTTGCAGTTATGGTACAAAGCGCTATAAGAGTGTGACCTGTGAGAGCGGATATACATGGTTGGGTTCATCTTGCGCAGAAGATTGTCCAAAGAATTACACCAGCAGTTCACCGCATTGTGCGAAGTTGACAGGTTCTTGCGGTAACGGCTATTATGAATACTGCACATGTGAAGAAGGGTATGTGAAGGCAAGTTCGGCTGCCAATGCAGCGTGCCGCGCTGCCACATCATGCACCGAAGCAAGCGGCGGATCATATCCGTACAGCAGTTGCAGCGGAAGTTGCGATTCTTATAAGAAGTATTACTCAACCGTTGGTAATTGCTATAGCAGGACCAGTGGGGGAAGCAGCGGAGGCGGTGGATCAACTTCATCATGCACCGGATCAAGTTATGAGTACAAGAGCGACTGCGAGGATGAAGAAGTTAACGGTTGCACATGTACTAAGAAAGGATCTTGCTGGGTTTGCGAGTAAATCTTATGAATCAAATGCCGCCGCTTTAGATCGGCGGCATTTTACTCTTTGAAGCCCGTGTTTCAAGGCGGTAGGTAAATTAGCAGTCATCACCGTTAAATGAATAGTTTGTGATAACGGTATTTTCAATTGTAAAATAAAGCGTGCAACTATAGGAAGTTTGTACTTCGGGCAGGCCGTATGAGGGGTTTTGCCAGCCCTGATATAAAAATTCGTTTTTATAGGGATTTTGCTTTGGGGCTAAATTTGTTTTTTGATATACCCAAACGCTTTTTGAGGGGGTGATGTTGTAAAGCGAATCGGGCGAGCCGTAATAACTTAAAAGCGCCGATTGATTTTGACCGATGAAATCGTTTGGTGTTGGCACATTTATTTGGTTGGAAACAACGCAGGCCGACAAATATAACACAACGTATAAAATATATTTTTTCATTAGATTTTCCGATTAAAACAGTTTGTTTTACATAATATAAGCATGCTGTTTCAAACAAAAAGACGGTTTTGAAAAAAAATATGCATATTTTATTTAAAAAAATCTTGACTTTTTGTCAAAATAAAGATAGCCTTAAAACACCAAAAAGATAATTGTTTTTTATATATCTGTATTTTTTAATCATATTTATTATGAAGAAGATTCAAGTCCAAGTTGACAAGGAAAACAGATCCTTGCCAAATTGGGATTTATCCATTGCCTTTTACAAAGGTTTGGATGATCCTCAGATTCAGCTCGATCAGGAGACCTTGAAAAGTCTTTCTAAAGAGCTTGCACTGTACCGCGGTATGATTGCCGTGTTGGAGCCCTATCAGCTCTCTTTGATGCTCAAGAAATATGAGCAGATGATTGAGCTTTCTCAGAAACTCTCGCACTTTGCGTTCCTTTATTCGGACACGCATAAAACCGACGAAAACGCCACGAATTTCGAGGCAACGATTTCGGAAAAACTCTCGAAGTATTTCGAAGATCTCGGGTTCATTCATTTTGAACTGAATAATCTGCCGGAATACAAGATGTATGAGTTCTTGAACCACCCGAAGCTGCAGCGCTACATTCCGTGGTTGATGCGAATTTTCAGCAGCTATTGGACCTTGAACGAGACCGCGGCTTTTATCATTGATAAAAAGTCGGTTGTTTCTTCGGCATGGGACAGGCTGTATTCGGAAACATGCGCTTCTTTGAAGTTTAACTTCAACGGGCGCTCGTTGAACGAAGCCGAAATTTGTGCCAAAGCTGTCAGTGATGACCCCGAGGTGCGCCGAAAAGCCTCTAAGGAGATGAATCGCGTATTCAAAAACAATGCGCGTGTCTTCACCATGTGCTACAACATGATCTTGAAAGATAAGCACACGGATGACGAGCTGTGGGGATTGACTGAGCCTGTGCAAGAGAGTTTGTCGCACAACCACATTGACAAGGAAGATATCCTCTCTATGTCCAGCGAGGTTGTTGATAGCTACATTCCCATCTCTCAGCGGTTTTTTAAGCTGCTTGCAAAGATGATGAAGACAGAGCAAATCGGCTATGAAGACCGGATGTATAATCCGATTGCGGGGCCGAAGAAGAAGATCAGTTGGGCCGAATGTGTGCAAAAAGTTTTGCAGGCCTACGGTGAGTTTTCAATTGACTATGCGCTTTTAGCACTGTCTATTATCAACCAAGGTCTTATTGATGTGCCGCCGGCAAAGGGTAAGCGTAGCGGGGCCTATTGCATACAAGGGGAGTATCCGTATATTCTGTTGAATTATACGGGCGCTGAGGGCGATATCACCACTTTTGCCCATGAGCTTGGGCACGGTGTACATCACTTGCTTTGCTCCGAGGTTGGTGTTTTGAACAACGCAACGCCGACCGCTCTTGCCGAAGTGGCATCCGAATTTGCTGAAAACCTTGTGTTTAAGCAGCAACTTGAAGCCGCCGAAACGGATAGGGAAAAATTGAGACTCTACATCAATAGAGTTGAAGAAATGATCCAGTCCGTTCATCGTCAGATTTGTTTTTACAAGTTTGAGGAAAGGGCACATCGCGAGAGGAAAAAAGGCGAACTTTCGACCAAGAGGCTCAACCAGATATGGCGAGAGGAGACCCAGCGCTACCTCGGTTTTGATATCGGGGAAGACGGTGAATATCTGTGGATGGGTATTTCACACCTGTTTAACAGCCCGTACTATGTTTATTCATACGCGTTTGCGGGGCTGATTGTGAACAACCTCATTCAGGCCTACGAAAAGTGGGATGAAGAAAGTGAGTTCGAAAAGAGAGAGGATTTTTCCGAGCTCTATATCGATATGCTTTCAAACACCGGCGTTGAGGACTTTGTGAGTCTGCTCGAACCTTTCGGTATTGATGCAACGGCGCCCGATTTTTGGGCCAACGGCTTGAAACTCATTCGAAAATATATTGATGAGATTGAGCGCATGGCTAAGAAGGAAGGGCTTATCTAAGAAAAAAAGCGGGATTGTTTCCCGCTTTTTTTCTTAGAAGCATAAGATTCCGCTATGCAAAAATATGAAATACCAGTCTCCCAACTGATCTTTGAGCGAGATATAGCACATCTCACTTGTGCCAAAGCGCGCAAACGGAACTTTTTGGTTGTTGTCAAGATGATAGTGAATGACAATTTCTTCATCCCAACTCCTATCTTCATCATCTTGTGGACCGTAGCCGTTATCTTGAGGCTTGATGGGCTCAACAGTTCCTTCAAAAAATTTAACAAGGAAAGCCTTTTTGCTGTGATTTTCACCGACCTCAAAAATGAATTTGCCGTAATGCTCGGTTAGGTAATCATCGGCAAAAATCCTCAGCTTTTGAAACTGATCGGTGCCTTCATATACCCATCCGGTATTGAAAGCTAAAATGGGCAGAGGATATTCTTCATTCGCGGGAGAGAAAATCAGAAAAGAATACGCATTTTTCAAAACATCTGCGTAAACAGGCTTTTCCTGCAAAGAAAGAGAATCCGGAGTTTGGCGGAATGCATTTGCATAAGTGTTGGCTGTTATCAATAATACAGCGATGCAACACACTGTTTTAAGAAGCTTCATAATAAATGCTGATTATATTAAACAATAAAAATTATCAATTTGCGGCTACTATGATGCTAAAATTTAAAAAAGTCAAGGATTTAAAAAATATTTCTTGACAAAGATAAAAAATTTTGTACAATCAAATTGAGAAAATAATTATTAATAATATATGAAACGAATTACTATTTTTATGCTCCTTGTGGTTTTATGCGCCACAAGTTGCAGCAACCAAAGAAGAGCAAACCATCTCAAAGAGGACATTTTTCACTGCATCGCCTTAGTCGAAGACGATGAAGGTGAAACCGTCTACAATTGCGGCGTCAGGTGGACGGGGCCCTACGGCGTTACTCTTGATGAGAAAGGTCACTATTTTAAGAAAGGTGATCATGTTAGCAAGAAGCGCGCCAAGAAGCTTGTTTACAAGCATCTGCAGGAGCATGTCTATCCCTTTTTGAAATATGTTGAAAGGGATTTGAAAGACCGAGAGATCATCGCCGTTTGCTTGTTTATATACAACGTCGGTGGTGAAGTTTTCAGCGGACACAGCCTTGATGGCAGTGTTTGCGGTCATCCAAGCAAGTTTTTGGATGCCATCAATCGGGGCGATAAGCCCGAAGACATCGTCAATAAAATGACCCTCTACAGGCGCTCCGGCAAAAAGAGGGCCAACGGTTTGCTCAAAAGGCATTGGGTGGTGGGGGCCATCTATTTGGGATTTATTCCCGTTGAAGATGTGCTGACCTTCCGACCAAAACAGTTTTACACCACAAAAAATTTCGGGAACTATTATGTACTTGATAGTCACCAAAATTTTAAGCAGGATAGTCAAAAATGTTACTTCCTGCGCTACGATGAAACAACAAAAAAAACGTTTTATCGTATGAATGTGGCGAAAGGCAAACAAGAAAGCGTGGCTGATATCATCTAGTTGCGCTCCCAAGCCAAAAGGAACCTTTGGAAAACAAAGGTTCCTTTTTTGATGTTCAATGCGCTATTTTCCGGGTTTTGATTTTAACGTAATATTAGAGAATTATTGTCATAATTTTTTTATCAAAAAATGTGAAAAAATATTTGACATTTTTGGCAAATTAGACTAGAATGCAAATAGAATAATTTATTCAAGGAAAAAACAATGGCTGAAATGGTTCCCCTACAAGAGATGTTAAACGCTGATTTTGAGCATATTTCTTTAGAAGATTTGGTGCGTTTGGAAGATAATCTGAATACTTTGTCAGCTTTAACGGCTGAAGAACAAAAATATGCAGACCACTTAAGACAAAAAATTGCGCACAAATACAGTGAATTTGCAAATAATAGAGGAATCAGCGATTTACGCACTACAATTCATGAAATCAAAACAGGCTACAAAGCAGAAAATTATCAAAGTTGGCATCATCAACATTCTGCTCGCGAAGATGAGGGTTGGAACGGTAATAACGGTTGGAAAATACATTTGGATGTGGTGCCAAATCGTAATCATCCCGTAACCAAAGAAATTTCGGACTTTTTATTAAACCTTGATGTTGATCATAAAATTGCTTCCGGCGGCGATAACGGCAAGGGTATGACAATTTATATCGGCAGTTATGAGGACACGGTTCGTCTTTCAAAAGAATTGCAAAGTCGCTTTGGCGATAAAGTGGCCGTGCCACCGACATATACAGACCAAGCCGGTCAGGAAACGCCTTTTGAGGCAATCGCTTACGGGCGGTTTGTTCCGGGTTCATATATTAGCAGATACCCGCTGACGAATATAGGCATCGGTTTGCTTGGGACTCGCGAAACGGATGACTTGATTGATGATATTAGAGACCGCTCCAAAAACAAAGACGAAATTGAAAAACGTATTGTTAAAAATGCTTATTGCCATCATAAGCTTTATGCAAAACTTCTAGGCTCATATTATTACGGTGATGATTTAGACGCCTTTGAAAAGAAGTTTTTTGCGGATAAATTACCGCCTAAGGGCTCTAAAGAAAGAGCTGAATTTGATGCTGCGGCTCAGGCTTTTGAAAATAATTTGCAAACAGACAGACCTTCGTGGCGTGCGAGCTTGCAAAACTTAAGTAAAGGATACAGACCGATTGATTTTGGTAAACTGCGTGCGGAAAAACAAAATACAGAGATTTTAAATTCTCAAAACACCACAGAGAAGGAAAGTACAATGGCTGGCAGAATTTATACAAATGAAGATATACAAAAGGTTATCAAAGCGCAAGATGAAGCGCTTGAAGGTACAGATGCCACAGAATTTGAAAGCATACATAAGAAAGCACAAGAAGATTTGAAAGCTTTTGTTAACGGAGATATCACCATTACGCCCGACGCGTTTGAGAGTATGGAGAAGTTTATTGAAATATTTGCCGGCGGGTATGATAAATACAATA
>Ga0265298_10003757_pt1 | contig 19836 bp, 16 predicted proteins | sample AusTroGonzalo_MG_3_FD_193486 | JGI IMG/M metagenome (GOLD analysis project Ga0265298, IMG submission 193486) | Bovine rumen microbial communities from tropical cattle in Woodstock, Queensland, Australia - Gonzalo_01 | ecosystem: Host-associated > Mammals > Digestive system > Stomach > Rumen ... | reverse complement strand
CCTCAACAGCCGTCGCAGACGGATCGGCGGCATCCTTGCCCGCTGGGAAAACCAGAAGAAGGAGCCGACCCTCACCACCGTCATCCATACGGTCCGGCTCGGAAATATCGCATTCGCGACCAACCGGTTCGAGCTGTTCATGGATTACCGGCACCGGATCCAGGCGCGCAGTCCGTTCGAACAGACTTTCATCGTGCAGCTGGTCACGGACCGCTACGGCGCCGGCACTTATCTCGCTACCGAAAAGGCCGTCCGCAACAAAGGCTACAGCGCCTCGCCATACTGCAACCTGGTCTCGCCGAAAGGCGGACAGGAGCTCGTCGAAGAAACCTTGAAAATGCTCGGGGAGATGAAATAAAATGAAATTTTCCATGATGACATATACCATGATGCGCCAGGGCACGTTTACTCCGGCCGACTGTGTCCGCGTCGGCGCCGAATTGAAAATGGACGGCATCGACTGGGTCACGACCTATGGCGAGGATCCGAAACTGCTGAAAAAGATGAGCGATGATGCCGGATTGCCGGTGGCGGCTTTTACCTTCTTCATCCGCGGTAATACGCCGGCGGAGCGCAAGGACATTGCCGAACGGCAGCTGGACAATGCCTGTACGCTGGGTGCGCCCCTGGTGATGATCCCGCCCGCGCCGTTCGCCGGTGTGACCGATCACACGGAAAACCGGAACCGCTGGATCGAAGTCCTCCGGGAGGTCGCTCCCCTGGCCGAAAAGCGGAAACTGATCCTGACGGTGGAAAATTTCCCCGGCGCCGCCAGCGGTTTTGTCACCGCGGATGATTTCTATGCGGCGAAAAAGGAGATCCCGTCCCTCAGACTGACGTTCGACAACGGCAATGCCGCCAGCGGGGAAGATCAGATCGCCAGCCTGAAACGTTGTTTCAAGGATATTGTCCATGTCCATTTCAAAGACTGGGATATTTCCTCCAGGCCGGTCGAAGGCTGGCCGCAGATGCGCGACGGACGTTATTATTTCCCCGCCCTGATCGGGGAAGGCGATGTCGACAATGCTGGCACGCTCCGGACGCTGAAGGAACTGGGGTATGACGGGTTCATCAATATCGAATACGAAAACAATAAATATCCCGCCGATGAAGCGATCCGCCGGGCCCTGGATTATCTGCGGGCCTGACCCCGGAAGTTTTTCAGTCCGTCCTTGAAAATGGCGGCATCGGTCACGAACAGCGGATAATCCTGCAGAGGCATGCGGTGGAATTGCCGGAAGCGCCCGTAATTGCCGTCGCTGCAGGTGGTCTCATTCTTGATCCGGTAGATTTTCGCCGTGATCGGATCGATCAGCACGGGTTTTTCAAAAATGCTCCAGCGTTCCGGATACATCTGAATGCTTACGGCATGGACCTCGTAATTCGAGCGCAGATGGGTCGGATGGTAATAGGCGTAAATCGGAATATTCCCTTTGCGGAAACCGCAGACGAGGGGATAGATATCATCCAGCGGCCGTGTGGTGAAGACCCAGGGCGTCTCATAGGGATGGACCTCGAATGAAACATGCGCCGGACGGGTGTCCGCATCGAAAAGCCAGGCGAAACTCTGCATGGCGCGGAACGCCAGTTTCGGTTTGTAGCAGTCCGGGTCGGAGGCATCGATTATCCCCATGTCGAAAATGCCGGAACTTTTGTAGCCGTTGCGGAAATCGCAGGCGGTGAAATAGGAGGTCATATCCAGTTCCAGCCGGAGGTCCGTCAGATATCTGCGGGTGAGGAAACGGGCCTGATGCGCTTCGCTTTTCTTGGCGGAGATGCCGTTTTCGCCCTGCCAGATCTCGATTTTCTTTCCGCTTTGTGCAATCAGGTCGCGGATGAACTGGAGACGCGCCGGCCAGTAGAGTTCCGGGATCTCCTCGTAAGGATGGTAGGAAAAAATGTCGATATATTCAGCCAGTCCGGCATCGAACAATCCCTGGATGTATTCATTGCAGAGGGAACAGCCGGAAATGGAACCGCCGATTATTTTCGCGTCCTTCTGAACAGCACGTATGGCTTCGGCGGTGATTTTCACCAGTTTCACATATTCTTCCGGCGGTTCGGCTTCCACTTTTCCGCGAGCTTCGCTTCCCGGTTTCTGGAGAAATCCCGCATTCGGTTCGTTCCACACCTCGAAATGGGAGACCCGTCCCTGAAAATGGCGTGCCATGGCCTGACAGTAATTGACCCAGCCGGAAACGCCTTTTTCACCGAAAACAGTAGGCGAATAGAAATAAGAACCCCGGCAGGGCGGGAAATCCATGTACAGCCCGTTTCCGAAACTCAAGCTCATCCATGGAGCAATACCGGTCTCCAGCAATGAATCCACAATGTGATCGAGCCATTGAAAGTCATAGACTCCGGGGGTTTTTTCCGCCCGCTGCCAGCCGGTTTGCAGCCGGGCCCATTTGACCCCGGAATTCCGGATGAATTTCAGCGTCTGATCGAAGTCATATGCTTCCCGGTGGTCCAGGACTTCAAGTCCGACTCCGAGGCGGGAAGCTTTCACCTCGCGGCTGGTTCGGAACGGCATGTCGCCGATATATTCGAGCTGATTGGAAAAACCGTCCCGTTCGGCATCGAACAGCAGTTCCTTGTATTTCCGCAGTTCGCTGCCCCGGATCTGATCGATATACTGCATGTCCGCCTGCGGCAGAAAATCATCCAGCGAATGTTTTTTTGTCTCTGAATTCGTAGTCATTTTTCATTCCTTTATAAATTGTCAATTCTGAGATGAAGTATAGATCGTTTCCGCCCACATCGGCAACTCCGATTCGGGACCGGCATAGAGATAGTGTTCCGTCCGGAAAATACCGCCGTCCATCTTGATCCTGGAACCGGTGATATAGCCGTTTTTCTTTTTGCCGACATAGATGGAGGCGTTTTCCTGCGACGGAGTGATCATGCCGAACGCATCCTGTCCGTCGCAGAGCGCGAAATATTTGTATTTCTTTTTCCATGGAGCCTCGATACTGCCGGACCGGTCGGCAAGCAGACCGGTCTGTTGCGGAACAGGACCGGAGCAGTAACGGTGCAATGTTTTTCCTTCTTCGGGCGGCTTGAACCACCAGGAGTTCAAAGATCCCCCGATCCGGCTGTTTCCCGAGGCGGGTTCCAGCTCGATCTTACCGGAAAAACCGATGACCGGCCGGTCATTCCGGAAAGTGTATCTGATCCGGCTGGTGATCGTCCCGCCGGCGGACGCAAATTTTTCAGAAAAGATCAGCTCGATCGTCCTGCCGTCCGGAGATTTCCTGACTTCCCTTTTCGAAGCGGGAGAAAGCAGGGTGAAACGCTTCGTTCCGTACTGTATGGAATTGGTCAGATAAAATTGCATTTTTCTGCCCGATTTGACGAATTCCACCTCGGAATAGGGACTTTTGCTGAAAAAAGTGATTTTATAGAAATCATTGGCAACGGTCAGATTTTTTTCATTGAAAACCAGTTTTCCCGCGCTGTTTTTGGATGGGAAAACTTTTGCTTTTTGAGCTGAAGATGAAGGATTTTTCCCTTGCATTCCGGAGATTTTATATTGCCGTTTCTGCCGGTCGGAAAAATCCAGTTTCCGGTTTCCGATGTAAACCAATATCGCCCGGTCGTCCGCCGGGATGGTCATTCTGACCGTGTTGGTCCCTTTCACGACCGGAGCGATCACTTCCCCGGTCAGCATGTCTATTGCCTGGGCGTTTTCTTCCGCCTCGATCCTGAATGATACGGGAGTCGGTTTCGCATCATAATATTCGCTGACGAGAATGAGCTGTTCCCGGCCTTTCCGCAGTCCGCAGATTTTCACCTCGGGATTGGACCCCTGAATGTCCTTCAGAACGGTTCCTTCGAGGATGATGTCTTCCAGCGGAACGACCATCTGCATGACCGCGGCATGTTCTTTCAGGTCTTCGGCATCCAGTCCGTACCAGGGCAGAATGAGATAACCGCGCGCACCGTTGGCAAAATTCTCCAGCAGACAATAGCGGAAATCCCTGCCCGGATATTCATCATCGGGATAAACGCCCCCGGCGCTCATCCAGGTAAGGATATTGGAATTGCCGATCGTTTTGCGCGCCCGTCTCACACTGTCGGAAAATTTCAGGGCATTGCCCCGCGTGTAGGGGGAAGGCTGGACATGGTTGACCAGTTTTTCCCGCAGCAGATCGTCAAGCCGGAGGAACATGGAGTAGATTTGTCCGGAAGGAAGCGCATCGTAGGTGCCGACCATATACGGTCCCCGGGTTCCGGCAGCCTGAAGATTCTTCTTGAAACGGCTGACGATTTCCCGGTACATCTCGCACCCGAGCATCGCCTTGAAATCGTCCCAGATCTTATTGTATTCCGGATATTTTTCCGGATGGTTGCGGAAGGTTTCGGGTGTCAGGTATTTTTTGTCCGGATGATTCTTCGCCAGATATCCCTTGAAGCGGTCCATGCATCGGGGACAGAAACAATAATCGGCTCCGCTCCACATTTCCGTATCCAGCGCCAGCATCGTTGCTCCGAGTTTACCCGGCAAAGCCGCCTCTTCGACATGGTCCTGAAACGCCTTTCCGCGATAGGACGGACACGGCCACTTGCTGCTTTTGCCGCTCAAACTGACCGCGCAGAAATTCCGGATATCCTCGCTGTAGATATCCTTTCTGTCCGCCAGATGGAACGGGAGGAAATTGGCGAAGGTATAGAACCCTTCGGACCGGGCTTTCCGGAAGAAATTTTGCAGCGAGCCGGGATCGCGCACTGCGCTCGCGCTTGAGCTGATGGTGTTGCAGCCGACATGCCGCATCGCGTCATAAAATCCAGGCCAGCAGCCGATATATTTCTGGAGCATTCCGAATCCGGGAATATTCGTGATGAGCAGTTTCGGGAACGGGGCCCGCGGGATGGACAGTGACTCGACCGGAATGGATTTTCTTTCATCCTCGCCGTCCTGCCATTTCAGCTGGTAATACATGACGCCTTGTTTGCCCGCGGGCCAAGTCGTCGAAGCGAAAACCGTGTTGCGGAATCCGACTTGCGGAATTTCATGCCGGATATAGGGCTTTCCGTCGATGCTGACCGGACTCCGGCTGATCTGCTTGTGGCAATTTCCATAATGTGCCATCGGATTCATCAGTGTGATCCCTTCGGGCGCGTCGATAACCAGCTTGAGAGTTTTTCCCTGCTTTTTGGAAAGCTTGTTTTTCACGGCGAAAAAGCCGAGCGGAACTGTCATATCCGGGGTGACGAACATCTTTCCCTTGGGAACATTGCATTTGGCATATTCCCGGTCCGGATGAGTTTCTTTTTTCAGCTGCGATTCCCCTTTGACCGTTCCTTCCGGAAGCGGAGAAACCCATACATCATGTGTTTTATTCTTTTTCTGATATTCGATTGTGATTTTGATTTTCTGAAGACCTTTTTTCAGATCTGCCGGAAAAGCCAGGGCCTTTCCAGATTCGGTATCGAACTCGAATTCCTGCAGCAGACGGTTTTCACGATAGAGCTTCAGTTTCGTTTTCCCGATCGCGCTCAACGGCAGGAATTTCATGACGGTTCCAGCATTTTCGATGCAGAAGCCGCCGGCATAATCGGCGGAAGCGAAATGACAGCTTTTCAGGTCCCGGAGCGGGGCGAACCAGTAACGGCAGCTCCACGAGGAATTCATGCCGAACCGGGCAGTCTCGAAAACCGGCTCGAAAGTCGGTTTCGATTCGTCCAGCCAGAAAAGCATTTCCCGGACGGAATCCGAGGCATCGTAACCGAGCATTCCAGTCTGAGCTGCCGGAGTGATCACGGCCCCCCAGGGTTCGGATAAATTCCTGACCATACAGGTCCGTTCGCGCGAATTAGCCGCCCGGATCTCCCGGCAGAACAATCCGCCGGCTGTCTGTGCAAAAGCATACGATTTATCCCTGATCCGCAGATAATTGTGCAGGAACGGAGTCAACTTCCCCGAATTGCCGTATGAGTTGATAACCCACTCCATGCCGAGACGGTTTTCCCCCTTTTTCAGAGAATATCTTTTGATTACCTCAAAGCCGTGCCATGGATGGTCTTTCCTTTTTGCCAGATACGTGCATTCCACGACCGTTTTATCCCCGGCAGCCCGCAGGATTTTCATATTGTAGTCCTGATCGAAAAATTCCGTGCAGCTGTGGTCTTCGAACATGCGGACCTTTCCGAAACCGGCCCAGGAACCGGAAGAAAAGGTATGGTTCACCGCCCGTATCTTATCTTCGAACCAAACGATCCTGCCGCCCTGGGTAGCGATCTTCGCCCGGATGAACCGGTTTTCGAGGATATAGTTTCCATCCTTGTCCTGCCGTGCCGCCGGTTCGAGTGCGATCCCTGCCAGTGCAGAAATAACTGACAGTCCAGTAATCAGCGTCCTGATAGTCATTTTATTTTCCAATCAATTGGTTTGAGGTAAAGAGCAGACTTCCTTCCGATCCTGCCTTCAACTGGTTGATCGGAGTCCGGGTCATGGCGCACGGATCCAGTGGTTTTTCCAACCCGGAACCGGGTCGGTATCTTGACATGCCTGACAGGTTCGCCCGGATGGGCAATGGCGTACATGATGGTCTTCACCGCAGTCTTACCCGTTTCGGTCCACAGCTTGTCGATGGTGCTGACATCCGAACCCACCTCGGAAGAATTACCATAACCGACAACGGAAATATCCTTGCCGACCTTCAACCCGAGATCCTTCAGGAATTCGATAACACCCAGGACCCCGATCGGCGAAGTGCAGACCAATGCGGTATATTTTTTCAGCTCCGGCCATTTTTTCTGCATTTCCCGGTAATAATAAAGCTGCAGACCGTATGGCGGGGGTCCATGCTGACGCCAGTCGTAAATTTGAAAGACATCGCGCTTGCTGAATTTGAAATGAAATTTCTCCGCCGCCGCCCGGAACGCAGCCATGATATCGGGACAAACTCCTTCGGTGAGGTAGGCGATTTTTTTATGCCCGAGCTGCATCAGGTGCTTCAGCATGGCTTCCTGACCGGGATATTCGTCATAAGCAAGATGATAAATAAAAGGCAGACGGCCGAAATCTCCCTCCAGGGAATGGACATCCAGCAATACCGCCGGTATGCGGTTGGAAATGAATTCATCCCGGAGTTCCTTGTTCAGGAGCCCGCCGCCGATGATGGTGCCGTCGACCGAAGCCGACCCCAAAGTTTTTCTGACTTCCCGCGTCATGGTGTCGATATCGGAAACCGTGATGGGGGTAAGGACCAGATTGTAGTGATTCTTTTTCAATTCCCGGGCGATCGTGTCGATCAGGACGGCATTGGAGGGAATGGTCAGGTCCCTGGAGATGCTTCCCAGCAGCAGATTGACATTGTAACTTTTTCCGGATGCCAGGGATTTTGCCGACAGCTTCGGCTGATAACCGCATTCGTCCGCGATTTTCAGGATCCGCTGCCGGCATTCCTCGCTCGCGGAAAAATTCGGATTTCCGCCCAGGATCCGGGAAACGGTGGAATGAGTCACTCCCGCCAGTTCCGCAATATCGCGCAAGGTCGCTTTTTTACCATTGGCCAATAATTTTTTTCGCATATTCATCCTGTCGGCTGACGGCTATTTTTGAATAAGGCACCCGGTTGCCTGAAAGCAATATAGCATACACGGATCGGAAATCAAGCATGGCCGCCAAAAATACGGATAATTTTGCCGAATCTCCATGGATTTTTACCGATATGAAGAGTATATTGTTTTCCATGAAACGCATATTTGCCAGGGAGATCGTGCGATATGAAAAAAATGGACGCTGTATTCACGCCGGTCCGGACCGCCGGGACGGAAGGAAATTATTTCTTCGATTTCGGGAAACACTGGTTTGCCGTGCTGGAGATCGAGGCGGAAACTTCACAGGAACAGGAGATCACGCTCGCCGTCGGCGAAGTCTTGAGTCCGGACGGTCAAATCAACCGTGAGCCCGGCGGCAGCCGCATCTATCAGGAACAGAAAGTGCGGCTGAAACCTGGGCTCAATCACCTTGCCATGGAAATGTTCCATCCCGGCTACAACGGCGGCACGCTCCCGATCGAGCCGAACGCGGTGCCGTTCCGTTATGCCGAAGTGCGCGGTTTTTCCGGTCCGGTCAAGGCGTTCCAGCATGCCTACTATTGCAATTTCGATGATTCCGCCTCGGATTTCGAATGCAGTTCGGACAATCTGAACGTGATCTGGGAATTCTGCAAGCACAGCATGAAAGCTACCACGCCGTTCGGAAAATTCATCGACGGCAACCGCGAGCGTCAGGCTTACGAGGGCGACACCTACATCAACCAGCTCAGTTATTTTGTCTGCATGGCCGATGCGGAGATCGCCCGCGACACGATCGACCGTCTGTTCGAGTTCCCGACCTGGCCGACGGAATGGTGGCTCGCCATGATCCCGATCATCCATGACTATGTCCTCTATACCGGTGATCTGGAAAATGCCCGCCGCTGGTTCGAGCCCATGAAAAAGAAGACTCTGCTCGACGGCGTCTGTGAAAACGGTCTGCTGAATGTCGGCATTCTTCCGGCCGATTTCAAATGTCCGGGCTTCGGTCCGGCGATGAAACTGCGCGATATCGTTGACTGGCCCGAACCCGAACGGGACGGTTATGAATTCGGCACGTATAATCTGGTGCCGAACTGCTGGCATTACATGTCGCTGACCCGGACGACGGAACTGGCGGTCCTGCTCGGCAAAGCATCCGAGGCGGCGCAATTCCGTCAGGCCGCGGACCGTTCCCGCCGTGCCATCCGTGAAACCATGCTCAAAAACGGTTTGTTCGTCGATAATCCGGAATCGGACCATACGGCTCTGCACAGCTGTATTTTCCCGGCCCTGTGGGGCGTGGCGGAGGAGTCCGAAAAACCGGCGATCCTGAAGCTGATGCAGTCCAAAGGCATGGCGTGCAGCGTCTTCGGCGCGCAGTTCCTGCTGGAGTGCTGCTACGAAAACAGCATGGCCGATTACGGGCTGGAACTCATGACCGCGAAAGGGATCCGGTCCTGGAACAACATGCTGGAAAAAGGCGCCACGATCACCATGGAAGCCTGGGACGATTCCTTCAAACCGAATCAGGACTGGAACCATCCGTGGGGCGCGGCTCCGGGCAATATCATCGTGCGGTATCTCTGCGGCATCCGACCGCTGGAACCCGGTTTCCGGAAATTCCTGATCGATCCGCAGCCGGGCAGCCTGACCCGTTTCAAGGTCAAGACGCCGACTCCGCACGGTGCCATTCTGCTGGCGATGCCGGAACCCGGCCGTTACCGGCTGACCGTGCCGGAAGGGACCTCCGCAGTCTTCCACGGCGCCGAAATCCCAGCCGGTCAACACGACCTGCGGGCATAGGCGGCGGAACCGTAAAATACGGTGAAAATCGGCTTGCGGGTTTGATGTTTTCCGGTTTGAGCGGTATATTACCGGACAAATGAACGAATGGTGCACCCATGACGATCCGTGAAGCAGGCGAAAAATTAGAGCAGTTTTTTCTGGAAGTGATCCGGGAACATCGGCACGATCTGGCCGGTACGATCATGAAAGGCTTTCTGTTTATTGCCTCCCGCATCTATCAGCGGGCGGTCCTGTTCCGGCTCTGGATGTATGACAACCGGGTGATCCGCAACCGCGCGATCGGCTGTCTGGTGGTCAGCATCGGCAATGTGACCTGCGGCGGCACCGGCAAAACCCCGGTGGTGGAAGTCTTTGCCCGTTCATTGAGCCAGAAGGGCCGCCGGGTGGCGATCCTGAGCCGCGGCTACCGCAGCCGGGACAGGTCGCTGCTTTCGAAACTGCAGAAGAAATTTTCCTCGAAGAAAATGGAAGTGCCGCCCCGCGTGGTGTCCGACGGCAAGAATCTGCTGCTGGATTCCGTCCGCGCCGGCGACGAGCCGTTCATGCTCGCTTCCAATCTGAAAAATGTCGCCGTGCTGGTCGACAAGGACCGCGTGAAGTCGGGCCTCTACGCCATCGAGGAATTCGGCACCGACACCTTGATCCTGGACGACGGTTTCCAGTATCTGAACCTGAAAGCCCATATCAATATCCTGCTGGTGGATTCGACCGCGCCTTTCGACAATCACCATGTCCTGCCGCGGGGACTGCTGCGCGAACCGATCCGGAGCATCCGCCGGGCGGATTATATTTTCCTGACCAAGTCGGACGGCTCGCCCAAGCTCCGGCATCTGAAATCTTTCCTCCGCCGGCAGAACCATCATGCCGAGATCATCGAATGCTGTCACAAGCCGCAGTATCTGGAGGATGTTTACCAGAAGGGATCCCGGCTGCCGCTGGACTATCTGAAAGGGAAAAAAGTGGCATCGATCTCTGCGATCGCCAATCCGGCAAGCTTCAATGCGTTCCTTTCCGAGCTCGGCAGCAACATCGTGGAAGAGATCCATTATGCGGACCATCACCGCTACCGGCAGCAGGAAATGATTGATTTCATCAACGCCGCCAAAGCGGCCGGCGCGGAAATGATCATGACCACGGAAAAAGACGCCGTCCGGATGCCGCGTCTGGACCGGCGCGACATCCCGATCCTTTTCCTGCGCGTGCAGATCGATATCCTGAGCGGACAGGAAAACTTCGATCAGTGCATTTCCCGTATCTGCTTTATCTGACGTTCTGTCCCGCATATCGGTTGATGAAAACCCAGGATTTCGGATAAAATTTCATGTTTTCAGCCGAATATCCCTTGGTTTCAATATCTTTTGGATATCGCTCTGTTCTTCGTATCGGTTGATAAAGCGCCCCGATCCCCGGATTGATTTTGCGACAAATCATTATCGGCAACCTCAGCCGCATCAATCTTCTTTCCGGTTCAAAATGCAATTTTATGAAATCATCCATACTGGTACGTACCAGTATATCAGATATTTTTTCAGCTCGAAATCAGTTATTCTTTTGCATGAAATATCTACTGGTATGGACAACCGTACCAGCAGATGTTTTTCAATTCCCAGCTCTGTATTTTTTTTCAGTCCCAAAAGTCTGGTCTTAACTTTTATATCTTTGAGATTATATTACCGCAGTGCCGGTAATTAACCACGAATTACCGGCATCATGAATAAATAACCTGGACCTGGTTTATTGCAGCAAATAATGATGACTGTTATTCTGATGGACTGAAGATGAAGGGGTGAATCAGCTTTTTCAGCTGTGTTGGGAACAGCTCTTTATCTGAAGAAACATCCGGGTCCCGGTCCGGTCGGGCAGTTCGAAAAGTTCCGTGCTTCGGAATGAACCCTTTTTCCATTTTTTCAGGAAATCCAGCTCGGACTCATATTGTTCGCGGGTGCGGTAGATGATCAGGGAGCCTCCCGGTTTCAGGAAAGCCAGACCTTCCCGGATCAGGATATCGGCGGAAGCCACCGCCCGGGCGAAAACCGCCTCGTAACGGCCTTTGAACGGCGGTTTCCGGGCCAGTTCGTTGCCGCGTCCGTGTACTGCTTTCAGATTGCCCAATGCCAGTTTCTCTGCGGCCGACTGCACGAAATTGATTTTTTTCAGGGTGGAATCAACTGAGGTCAGGGAGACCTCCGGGAAAGCGGCGGCCAGGACCAGCGACGGAAAGCCCGCCCCGCAGCCCAAGTCCATCAGGGCGGTCCCGCGGCGGAACAGCTCCGGGAAATACCGGACCGGCGACAGCGAATCGGCCACATGCAGACTCCAGAACTTTTCCGGCGGGATCGCGGTAAGGTTCACCTGCTCGTTGGTTTCGTAAAGGATTTCGCCGAGCAGCGCCATTTTGTCCGCAAAACCGGCGGCTCCGTCGGGCAGGCATTGTTCCAGAAACGTCCGGACGGCCGGTGAAGGCGGGATGAAACTCATTTCACGAATCTCCCCGCCTGCTGCACCAGCAGGATCAAGGCGGAAAGCGACCAGAGAAATGAAAAGACCGAACCGGTCAGGCGCCATTTTTCCTTCCGGCACATGGCGCGGAAGGAATCCCGCAGACAATAGGGCTTGGCGGCGATGTAGATGGCATAGGTGCCGCCGGCCAGACTCATCAGGGCAAAGAATGAAGTGCCGGCCAGGTCGGCCGTATAAGCTTCATTCAGCACGCAATGCACCAGCAGGATCAGGGCTCCGGCCGCCGACCGGGCAAGCAGATGGTCCAGGTACAGATAACACAGCGCGGCCAGGATCAGCGCGGCCGGGATCAGCCAGTAGAGGTTCTGTTCCGGCGAAAACAGCGGCTTGACATTCGGGAGGAACGCCAGCAGGGCGATCAGCCCCAGGATCCCGCCGGCGGTCCGATTGCGCGGCAGTTTTTCCCAGCGGGGAAGATTGTCTTCATTCATTTTCAGAAAGAAAATTCCCGCGGCCAGGAAAAAAAGCGTCATAAACAACAATAACAGCGCCAGCAGCATATCGCAAATACTCTCTTTCTTTTCCGCTGAACAGCTTACTCGCTTTCCGGCAGATATTCAACTTTTCTGACGGACGATTTTTCAACGGTGAATTTCACGCCGGGGGAGGGTTCGAACTCATATTTGGACGGCAGATCCTGAATGATCCTTCCCGTTTCCCTGGCGCCGTTGGTCCTGACCAACACGGCATTCGGGATCCACAGATTCAGATTGGTGAGACGGACCACCTTGCCTTTCTGAACGGTGAAACTGAGATTTTTCTTTTCCGGTCTGGCCCGTTTGTGCGCGAGGGTGATACGATGTTCTCCCATGCTCAGGTTGCGGATTTTGAGAACCGTGGAGATGTTCTTGTGGTCGGGATCTTTTTCCGTGATGCCGACCTGCCTGCCGTCGAGATAAACGGTGATCCCCGGCGGATGGGTGACGATATCAACCCCGCCGGTGTTGCTGTCCAGGTTGAACATCAGATCAAGATTTTCACCCGCCGGCAGATTCACTTTCCGCACTGCCGGATCATACCCGGCTTTTTCGAGCCGGACCGAATAGGTGCCCGGCTTCAGATTGGAAATAGTGAACGGGGTGTCGCCGTAATTCTTGTTATTGATAAGGATCTTTGCACCGGACGGGGCGGATCTGATCTGGATGGAACCGGATTTGACTTCCAGAATCTGTTTTCCCAGGTTCGAAATTTCTTTGCTCCGGACCTGGACGGATTTTTTCAGCGAAACATATCCGTTCCGGCGCAGTTCGATCTCGTGTTTACCCTCCTCGACCTGATCGCGGAACGGGGTGCGGCCGATGCTCTTGCCGTCCATGATCACTTCGGCGTTGGACGGAACCGAACTGATGATCAGCGTGCCCAGATTGGAGTCCAGACTGCCTTCGATCCGCTTCGGCAGGGGGGAATCGATCCGCCAGGTCACTGTCTGCGGATTGAATCCGTGGCGGGACAGTTCGGCTTTGTATTCGCCGTAAGGAAGATCGCGGATGACCACCGGCGTGCTGCCCAGGTTTCTGCCCTGGAATGTCACGGCCGCGGTATCCGGCTTGCTGGTGATCAGGACTGCCGCCGTTTCTTTTTCCAGGGGAAACGTCAGCTGCTTCTGATCTCCCAGTTTCATTTCGATTTTCTGCCAGCTTGTCTTATAGCCGGGCAGACTCAATTTCACCAGATAGACGCCGGGTCTGACCTTGAGCTTGACCGGCGTTTCTCCGATTTCCTTGCCCCGGATGGTCACGGCGGCCTTTTCGGGCGTGGTATTGATGGCCAGCCGGGTGGCGATTTCCTTCGGTTTTTTCCCGCAGGCGGATACCGTCAGCAGCATCACGGCCGCGGCGGTGAAAAGCAGGAGAGTTCGAGTGGCGGCAACAAATTTAATCATGATCAGCGCTTGCCTTTCTTTTTCCTGGCGGAAAGTTTTTTCTCCAACGTGATTTTCAGGTCCCTGACCTTCGCGTAGGCCCGGTGTTCGGAATCAATGATCTGCATCAGTTTATTGCATTCCGCGACTGCGGCCGCATAATCCTTTTTCTTGTAGAGGACATTGATATTGAACTGTGCGTCCTGGATCGCTTTTTTCATCAGGGCCTCGGCTTCCGAAAGTTTCCGCTTGGCCACGCTCCATTCATCCGGTTTCGGATCGAACTGGTCCAGAAAATCAATGGCGATCTGATAACGCAGGATCGCATTCCGCAGATTTTCCGGCCTTGCCTGATAATTTGCCAGCAGTTCTTCCGCCTTCTGGAACGAACGCACGGCTTCTTCCCGCATTTCCTTCTGGGACAGGGAGATCGTCTTCAGCCCGAAATCATCGGCAAAACGGCTCAGCGCGTATTCGATCGTTTCGAATGACCGCTTCGGGAAATTGTTTTGTACTGTGACCGTATTCAGATTGGTGTCATAGCCGATCGTCAGGGTCCGTTTCTCATCGATCCCGTTGGCCGGACTGCCCGGCGGATCCGAGCTGATTTTCATGAAATCCGTCCCTTTGATCTCGTTGACCAGCGATTTCAGCTGGTCTTTGTCCACTTCCGCAATGCCCTTGGAAAACCGGCGCTGATATTTCAGGTCGTTCAATTTGAACATGGCGGAATTATTTTCGATCTGCACACTGAAACGGAACACATTGTCTTTCGTGTAGATGACTTTCTCATATTCCAGGAAGAACGGATTGCGGATGACCTGCACCGGCCGTTTCTGCTGATTTTCCTTCGGCGCTCCCCACAGCATCACAAACACCATCAGTGCGATGCACGCCATGACGGTAACCAGCAGTCCGAACAGCAGATTGACCAGCCGTTTTTTCGGATTGACCGCATCTTTTTCCGAAGCCGTTTTTTCTTTTTTGTCTTTTTTCTGGAAGAGGTCCAGAACGATTTTTTCCGTCTCGTTATTGGCGCTGACCGGTTTTTCCGGCTTTGTTTCCGGTTTGACTGTCGGCACGGATTCGGTCCGTTCCGGTTTTTCCGTTTTGGACGGCGTATAGTCCTGGTCAAAACGCAGCATCTGTTCCCCGATCTGGAGCTCATCGCCGGGCTTGAGCAGGACAGGACTGTCTATTATTTTGCCGTTGACCCGGGTCCCGTTGGTGCTGCCCAGATCCTGGATTTTCCAGTTGTCCCCGTCGACAAATTCGATCTTGGCATGATAACGCGAAATTCCGCCGGTCAGGATCTGAATGTCATTGTCGACTTCCCGGCCGATGCAGATTCCCGGCGGGACCAGCTCCCACTGTTCCCCCTTCCTCTGTCCGTTTAAAAAATACAGATTCATGACGATCTCACACTTTATATTATCTTTACCGCATATTTCGGATAATATAACTCTCTGCATGGCAAAGGTCAAGAATCCAATTGAAAAAATTATCACTATTGTTTGACGGTCCCGTTTCCGGTAAAATCCGGTTTCCCGCCTTGATTATTGATTCTGCTGAAGGTATATTACGCGCGGTTTGACCGGATGGGAGTGTCATGAACAGGAATATTTGGATCGGAACAGTCAACGGGATCCTTTCCGCCGTTTCATTCGGACTGAATCCGCTGTTTGCCCTGCCGCTGTATCAGCACGGCATGACGACCTCCAATGTCCTGTTTTACCGTTTCCTTTTCGCGGTGATCCTGATGGGCGGTTTGCTGACGGTTCGGCATAAATCCTTTCGTCTCGAACGGAAACAGCTGCTGCCGTCGGTCTTATCGGGGATCCTGCTGGCGTTTACCTGCCTGCTGATGTTCCTGAGCTACCGGATCCTGGATGCGGGGATCGGTTCGACTATCCTGTTTGTCTATCCGATAATGGTGGCGGTGATCATGGGGATCTTCTTCCATGAAAAGCTGAAACCTGTCACCTGGCTGGGCATGTTCTGCTGTCTGGCCGGGATCGTGATGCTGTATCAGTCCGCGGGAAGCGGCAAATTCAGTGTCCTGGGCGTGGTTTACGTGCTGCTGTCGGCATTGGTTTATGCCCTCTATATGGTGAATATCCGGGAATCGTCCCTGCGGGATCTTTCCTCGGAAGCCGTGACCTTTTATGCGATGCTGTTCGGACTGCCGATCTTCCTGCTGTGCCTGCGCGGCGGCGCGGATCTGCAGCCGCCGCCGGATGCGCTCAGCTGGGGATGCATTATCGGTCTGGCATGTTGTCCGGCGCTGCTCTCTTTCGTGACGCTGGCAATCTCCATCCATTATGTCGGACCCACGATGACGGCGGTGCTCGGCGTGTTCGAACCGCTCACCGCGGTCCTGGTCAATGTCTTCGTGTTCGGCGGCGTGCTGAGCCCGCGGCAGATCGTCGGCATTGCGGTGATCCTGACCGCGGTCACATTCGCATTGTCAGGGAAGAAAGACGCCGGAAAACCGGCGGACTGTCCGAAATCCGCCGGCTGACCTCTTCAGATCTCCAGATTTCCCAGCGGGAAATGCTGCTGGCTGCCGTAAACATCGGTGTCCAGCGGTGAACCTGAACCGTGTTGGCGCGGCAGCACGACTTTGACCGTCAGGATCGATTCGAAGGTCTTGATTGCGATCCGGTCGGGGGTCACATTATAGAGTTTTCCGATCACTTCCGGCGTGAAACGGGGCGACTCCAGCACCTTGCGGTAACTTTCCGGAGTGGAGAACATCAGATCGACCGTGACCTGAAACGGTCCGGCGTTTTTGCTCCGGCAGACAAAGGCGGCATCATAGATTTTCATTCGATCACCATGAGTTGGGGTTCAAACTGCAGCGGCAGGTCGGTCAGATGGTAAAGTGCGAATTCATAGACCGCGCCGCCGGCGAAATCCGACGGGGAGAACGGGAAGGCCAGGTTGCCCGCGGTGGCCTTGCGGTCCGGAAATCCCTGATGCAGGGCTTTCGACCGGGCCAGTCCGAGCAGCGCATCCGCCTGTTCCTGAGTTGGCGCGATCGCTTCGATCACCAGTCCGACTTCCCGCGGCAGCACTTCCGGCGGCGGCTCGTTGCCGCCCGTCACGGCATCCAGACCATAACGCAGGAACCGCAGGGAATATTCCCCTTCCTTCACGAAATTGGCGGATTCGGCGACGGCGGCGCGGACCCCTTTTTCGATCTCGTCGAGATGTCTGATTGCCGATGGATCACGCAGTCCGGCGATGGTGATTGCGCGGTAACCGGCTTTGACCGCTCCCTCGAGCTTGGTGGTTTTCTTCTCCGCGGGGATCAGCCGGCTGCCGGTGACTTTGACTTTGCGCGGTCCGATCTGCTCGAACTTGCAGGCGCTGAGGTCGATCTTGCCTTCCGGCTCGTAGAAACAGTTCGGATCAGGCTGTTCATAGAGCGAATGGGCGGCGACCGAGTCCGGCGTGCAGGTCCGCACCGGATTCGGCGGCTCCACCGTGAAGAAATCGCGGAACATTTCCACCACCAGCGAATCGTTGGCGCCGACGGGACGGGCGCAGAGGGCGCCGCATTCGGCGATTTTTGCCGCATGGAGTGCCAGCCCCGGATCGAATCCTTTCCAGATCGGAAACGAGGCGAAAACGGCCGTGTCGCAGCAGCGTCCGGAGACGATCACATCCGGCTCCAGTTTCAGCGCCTCGATGATCGGATCGGTGCCGAACTGCGCCACCGGATTGCTGAGCTTGTCCACGCAGGCAGGATCGAATTCAGGCGACCCGCCGCAGGAGAAAAGATGACCTTCCGCGGTCTGTTTCAGAAAATCCGCGGACAGGTCGGAAAAGATGACCGCCGCCCGCAGGGAAAAACCTTGTTCGGCGACGATTTCTCTGATGATCTCCAGCACGGTCTCCACATGGGGCTTTGCGCCGGAACCGCCGGCACTGCCGATGATCAGCGGGATGCCGCGCAGCTTCGCCTCTTTCAGGATCAGGCTCAGGTCGCGCTTGATCTGCAGGCGTTTGACGAATCCTTTGCCGCTGCCCAGATAATACGGTCCCGGATCGGTCGAACCGGCATCCACGCCGATGAAATCCAGTTCCTGTTTCAGCGCGTTTTCCAAGCTGACCGGCGAATAGCCGTAGCCGAGCAGTCCGCACAGCGAAAGATAGCGGATCGAATCTTTCATCCGTTGACCTCCGTGTAATCATAGCCGGCGGGGATGTTGAGCTTGCGTTCGATCTCCGGCATGCGGCTTTCCGCTTCGCGCGAAAGCTGTTCGAAATAATTGTTCCCCTGTGCGTCCATGGCCACGAAGAACGGGCCGAAATGGTCGACCTCGTAGATCCAGGTGCATTCGGTCTTGCCGAGCTCGTCCAGGAAATAGACATTATGGACTTTTCTGACCTGTCCGCGGAGTGCGTTGCCGCTCAGGCCGATCTTGGAAAGATAGACGCCGCCGACCTCGCGCAATGCTTCGGCCGTGCGCGGGCCCATGGTGGTTTTTCCGATCAGCGTGCGGAGCTTGAACTTGCGCACCACATCCGCGCCGTAGCGTTCGAACCGGATCGAACTGGTCGGTTCGCAGCTGACCACGGACCATTCGCCGTTTTCCTGTTTCATGACCGGTCCGACATGGAAAAAACAGTTGATCTTATCGTAATCGATGGGCGGGAAAAGATCGTCTTCGATGGCGCGGATATGGAACCGGCTGCGTCCGGTGAAGAGCAAGCCGCTGACCGTGATGATCTCTCCGAGCTGAAGCGAGCGGGCATCGGCCTCGCTCATAGGCAGTTTGATATCCTTCATTCGATTTCTCCTGTGTATTGAATGGTTTCGTCTGCGGCGATCACTGCTTTCCAGCGGCGGCCGACCAGACATTGGGCATTGAACGCCACGGGCAGGGCTGCGGTATGGGTGACGGCGATGTCGATATTGACTGCCAGCACGGCATTGATCCCGCGGGAACCCATCGGGCCGATCCCGAGCGAACGGGCCGCCTCGTAAAGTTCGGTTTCCAGCGCGGCCACGTCCGGATCGGAGTGGTGTTTGCCGATCGGACGCAGCAGGGCGGCTTTCTTGGCCATGCCCATGCAGACGTCTGCAGTGCCGCCGATCCCGACACCGATGATCGCCGGCGGACAGACCTTGCCAGCGTAGCAGGCGTCCTTGATGCACTCGATCACGAATTTCTTGATCCCGGCCATGCCGTCGGCGGGGAACATCATCCGGTAGAACGTGCCGAAGATCTCCGAACCGCCGCCCTTGGGCACGGCGATGATCTCCAGACTGTCGCCGGGCAGGTCGAACGTGAGATCGACTTTCGGCATGCCCGGTCCGACGTTATTGCCGGGATTCTTCCTCGTGATCGGATTGACCATGGTGGGACGGAGGAAACACTCCGCCGTGGCGCGGGCGACCGCCGCTTCCGCACATTCCTTCAGCACGTTGAAGCCGCCCTCGATCTGCGTTTTCGCGCCGGCATGGATGAAAAACATCGGGAAGCCGGTATCGGCGCAGACCAGGCCGTTTCCTTTTTCCGAGGAATCGGCATTCTGCAGACTGATCTCCAGATGTTTGCGCGCCATGGGTTCGGTTTCTTCGGCCAGCGCGCGCTGCAGGGCGCGCCGGATGTCCGGCGGCATCTTGGTGGCGCCCAGCCGGATCGCCTGATACATTGCTTCGGTCAAGGTTTCACGCCTGATCATAGTGATACTCCTCCGTTGAATTCATCTGTTCCTTGTATTTGAGATAAGTTTCTTTGTCCATGTTTCGCGGGAGCGCGGCGATTTCGCGCGCCTTTTCCGCATTGCCGGCCAGCAGTTCGACCGCGTCCATGGCCAGCAGCTTGGCTCCGTCGATATACGCTTTTTCAGGATCGGTCACCACAAAATCCTTCGCATGCGGCGAGCCGGTGAACCCCGCGCAATATGCATGCAGGGCGGGAATGAGCTGGCTCAGGTCGCCCATGTCGGTCGAGGAGCCGCGGTGCCCGAAATTGCCGAGCGTGCCGCCGTTGAGTTCCTTCAGGTTCCGCGCGTGGACCGCATTCAGTTCCGCGCAGGACTGATAGGGCATGTAGCCGCCGAGATTGGTGATCGTGACCGAACCGCGAAAGCCATCGCGGCCGCTT
>Ga0265298_10003756_pt1 | contig 19842 bp, 15 predicted proteins | sample AusTroGonzalo_MG_3_FD_193486 | JGI IMG/M metagenome (GOLD analysis project Ga0265298, IMG submission 193486) | Bovine rumen microbial communities from tropical cattle in Woodstock, Queensland, Australia - Gonzalo_01 | ecosystem: Host-associated > Mammals > Digestive system > Stomach > Rumen ... | reverse complement strand
CGGTCGTTTCCGTCAGGGACGGGGTAATCACCGCCATTTCAATCGGAAAGGCCACTGTCACGGTTATCTCGCAGCAGAATCCCTCCGTTCTCCAAACTGCCCAGGTCCTTGTGGTCAAGCCTGTTGAAAGCATTACCCTGGAAGAAGAGAACATCGTCTTGCCCAGAGGCGAAACCTGGGACCAGATTGCTTATATTATGCCGGAAGATGCCACCATGCAGCACCCTCTCTGGTCTACGTCGGACAAAAAGGTCGCCGTAGTAGATGAAAGCGGTGTAATCACCGCCGTAAGCAACGGCAACTGCCTCATCACCTGCACCGCAGCGGATGGTATGGGCGCCAAAGCTATCGCCCACGTTCAGGTCCGGAACCATGAGGCGATCATCCGCGAGCCGGGCGAATTCACCGTTGATTTCGAGATGATCGAAGATGAGGGCGTTGATGAAATCACCAAAGGGAAAACAACACTCAAAGATCGCTGGAAAAAAACAGTTGAGTTTAAAAATGGCTGTCTGGAAAAAGTAACCGAGACCTCCGTGATGCCCTTGAAAGCCGGTTCCGAGATCGTGATCTGCAAAGAGATCCACAACAAAAAGACTACCATTGAGGCCAAGCATTTTATCTTCGTTGAAAAAAGCGCAGTCCGACCTGCCGGCTCCGTCCCGCAGGAAGACTCGAACGGGGAAATCCGCTTTCGTGACATCCCCTGGGGGCTTCGTTACAAGGACGTCAAATCCATCCTTTCCTCCCGCAAGGAAAAACTCAAGTCCCCCATTGTACGTAATAATATGCTCTGGACCCAAATTGAGGGAGAAATCGCCTTCGGCGACTTCACGGCTTTCAGGAACGGCCTGAGTTTCTCCTCAAGTTCCGCCAATGTAGAAAACCTGACCGCCAACCTCCAGAAGACATCCTTCGTCATGGGCGACTATTATTTCGATAAAGGCATTCCTTTTGAAAACCTTAAACAGAACGTGATGAAGACCTACGGACTTCCTGAAAACGAGACCACATCCTCCGCGGAAGAATGTGTATGGACCGTCAACCGCGTTACGGTCCGCCTGTTCACCACCCGCAAATATACTCAACTACAGATCAAATATGACGAGAGTGTCAAAGAAGAAAGCGATCATTCCGAAGCTGAAGCCGGAGCAGAAATGATAGACTGATTTTTTGAAATGTTGTCTTCATAAATCATACATTAAAAGTACATACTTTTGTAAAATTTTTCTTGACCCGGGTGTAACCGTATGATATTATTTTGCCGTCAAAAATGTAACGTTTCAGTTTGCATAACGACACGATCTTTATGAAAGGTTCTCTTCCCTTCCGGGGAGGATATTGTCTGACTGAAATGACGATGAACTACAGTTTTCTGATCCCGAGCCTGCTCATCCTGATTCTCATCATGGGCTACTATTTTTTTCGTCCCCGCCTTCCCATCCGCCTGAACCGCTCTTTCCTTGCGATTCTGACCATTGATATCTGCACCGAGATCTTCGAAGCTGTTTCCTCCCGGCTGAATGAAACCTGGATCGAACACGCGCCCTGGCTCCTTTGGTTTTTCGGCGTGATGTTCTTCTTTTTTTACTTCTCCCGGGCTTATATGTTTTTCGTATTCACCATCAGCATCCTGGATGCCCGCGGTATCAGCCGCTCCAGGCTGCATGTTTTCGCGCCGATCCCTTATTACGCCTGTTCTCTTCTCGCTTTCTTAGCTCCGTTCACCGGCTGGCTTTTCAAAGTTGAAAGCGGTTTCCGGACAGGACCATTGTATTTTCTGCTCTACGGATGTTGCCTTGTTTATATTCTTTTTTCACAACTCGCTGTTATCCGTCACCGCCGGGAACTCACCATCCATGAGATCATCAGCATCTCGGCCATCCAAGGCATCCTCCTCGCCGGCATTATCGTACGTGCTCTTGTGCCAAACTGGCTCGTCATGAACACCTTCTGTCTCATGGCAATTATTGTCATCTTCCTGTCCTTCCTTAATCCGGACCTTTATATGTCCGAGCGCGGTTATGTCTATAACCTGCCGGCTTTCCAGGCTTTGGTATCCGAGTGCGTTCGCCGCCACCGGCCCTGCCGTATTCTTGGTTTTGCCCTGCAGAATTACAATGAGCACCGTGAGATTTTCGGCGGAGCACAGATGGACGAGGCGCTCGTCGCCATCAACAGGTATCTTGCTGAGACTTTCCCTCAAATGTCCCCCTTCTATCTGCGCAACGGTTTTTATGCCCTTATCGGCCAGAATCTGCCGGACCTGGATGCACTCCGCGACAGTCTCAGTCTGCGTTTTTCCTTCCCATGGAATACCTCTTCCGGTGAACTGCGAATGACGGTTGCCTTTGTCGAGGCGGATACCGAGATTTTGAACTGCCCGGCAGATCGTCTGGTCAACGCCCTCTTCCTATCTCTTGATGAACTCGGGCGCGCTTCGGATGCAGATTGCAGCCGTTCTCTCACGGATTCCATCGAGCAAATCACCGAAAGGCTGGAAATCCGCCGCTGCCTGGAAAACGCGCTTGATAACGACAAACTGGAGGTTTTCCTCCAGCCCATCATGGATACCGCTTCCGGTAAACGAATCGCCGCAGAAGCCCTCGTCCGTCTTCGAAACGAGCAGGGTAAGATCATCCGGCCGGATCTGTTCATCACCTTGGCCGAACGGGAAGGTTATATTGCCCGCCTCGGCGAGCAGGTACTCTCCAAGGTCTGCCGTTTCATCCGCGACAACGATATGGACGCCATGGGCGTTCAGTGGATCAATGTCAATCTCTCCCCGGTCCAGTTCATGTCCCGGGATATACCGGACCGATTTGCTGCCGTGCTCAGGGAATACGGCGTTAGCACAGACCGGATCCATTTGGAGATTACCGAACAGTCTATGATCGACTTCTCTCTCATGAGGGAGCAGATTATCGGCCTGCATAACAGCGGTTTTGAATTCGCGTTGGATGATTATGGCTCCGGTTATTCCAACCTGACCCGTGTCCGGCAGTATCCTTTTACTAATATTAAAATTGATATGGAGGTCATCCGTAACTATTATCGGGACCGGGATCCGCTCCTGCCTTCCCTGATTCAGGCCTTCAAGCAAATGAAATTCAGCGTCACCGCGGAAGGCATTGAGACTGCCGAAATGGCCGAAGTAATGAAGAGCATCGGCTGTGATTATCTTCAGGGGTTCCATTTCTCACGCCCTGTCTCCATGCCCGAATTTGCCGCAATGTAGTCTCCTTATTTCACATCTGTCTAAAATATGGTATACTCGCTCTGCATTGATTCAAAAAGGAGTACAATCTGATGACCGATACCCTGCCGACCCGTAAGAGCATGACCCGCAAAGCAATATCCGTTGCCTGGCCGGCAGTGATGGAAAGCTTTTTTGTCGTGCTGGCCGGCATGATCGACACCATGATGGTAGCCGAGCTCGGTCCCTACGCCGTTGCGGCCACCGGTCTGACCGCGCAGCCGAAATTCATCGGCCTGACCGTCTTCTTCGGCGTCAATATCGCAGTTTCTGCCCTCGTCGCCCGGCGCAAGGGAGAGAAAAATCAGGCGGATGCCAATGAAATCACTCTCACAGCCCTGTGGCTGACAGTCGGTCTCTGTATCATACTTACGGTTCTTTTTGTTGTCTTTACTCCACAGATGATGCACCTGGCCGGCAGCAATGAAGATACCCATGAGGCGGCCGTCGAGTATTTCCGGATTATTATGGGCGGCATGTTTTTTAACGTCATCACGATGGTAATCAATGCGGCACAGCGCGGCAGCGGCAATACCAGGCTGTCCATGAGTACAAACCTCGTTTCAAGCGTTGTGAACATTATCTTCAACTGGCTTCTGATCAAGGGACGGTTTGGGTTTCCGGCTTGGGGCATCCGAGGTGCAGCCATTGCGACCGTCCTGGGCACCGTGGTTTCCGCCGGCATGGCGGTGTTCTCCCTCTTCCGCCGCTCCAGTTATGTACGCATCCCCCTGATGATCAACCTGAAACTGCGCTTTACGAAGCACGCCGTTCGTTCCATCTGGAATCTGGCCCTTTCCAGCACCATTGAGAATCTGGCCATGCGTATCGGTTTCCTGGCCACGGCACTGATTGCCGCACGTCTCGGCACGGATGAGTTTGCCGCCCATAATATCGGCATGAACCTGCTCGGTCTCGGCTTCTCCTTTGCCGATGGCATGCAAGTGGCAGCCATAGCCCTGACCGGTGAAAGTCTCGGTGCCGGCGAAAAAGAGTTAGCCCGCCGACAGGCCGGCATCTGCCAGCGTATAGGCTTCGCCATTTCTGTTGTCCTATCCCTGATCCTTCTGCTGGGCGGTCGCTGGATCTTCTCCCTGTATTTTAAGGAGGAGCATATCCTGGATATGGGTGTGCTCATCTGCCGCTTCATGACAGTCATCATCCTCCTGCAGATCTCCCAGATCATCTTTACCGGAACCCTCCGTGCCGCCGGCGATGTCCGCTATACTCTGATAGTCGCCCTGATCTCGGTCACCTTTATCCGCACACTCGTGACCTTCCTCCTGGTCGTCGTCTTCAAGCTCGGATTGACCGGAGTCTGGATAGGTATCCTAAGCGATCAGTGCAGCCGTTTCTGTCTGATGGGCCACCGTTTCCGTCAGGGGAAATGGGTCGACCTCAAAATATAAAAAAAGAAACAATTACGTGGAAAGTTCGGACCGAAGGGGTGTGGGGGTAATCGGAAAGCCCCACGAAAGGGGCAAATAATAGTAATAGGAGTTGAAACCAATGCGCTTTCGGATCATTTTGGCAATCTTTATCATTCTGGGCTTGTCAGTTTTTACTTGTGCTTGCGCGAATGAAGCCGCTATCCAGTACCGCATCGTACCCGGCACCGACGGTGATTATGCTATAATCACCGGTGGCGATGCATCTGAAGACCTCGTAATCCCCGGAAAAATCGACGGTATTCCCGTCCGGGAGATTGATCGGAGCGCTTTTTCTGGAAACCTGTCTCTGAAAACCCTGACCATCGGCCAGGGCGTCCGAAGCATCGGTATGAACGCCTTTGAAGGCTGCCCCAACCTCGCGGAAGTCATCCTGCCCGGCAGCCTGACCTTTATCGATAAAGATGCTTTCCGCAACTGCGATAGTCTGAGAGAAATCTCTATGCCCGGAATCGTCGAAGCCGGGCAAATCCGTGAAGGTGCCTTTATCGGTGTTGCCCTTACGGAGCTGACGCTCTCTACCGGCGTCGATCTTTTTAATCCTCTTCTTCAGGAAGAAACGCTGCGTATCGCCACACGGCAAGACGGTTGGCTCTTCCGTCCCCTTGACGACGGAACCCTTATGATTATCGGGGCAGATAGAGATCCGCGGCACCTTGAGGTTCCGACGCATATCAACGGAAGACCGGTTACCGCCATCGGAGAAGGAGCCTTCCGCGGTAGTGAAACGATCAATAAACTAACCCTGCCCGAAGGTCTGAAAACCATCTCGGCAAAGGCCTTTGCCGAATGTGTTTCCCTTCGTGAGCTTTCCCTTCCTTCATCTCTGGAGTCCGTAGGCCCTCTGGCCTTTTTTCACACCGCTATCGATTCCCCGGTTCTGCCGGAAAGTGCCGTGGAAAACAGCAGCCTTGTCTGGTTCGCCTCGGAGGACTACACGGATCCCGCCGGCTGGACCTGGAATCTCCTGGCAGACGGCTCCGTCATGATTTCAGGTTATACCTTGCAAAATCACGCTCTCCTCATTCCCGATGAAATCGACGGTAAACCGGTCACCGCCGTCATGCAGGATGAAACCCGCTACCTTTCCGGCGATAGCATTGAGACTGTGAAGCTGCCCGCCGCATTGAAAGTCATCGGCGAACGCGCCTTTTATCGTTTCAGTGCTCTTCGCGAACTTGTCATCCCTTCGTCTCTGGAAGAAATCGGTGACGGTGCTTTCTACAACTGTGCCCGGTTCGATCATCTTAAACTGCCGCCTACCCTGAAGCGTCTTGGCCGGGAAGCTTTCAACTACTGCCGTCGTCTGGGCGCGGTCACCCTTCCGGACGGGCTGGAGGAAATCGGTGCACGAACCTTTGAGGGCTGCAGCCGACTCGGCACGGTTACCCTGCCGCGCACCATCAAAATTATCGGTGAACGTGCATTTGCCAAGACCAACATCGCCCAAATAAACTTGCCGGAAGGTCTGGAAGTAATCCGGAAAGGTGCTTTCATGGAGCATCGTATCGGCAGTCTTGTACTCCCGGCGAGCCTTAAGCATGTCAGTGCTGAAGCGTTCTACAGCTATCGTCCCGGCTGTCCGAAAAAAGTCCGTATCCTGAACCCGGCCATGGAACTGGAATCCGGTGTCTTCGGCTATGTCCAGCGGAGCCCCGACGAAAGTCTCTATAATCCGCTGAACTGGATTGACCTCTACCACGAGCAGCCGCCGGCAGAAGCCGACTGGAAAGGCCCGATTCAGCTTTCCTGCTATGAAGGTTCCACCGCCGACAGAATGTACACTTATAAAGTTCAGAAGGTTTATCTCCGATGAAAAAACTAACTCCCCGAGAACTGGACTCCCTGAAAAGGGAAGCCAAATTTCTGATTCCTGAACGCGTGCGTTATTTCTCGGCAAAGCTCGGTATCACCTACGGCCGGATCGCAATCCGCGCGCAGCGCAGCCGCTGGGGCAGTTGCAGCTCCAAAGGCAATCTAAACTTTAACTGTCTCCTGATGCTGACCCCGCGGGAGGTCATCGACAGCGTCATTGTCCATGAATTGTGTCACCGCAAGGAGCTAAATCATTCAAAAGCCTTCTGGGCCCTTGTCTATGAAGCAATGCCGGATTACAAAATATGGGATAAGTGGCTGAAAGATCATGGCCACGAGCTGATTTCTCTCCTGCCTAAATAAGTGAAACAGAAAACCAATCCCGCGTTTCTCAATCAGGCTCAAGAATCAATCCTTTCCCCCAAACCGCGTACCGACCATATATCCGGATATCCCTATCAACATGCCGGGCTCCAAAAAAGAAAGAAGCCGGAACTTATCTCAGTCCCGGTTCTCTTTCCATTGAACAACATAGAACCGTTGTTCCGGTTCCTGTAAATCTATACCTTACTTCTTGCCCTTTTTCTTGGCGGCAACGGCAGCCTTCATTTCCTTGCCGGGCTTGAAAGCAGGGGCCTTGGAAGCAGCGATCTTGATCGTCTCGCCCGTGCGGGGATTCCGTCCGGTGCGGGCGCTGCGGGTACGGACTTCAAAAGTGCCGAAGCCAACCAGCGTCACCTTGCCGTCAGAAGCGAGGCCTTCGGTGATACCATCCAGCGTTGCGCCGAGGGCTTTGGCTGCTTCAGCCTTGGTGATTTTTGCTTTGGAAGAGATGACTTCAATGAGTTCAGTTTTATTCATAGTATTATCCTTTCTGCCTTGCGGCATTTGATTGTGAAAGGATTATAGCATACAGTCCCTTATTTTTCAACACTTTTGCCCTAAAAACATCAGCAAACCCTATATATTTATCAGATCCGACGCACCCGGAGCACACCGTCGATCGCCCGGAACTTCTCGACGACATCGTGGGGCATGGGATGGCTGATATCCAGGAGGGTGTAAGCATAGTTCCCGCGGGCTTTATTGGCCAGATTCTCTATGTTCAGGTTCTGGGATCCAAAGAAGGAAGTGATCTGGCTGAGCATATTCGGGATGTTTCGGTGCAGAATCGCCACACGGGCTTCTGTCTCGCAATGTCCCAGGTTTATCTCCGGAAAGTTAACAGAATTGTGGATATTACCATTATCCAGATAATCCTGCATTTGCTCCACAGCCATCACGGCGCAGTTATCTTCCGCCTCCTCGGTGGAAGCACCCAGGTGCGGAACCACGATTGCCTTTTCCATCTTCGCGCTGACCGGATTCGGGAAGTCGGTCACATAGGTCTTCAACCTGCCTGCCTTCAGGGCTTCCGCCACAGCAGCTTCATCCACGAGGGAATCACGGGCAAAATTCAGGAGCACCGCATCGTTCTTCATCTGATCAATCGCCTCCGCCCCGATCATGCCCTTGGTTGCAGGCGTTGCCGGTACATGAATCGTCACGAAATCGGAAATGGCGTAAATAGCTTCCGCGGTATCCGCATGGTTAACCATAGGTGAAAGGTTCCAAGCCGCTTTCACGGACATATAAGGATCAAAACCATAAACCTTCATCCCCAGAGATAAGGCGGCATTGGCAACCAGTACGCCGATTGCGCCCAAGCCGATGACTCCGATGGTCTTGCCTGCCAGCTCATGCCCGGCAAAAGCTTTCTTCGCCTTTTCGACCGTCTTTGCAATATCCGCGTCATCCGCGTTTTCCCTGACCCAGGTGATACCGCCTGTCACGTCCCGTGAAGCCAGGAGCAGACCGCAGAGCACCAGCTCTTTCACGGAATTGGCGTTGGCGCCGGGCGTATTGAAGACGACGATCCCGCTCTCTGTACACCTGTCAATCGGAATATTGTTAACACCCGCGCCGGCCCGTGCAATGGCGCGCAAATCCTTCGGGAACTCTGTTTCCTTCATATCGGCAGAGCGCACAAGTACACCTGCGGCATCCTCCATGCTGTCTGTCAGTTCATAACCGGGGCGGAAATGATCCGTCCCGACTTTCGCAATATTGTTAAGACAATAGATTTTCCGGTCTTTCATGACAACAAATCCTCCTACGTAAGATAACCCGTATAATATAGCACTATCAGGCATCCGGCGCAATGTTTCCTTTTGTTCTCCGGCCGGTTTTATGCTATAATTACTTGTTGGTTGATTTCCCTGTGTCTGAAAGAGGCAGAGATCGAATAGGTTTAGGGAAAGTTGTCGTGCACGGTGCACGTGCAATTCCTTGCAAATAGTCCTTATATAAAGCATATTATAAAAAGGAGATGAGCTTCTTGTACAGTTGTCCGGGATGCGGCGCCATGATGGTCTTTGACCCTGCGATTCAGCAGCTGAAATGCGGCATGTGCGACCGTGTGGAGAGCATTGAGTCCGCCGATCAGAGAGAGGCACGGCAGGCCAGTGATCGCATTGAGATGGATCTGTTTACCTGCCCGAACTGTGGCGGCGAAGTGCACGCGATGAATACAACCGCTGCCTCTTTCTGCAGCTATTGCGGGTCCCCGGTGATGCTGGACCACACCCGCGCGGAGGTGACTCCGCCCGATACGATCGCGCCCTTCCGTATCACGCGGGACGAGTGCTTCGCGAAGTATCAGGAGATCCTGAAAAAGAGCCTGTGTGCGGATCACCGGCTGAAAAAGAACGTCAACGCCGAGAGTTTCCGCGGAATCTATGTCCCCTTCCACACCTATTCCGCCGGGATCACCGGAGATGCAGTGCTGGAAGGACACGAGACCAAGGGAGACGACACCTATTACTACTCCACCGCCGTGAGGCTGAACCACCGCTTTGACGACATTCTGCATGATGCCTCAAAAGAGATGCCTGACAGCCTGTCCGAGCGGATCTCCCGGGTGCCGACGGATTCCTTCAGGCCCTTCACTCCGGCGTACATGAGCGGCTTCTACGCCGATATGCCGGACACCAACCCGAATGCCTACCTGTCCTTCGCGAAGGCAGCCGCCGTGCGGGAAGGCCTCAAGGACGTGATCGACAGCCTGGACGACGGATGTTCCTATTCAACGATGGAGGCGGAAAAAAAGCTGATTCCCCTGGCATCGGCCAAGCACACCGGGGAAACCCTGGTACCCTACTGGTTCATGTCCCTGCGCAGTGGAAAGCGTGTACTCTACGCCGTGCAGAACGCCATCACCGGCGAAATGGTGGCGGATACCCCAATGGATATCCCGCGATTCGGCCTCTTCGCCCTGATTTTGGCCATTCCGCTGTTCTTCCTGCTCAACAGCTTCCTGACCCTGCGGCCGGAGATGGTCATGGTCGTGGCGATGCTGATGGCCGTCGCGGCCCAGCTGATCGTGAACGGCCGGCGCAGAGCCGTGAAGGAGCAGCAGCTCAAGGAACAGATGGCGGAAAGCGCCGAGGACGACATGGCCTCCCGCATGAGCCAGCGCAAGCGCATGGAAAACCGTGCCGCCAGCGGCACTTGGTACAACGTCGGCGGCATCGGCGGGGTGATCCTGCTGATCGCCGCAATGTACGGCATCTCCCGGATCGACAGCATCAAGATTTTCTGGCTGGTATCGCTCGTGCTGACGGTGATCATGCTGATCACCCTCTTCGCCGGAGGCAGAAAGATGTCCAGGCCGCCGCTGGGATGCTTTGTGGCGCTGTTGGCGATGATCGCGGGCACGGTGATCCTGATCACGGACGTCTTCCACAGCAACGACATGGCAATGTACCTGGTCAGCTTTGTAATCCTCGCCTCGGTTGTGTGGATAAGCGTCGACCTGCTGCTGCTGCACAACAAGGAATGCTCAAATCCCCTGCCCCAGTTTGACACCCATCAGGGAGGTGAGGACAATGCGTAAAACCATTCTCGCGCTGATCCTTGCCGCCCTGCTGACGGCCCTTCTGACGCCGGCGCTGGCGGCAAATGAAAAATCGTTCCAGAAAGTTTTAACCGGCTATGAAGCGGTGATCAGCGACGGGGCGGGCCTGCTGACCGATCGCGAAATCAGCTCCGTGCAAAGCAGCATGTATCCGATCACAGAGTATTCCAACGTCGGCTTTGTAACCTATGACGCCTCCGGCAGTGACGGGAGAAGCGTGCTGACAAAGGCCAAAATCTGGGGCGACGCGCGCTTCGGCTCCGCAAGCCCCTATACCGTTTTCATGATCGACCTGAAAACGCGCCGCCTGGGCATCTATTCCAGCAAGTCAGTCTACAGCGTGCTCTCAACCTCAAAGGCGAACACCATCACCGACAACGTATACACATACGCCACCCGGGGCGAGTACGCCGAATGTGCAAAGGAAGCCTTCCGCGAAATCCTGCAGGTGATGGAAGGGCAAACGATCAATGAGTCCATGAAGATCATCAGCAATGTCTTTCTGGCCCTGATCTGCGCTATTCTCGTAACCTACATGCTCATCGTCGGGCGCATGCGCAACGAGCAGGAGACCACCATGCAGACCATGACCAAAGTCGTGGGCGCTGGCGCCGCGACGGCGGTGACCGCCCACACGCTTAGGAAGGTCGTCCACCATGAGCACTCCTCCGGCGGAGGCCACGGAGGCGGCGGCTTCGGCGGAGGCGGCGGCGGAGGCGGTGGCGGAAGCCACGGCTTCTGATTCTCCGGCAAACAGATAACGGGAAGCAATTCATTGAACTGCTTCCCGGTTTTTTCGGTCTGATGAAAGGGTCCGATTAAGGTTTTTTCCACTGCATGAACTGGTCGAGAGGGAGTGGCTTCGCGTAAAAATACCCCTGGAAGCTTTCCACGCGGTATTCCCTCAGGATATCCCGCATGTTTTCCGTCTCGACGCCCTCGACGCAGACTTTCGACCGGCAGATCGCCGCCAGGTTGACAATATTGTTGACCAGCAGTCTGTCCAGGTCGTTCCTTTCGATCATCTTGACAAAAGTACGGTCGACCTTGATGGTGTCAAAGGGAATCTCCCGGATAATGCCGACGGAGGAGAACCCGGTCCCGAAATCGTCCAGGGCAACGAGGATGCCCCTGGATTTCAGTGTAACGACCGCGTTTTTCAGCAGCTCCATATCCAGGAGCCGGCACCGCTCCGTAATCTCCAGGCAAAGGCGCTCCGGCGGATAATCAAGTTCCTGCAGCACCCGCAGCACCATGTCCGGGAAATCCGGTTTCTCGATCTGCGAATAGGAAAGATTGACGTTGATCACAAAGTCGGGATGCTGCCGGCGGATCTGTTTTGCCGCGGTGACCGCCTGCCGGATAATCCATTCACCGAGTTCCGGGAAGAGTGGGTCCGACTCCAAAACAGGAATAAACTCATCCGGCGGGACCAGCCCGTAGCAATCATTCTTCCAGCGGAGAAGTGCCTCTGCGCCGGTGAGTTGCTCCGTTTCCGCGTCGACCACCGGCTGATACAGCAGGAAGAAGCCCTCAAAGCCGTGCATAATGGAAGCCCGGATCTCGTGCAGCTTTTCCAGCCGCTGATGGTTTTCCTCATTTGTATCATTGCGGAATTCCACGAGAACCCCCTTCCGGAAGTTCTTGGATTCCTCATAGGCGAAATTCAGGCAGGCATAAATCGTCTGGGAATCGATATCGAAACTGTCCACCCGCAGCGCGCCGCCGTTCAGGTCCAGAAGGACCTTCCTGCCATCCACTTCGAAACGTTCATGCAGGAAATTGCGGAACATTTCAAAATAGTTCTGCATCTCCGCGACGGTCAGGGTGCCGCTGATCACAGCAAACTTCGTCCCGTCGATCCGGTAAACATGCCCCCTGTTTCCTGTCTTCTCGAAAACCGCCCGGGCATAAGCCTGAAGCACCCTGTTCCCGTAATGATAGCCGAACATCTCGTTGATCTCGGAAAACCGGCTGAGGCCGAAGAGGGCTACGCTGATCGGAGTTTTCCGCCTGAGGCAGCTGTTCAAATCTTCAAAGAAACCGTACTGGTTTCGCATGCCGGTGAGCGTGTCGATATGCCCCTGGTCCCCGTGGTTCCGGATGGTGCCGACAAAGTAGTCCGGCTCGCCGACGGGATCCCGGATCACCATGCCGCGGCAGGTGCACACGTCATACTCCCCGGTGGTCCGTTGCGCCCGGTACTGCATATCATGGCCGGCGGCATTGCCGGAAAAGATCTCGTCAATTCCCTGATGATAGGCTTCCCGGTCCTCCGGATGGATCCGGTTCTCCCAGATGTCTCCGGCGCCGTACATATACTCGGACGGCAGGCCGTAAAGATCCACCGCCGGTTTGCTCCAGCGGGAAAAGTCATACTTCATGTCACACAGGTAGACGTAGGTTCCTTCCGAAACCAGCTCAAAAGCCTTGTACAGCGTGTCCAGCATGATCCGCCGGTCCTCGCTGATAATTCTTGTTTTCGCCTTATTCAGATCCATTGGAGGCCCTCCTTTTCTCCGCTTCCTCCCGATTCCGCCTGGCCTTGTTCAGCGCATGCATCGCCTCAAACGGGCCGACAATGGCGGAGATGATCAACAGGATCCAGTACCAGGGCATGTATTCCACATCCTCTTTTTCCCTGTTCTGTTTTTTCTCTTTGTCTGTAATATACCATGTCACGAGGTAAACCGCAACGGAAAAAACAATTCCGCCGGCTCAGGGGCTCCCCGGAATCCGGAATCAGTCCCGCTTCAGCTCGGGATACTTGCGGTAGAAGTTTCCCTTGTCTCGGTACATCTGCGCGTCCGCCTCCGACAGGGCATCCCGCAGATCCATGCCGGGCTGCAGGAGGCAGCAGCCGGCGGCGAAACTGACATGCTCAAACAGTTCCGCCTTTTTCTTGATCTCGGCGATCTTTTCCTGCAGTTCCGCCTCGGACGTGTCACGGGACAGGATGAGGAACTCATCCCCACCGGCCCGGAAAATTTCCGCGCCGATGAAAGTGCTCTGCAGGATCATGGCGGCGTTCTTCAGCAGCTGATCGCCTGCGCTGTGCCCCAGATGGTCATTGGTGTATTTCAGTCCATTCATATCAGCAAAGACAACGCCCATGCCGCCGGAAAGCTTTGCCGAATCCTCGCAGAGTTCGGCAATCCGGTCGTTCATAGCGTTCCTGTTCATGGCGCCGGTCAGGACATCGGTCTTGCTGAGCAGCCTGAGCTGCTCGATGAACAGGTTATTCGCGATTTCCGAGGCGACAAAGAACGTGGTAAGCTCCAGGGTATCCCGGATATGCCCGGCCTTTTCCGCGGGGAAATTCGCGGCGTAGATATAGCCCAGCAGCCGGCCCCTGGAAAACAGCGGAAACAGCACCAGACCCTTCACGCCGGCGTTTGTCAGCGACTCATACCAGGCCGGGTTCCGCTCCCGGATCAGCTCCATCTCCTGGTCATTACTGATAATGAGGCAAAAACTGCCGCTGAGGGTATCGAGCCAGGTCTCCGCCAGAGCGTAGAAATCGTCATCCATGTAATGCTCCATCCAGGGGAGGTCGGAGCCGGGCGCCCTGGCTTCGCCGAGGACGGAGATCTGCCGTCGGTTCTCATCCATCATGAGAATGCAGCAGAACTCTGCGTCACAAATTCCGCGGATGTCCTCAAGGACTTCCTGAATGATCTCCTGAAAAGGTTTGTCGTCCCGCAGTTTGATACAGGTGGAGATGATATCCATCGCGGTTTCCTGGGAAATGTTCAGAGACCCGAGATTACTGTCCTTTTTCGGGATCAGGATCTGCGTATAGGTGCAAAAGCCAATGTTTTCCTCCTCGCTTTCCAACGGCATAAGATACGCCATGATATCAAAAGGATAGCGGGGCATGTGCACGCAGTTGTGGACCGGCTGCTTCAGCACGGCGGCGCGGAAACAGACATCCTCGAAATTCAGATCCTTCGGGATGTAACGCGTGTATTCACTGTTGGGAACGAACTCGACCTTTTTCTCGCTGCCCACGTCAACCGAGCCGCCGGCAAGCTCCAGGGAATCCAGATATTTCCGGTTCCCGGTCACGATGCGGACGGTACCGCAGGTGCCGTCAGGCTTTTTTTCAACGGACAGTACGCAGGTCATTGTATCAAAATGATCGGCAAAGAACTTCCAATCCATTTGACATCCTCCTCCTATTTAATGCAGCATCATTCCGCCTTTTCCGTGATCTGCCCGCTCAGGTTCGCCTCTGCTTGCCCAATCCCTGATAGGTATAGTACCGTCGTGTGGATGCAGAAACAATAAAGGCAGCTTCGTATTTCAGACCGTCCCGCAGTGTTGACAAATATTTTTGCAGTATCTCACCCGTCTCCAGCGGATTCCGGCTTTCTTCCGTATTCCAGCAGTTCAATTACAAAGCTGTCGTTGGCCATGGTTCGGGATACGCTCACAGGCTCGGAAAGCTGCCCGATAATCGTATCATAGATCCGTGCCGTCAGACTTTTGCTGAGCGCCTGCATATTGTTCTGGGCCATGACGTGAAGCGACCACAGGGAAACAAACGTTGACAGCACAAAGCACAGAAAAACAATCAGGACAATGTTTCTTGTCAGTTTGCTTCGATTCATGCGGGCACCCTCTTCTGCGTCATTTCGATTATTCTCTTATACCGGGATCGCACGCCCCGTAGTCTTCAGAGCATCTTCATCCAGATGTCCGTCGCTGAGCACAAGCTGCCCATTGATCATCACTTTTTCGATGCCAAAGGATTTTTCCTGGTCCGGCACGGCTTTTCGGATCTCTTCCTCGTTGAACACCGTCAGATCCGCGTAGCATCCTTCCTTCAGATATCCCCGGTCTTTGAGCATGAACCGGTCTGCTGTGGCACCTGTCATACGGCGAATAGTCTTCGGCATCGTATCCCCGGTTCTGAGAAGAGAATCCCGCAAAAACTTAGGAAAGCAGTCATAGACCGCCGGATTCTGAATCCCGTATTCTTCCACCCATGCGTCCGTCATGTACAGGCAATGCTCATTATGCTCGAATTCGGAAATCACCTCCGGCGTAGAATAGGGACCCATGTTCACCCTTCCTTTGAAATTGCTGATTTCGCATAGTTTCAGATAGGTATCCAGATCGCTCTTCCCTTCTTCCTTTGCGATTTCATGCACACTCTTGCCCTCATACTTCTCATATCCGGGCCCAAGGTAAGCCACCTGGATATCCGGGAAATCAAAGCCCAGAAGCGTTGCCGTTGCCTTTACAAGTGCCGCCAGTTTCAGGCGGGTAGCCGGTTTCCTGCGTTCTTCCAGATCCATTCCCTGATACCATGCCGGCAGAATCACAGTGATCACCGAAACGCCCAGACATTCATTGTAAATATCAAACATGACATCCACGCCCTCAGTCCGCATCCGGTCCATCATGCGGAGCAATTCTTCCTTCGCCCCGAAAGATTTCCTGCCCACAAAGATGGCATGGGAGTACTGCAGTTTCAGGTTGGTTCCTTTTGAAATCTCAACCAGTTCGTCAAAGGCGCGGAGCAGGTGGGACCGTCCAAACAGCTGGGGATAGGCCATGGAAACCTTCGACTCCGCCCTGGGATGAACCGTCAGCGGTTTCCCGTACTTCACGCACAGGGCCGCAACCTTCTTCAGTTCTTCCATATCGGCATACAGTCCCGGTTCATACATCAATCCCAGAGAGATCCCGGCTGCCCCCTGTTGCAATGCCTTTTCCAGGATAGCCAGCATCTTTCCTTCCTCTTCGGCCGTCAATTTACGGTTCTCGTTCCCTCCCGCAGCTGCCCTGGCGGAACAATGTCCGACGAGCACTGCCATATTGCAGGGCATCTGTCGATCGGTCGCGCGGAAATAATCCTCCGCCGTACCATACTGTCCGGTGGAATTTTCATAACTGAACAGTCCGCCACCCAGTTTGTCCAGGTACGGGCACTCCCCTTCAAAGCCGATGGAAGAAATACCGCAGTTTCCCGTAACGAAGGTAGTGATTCCCTGGTGGAGAAAAGGTTTGAAATACGGAAGCGGATCGTTTTTTATCGCAAACCAATCATTATGGGAATGCGCATCGATAAACCCCGGCGCGACAGACAAGCCGTGCAGGTCGATCACGCTGTCAACCGGTATCTCGATTCTTTCGGATACGGCAGCAATTTTGTCCTGATCAATCAGGATATCTCCCGTAAAAGGCTCTCTGCCTGTCCCGTCATAGATCTTCCCGTTTCTGATCAGCTGGCGCATATCAATTATCTCCTTTTCACTGTTTCAGTTGTTCTTCATCACGCATTCTGTGCCAGCATGAAAAGCATGCAAATACACAGCGAACCCGCAAGCATCATGGCAAAGGCCAGGGGCCATCTCCCCTGCTTATTGAAACCGTAAAAATCATCCCATCTCTTCCCTTCCGGAGCGTACAATACGCGATAAATATAAAGCGGTCCGTATAGGATCAGCGGAAGGAGGCCCCAGAGTGATTGCGGAAAGGTCATTCCCTGCTTCTCAGTCAGGCAGAAGGAAAGAATCGCAAGCAGGGGGGTAATAAGATGCATAAAGAGGTCTGAACCTCCCAGCAAACGTTTAAGCCCGCCCTTCCCGACCATCGGCCAAAGATAGATGAACACCGTCAGCATCGTGACGGTCACAGCCGCCGTGCCAATGTATTTCAGCGTCCAGACCGCGCGTGGAACCACTTCATTCCCGGCAAGCAGCGCAACCGCTGTCAGCAAGGCCGTCGCCGCGCAGAAAATATTACTCTGGCAGGTAAAGTACCGGAGAGCATATTTCAGCCTTTCAGGTACCCAGACTCCATCCTTTCGGGCAAAACGGACCAGAAGAACCAGGGTAATCACAAAAATCAGAAAATTCAGGATGATATCAATTGTTTTCATGACAGTCCGTTTCAGTCTTCCCGATAGTTTTCGACGATGGTGTTCAGGGTTTTCATTACGAGTTCCTCATCGTCCTCCGGATTGTACATGGCAGTATATTCCACATCGCCTCCGTCCCGAATCTCGATAAGCTGCAGCTGGAACGTCGTCAAATCATACTCCTTATTCTGAAGGGTATATTTGGCGCCGATAAGCTCCTTTCCTCCAATCTCCCAAATCTTCGCTGGATTTATACCGATGGAATCATTCGGATATTTCTCCTCCAGGAATTCCCGGTAGGTATTGTTCAGATAGCCCTGCGGATTCTTGAACTTGCCTTCCATGGGCCGGCGATGTGCCATCACAAAAGGCGGAAAACCTGGTACATTCAGGTAGGTGATCATACCCACCATACCCTTCTCATCCCGATAGTCCGTAAGGGCGTTCAACGGGATTTTCGTTGAAAAACCGTCCTTCGTGCAATGATAACTGGCCCATTCGTCCCCCGCAAGCGCGGCAGCGCAGCCAGAAAGCAGAATCAGAACCAGCAGAATGCTCAACAGTTTTTTCATTTTTTTCCCTCCCGGTGGTTTTTTTCATACTGTCAGACGTATCCTCCGGCAAATCGTTCCCTGTTCGCTTTTATAATCATCTGCATACTACCACAAAACAGCACATTAGAAAAGAGTCTGAAAAGGACCGGTCCGTGCGGACCGGTCCGGTTGGTCTTGTTGCGGGTGCTTACTTCGTGGGAAGCATCTGCGCGGGAATCATCTGCGGCGCATTCTTGATCAGCTTCTTGGCGCTGGAGAAGAGGGACATCATCTCGGGAGCGATCTTCTGAATCTTTTCCTTCAGGGCGGGCAGATAGTTGGTGGTGGCATCGTTGAGCACTTCCTTGACCAGTTCCTTGCCCTTTTCCTTGAGATCCTTGATGGTGATCTCCTTCTTGCCGTCGATATTGAACTTGCCGGTGAGAATCCCTTCGTTGAGCTTCTCGACTTCGATTTTGGCCATTTCCAGATTCATGAAGGAGATGGTGGCGACCAGCGCCCTGCCGTTCGCGCGCTTCTCAGGCACGACATTGATGGCAAGTTCCATGCCCTGGGCCTTGACAGTGATGAAAGCACCGTCATTGCCAGCCGTGACCTTGACATACATCTGGTCAGCAATCTGAACTTCGGACACGCCGTTGTTGCCGACCTTGCCGCCCACGGAATGGGATACAATCTTGCCGTCCTGCGAGACATCCACCTTGAAGACCATATCGTTCTTCTCGTTGGTATACATGCCGGCATCCACGTCAGGCACCTCTTCGTCCTTGGAGGCTTCAACCGCTTTGATCGCCTCGTCGATATCGCTGACGGAGACCTTGATCCCCTTGTCCTTCAGGCTGTCCAGGAGGCTGGCAACATCCGCGTTATCCATGATCTCCTTGGCGCAGTTCAGGCCCAGGAGCGCCATTTCCTTCAGGGTCATATTGATGGGCGTCTTGGAAGTGAAGGCGGTATCGAACATGGTTTCCTCGACCGCCTCGGGCTCGCCGAACTTCACGCCGGTCATCATCTTCATGACAGGAGTCATGACAGCCTGCGTCAGCTTGTTCGGATCCACGTTCGCGGGCATCTGGAAGTTTTCTCCCGCCAGGCTCTGCAGATCTTCCTTTTTGATGTCAACATAGTAGTTCGGGTACATATCGCTGTAAATCGAGTAACTGTCGTCGCTCCTTAGCACGAGGGCAGAGGCCAGGTCTTCACCCCTGGCGGAGACGAACGCTTCAGCATCCACGCCGTCGAACAGCACAGTATACTCCATGTCGTTCACGAAGTCGATTAGCTGGCCCAGCTTCTCGATCTTTCCCTTGTCGCCCTGGAACATGAGCCCAGCAACCGCGCTCACATTATCCTTGTTCAGGGTGATCTTTTCCTTCACGGTCATCGGCTTGAGCTCGATCTTGGGCATCACGGAAGCAATCGCCATCGACTGCATCTCATCCTTGGCGGCAGCATCCGCGCTTTCGGCAGCGGCCTTGATCTCTTCCGTCTTTTCTTCAACGGCGGCCTTGACATCATCAGTCTTTTCCTTGATGTCTTCGGCCTTCTCTTCTGCGGCAGCCTTAATGTCTTCCGCCTTTTCCTCAACGGCAGCTTTGACGTCCTCGGCCTTTTCCTTGATGTCTTCGGCCTTCTCTTCTACGGCAGCCTTGACATCTTCCGCCTTTTCCTCAACGGCAGCCTTGACGTCCTCAGTCTTTTCCTTGACGTCTTCAGCTTTCTCTTCTATGGCAGCCTTGACATCTTCCGCCTTTTCCTCAACGGCAGCCTTGGCATCCTCAACGGCAGTCTTGGTTTCTTCCGCCTTCTCTTCTACGGCAGCCTTGACATCTTCCGCCTTTTCCTCAACGGCAGCCTTGGCATCCTCAACGGCAGTCTTGGTTTCTTCCGCCTTCTCTTCTACGGCAGCCTTGACATCTTCCGCCTTTTCCTCAACGGCAGCC
>Ga0265298_10003754_pt1 | contig 19848 bp, 21 predicted proteins | sample AusTroGonzalo_MG_3_FD_193486 | JGI IMG/M metagenome (GOLD analysis project Ga0265298, IMG submission 193486) | Bovine rumen microbial communities from tropical cattle in Woodstock, Queensland, Australia - Gonzalo_01 | ecosystem: Host-associated > Mammals > Digestive system > Stomach > Rumen ... | reverse complement strand
ATCCAGACCGAACTCCTCTAAGATGCGTTCGCATACCTCCTCGCTGTCCGCCAGCGTGAAGTACGCGCCTTTCTTCTCTTCGTGCGTCTGTTTGTCTGCTAAGAAATAGCGCTCGAACGTGGTCATTTTGTCCTTGTTGTACAGCGGCGAGTTCTCGCCCTCCCACAGGTATAGCATATAATCGAGTGCATTCTCTTTCTCTTTGCCTTCTCCGTAATACGCCTGCCGGATAATGGTATCCGTGCGCTCCATCAAGGCGTGTCCGCTGACCCGTTCGCCGCATACATCCGTCTCGGTGAACGAACCGTCCGCATTGAGAGGAATGGCGGCGTGGTAGAGCAGGAAACCGTTGCGCACCAGGAAAAGCGATCCATGCTCGTAGAGCATGCGCAGATGGCGTTGCATCTTCTCCGACTTGCGGAACGACCGTGCTAACTGGTGCATCAAGTCCGCTTCCTCCTGGCTGAGAGCATACGGATTATTCATGTCAACGGTCGGCAGGTTCTGATCCAGTAGCACTTGACCATTAATTGTGAATTGTGAATTGTTAATTACCAATTGTCCAAGCACCGCCCGGTGGTCCATGTGCCACTCGGGGTGACGCAGAACCGTCTGGCCCTCGAGCTTGAACTGGATAATCGAAATGGCCTTGTGCATCTTCGCCATCAGTTGTGCGGAGCGCGTCAGACGCGGGTTGTTCTCAAAATCCTTGGTCTGCCAGATGGTACACGGGTCGTCACCGTAGGTGGTCATCGCGAAATTGGCGAGGGGCAGCAGGTTAATGCCGTAACCCTCTTCCAGCGTCTCGATGTTGACATAACGGATGCTGACGCGCAGCACCGTCGCAATCAGCGCAAGGTTACCCGCCATCGCTCCCATCCATTCTATATCATGGTTGCCCCACTGGATATCATAGTCGCGAACGGTGGACAGCACGTCTAATATCTTCGTCGCACCGGGGCCGCGGTCGAAGATGTCTCCAACGATGTGCAGCGTGTCAATCGTCAGACTGTGAATGAGATATGCAATGGCGATGATGAGCTTGTCGGCACAGCCGGTCTCGATAATCGCCTCGATGATGGCGTTGTAATAGGTCTGCCGGTCGTGCTGCTCTAAGTTCGACTCGTGCAGCAACTCGCGGATGACGTACGCATAGTCCGCCGGCAGTAACTTCTCCACTTTGCTGCGGCTGTACTTGATACACACCGCACGCGCAATCTCCACCTCCTGATGAAGACGGGTGGAGTACCAGGCCTTGAGGGTCGTCAGGTTCGACTTGAGCGAATTGATATTGAAGATGCCGTCCACCTCCTCGCCGGCGTAGAAGCGCTTGATCAGTTCGATGCGCTCGTCCGGATAGTAGATCAGCGCGCAGATGGCGCGTTTCTCCTCCTCGCTGATGCTCGAACCGTATACCTCGTCCACTTTCTTGCGCACCACGCCCGAAGCGTTCTTGATCATGTGGATGAACGCCTGCGACTCGCCGTGAAGGTCACTCACGAAATGCTCCGTACCTTTCGGCAGGGAGAGAATAGCGTGCAGGTTGATTAACTCGGATACAACCGCTTGGGCATTGGGGAATTTCTCACTCAATAGTCTTAAATACCGTTCGTCTTGCATGGCTAATTTAGAAATTTTGCGCAAAGGTAATAAAAAATTTGCACATGTCAAAATTTTTGTGTACTTTTGCAGCGGATTAGTGTAGAACTCAATGAAAAAGGCATTATTTTTTTCGTTTCTCTGTATCTGCTTCCTCTGTGCCGCCCGGGCGCAGGACCGCATCATGGTCATTGCGGACCCGCATGTCTATCCGCAGGCGAAGATAGAGGCGGATGACGCGTTTGACGCTTATCTGGCCAAGCAACGAAAGATGGTCCATTTGAGTGAACCAGCCTGGCGTGCCTTGATGGACACCGCCCTCAAATACCGTCCTCAATTACTTCTTATACCCGGTGACTTGACCCGTGACGGCGAACCCGAGAGCCACGCCCTGGTGGCGGAGTCGCTCAACCAGCTCTGGGCGCAAGGCATTCCCTCCTTGATTATTCCCGGCAATCATGACTTGCCGGACCAGGCGGACTGGAGCACTCGCTATGCCGCGATGTTCGCTCATGCGCTCAAAGAGCCCGGTTCCTATAGTTTTTCGGCTGAACCGCTCCCGGGACTCACGGTGCTGGGCATCGACGGTTCGCACGGCACAGCCGGCACAGGTTCTTTGTCAGACGCCACTCTCCGCTGGCTCCTCAACCGTGCGGACAGCGCCACGGCGAAGGGAAATGCGATTATTGCCATGTGCCACTGGCAGCTGCTCGAGCATGTGGACCGCCAGGCGATGATTGAGAGTTCCTGCCGCTTGAAGAATGCGGACGCTATACGCGACAGCCTCATGCACCATGGCGTTCGGCTCGTGCTTACCGGCCATTTCCATGTGAATGGCATCTCAACGCGCTTGGACTCCATTCCTTTCTCTAACGATAGTATCGTGGAGATAACAACCGGCTCGCCGATTACCTATCCATGTCCGTTCCGCTGGCTCACGCTCTCCGCCGACCGCACGCAACTCACGGTAGAGACTGCGAACATCACAGCCTTGGATGGCATCGCGGACTTGAACAGTTACAGCCGCGAGTGGATGCGTACACAACTGCGCGCACTCGTGCCCTCCCTCTCGCTACGCGCATGGAGAAAAGTGGATGCCGCTTGGGGAACTGCCTCGGCGCTCATCGGAAGCGAGAAAGCGGAGATGCTTCAGACCATCATGCCCAAGGATGACTCCACACGCATCGCGCTCGTGGAGAAGCACCTCGCTCCGGCGCTGGTCGAGCTCTATCTGTTTCATAGTGAGGCCAATGAGAACGAACGCCCGCAGCGCGGTGACTCCCTCGCGCAGGCTTTCTATGACGGCATGGAGCGGATGATAAACGAGATGATGAACCCCTATCTGAGCCAGCCTGGCATGCGCTCCATGCAGAAAGTCATGGTGGCGATGGCGCAGGAGGTGGCGCGCAAAACGGTGCAGTCAATGGTGGAGGATATAACGGCCTACGAGACCTTCCTGGCCAACCGTACCGATGACCTGAGACCTGTTCTCCGCCTCTATACGCCTTTCCTTCAGGCGCTGGAAACGGTAACCGGAGAGCCCGCCGGTAACCGGAAAATGGTCAAGAACGGGCAACTCTACATCCGTCATGGGGATAGCCTTTATTCCCTGCACGGCACACAAGTCGAATAACAACAACCAAATAACAGATTGTTTCACTTAAAATTTACACGATTATGGAAGATCAAAAACCTTTGGACGGGGAGATGACTCCTCAAGTTAAACGTCATGGCTTCATCACCTTCTGGCTCTGGCTCATGATTATCGCGAACGGTGTGCTCGGTGTGCTTGCTCTCATCGGACTCCTCAGTGGTGGCGCAGATGGCGCAGAGTTGGTAACGGGCTGCGTGTCGGCCGTCTTGCTGCTGGCGAACATGTTTGCCGCTATCCAGCTGCTCCGTTGCAAACGAATCGGTTTCTGGATTTTTGTGGCTGTCGCTGCAATCAATGTGGTCATGGCTATCATTGGTGGCGCGGAAAGTGGCGCATGGTCCGATGCTATCCGCACAATGGCCGGTTCCATCCTCGGCCCGGTTATTCTGTATGCCATTCTCGGCATCAAGAAAGAAGATGTTCCCTATTGGTCCCAACTCCAGTAATTACGGCTAAGACAAGAAAAACGTCCTTCGGGGCGTTTTTTTTTGTTTTTTCTTTACAAATGTTTGCATATTTCAAATTTTTGTAGTAATTTTGCAGCGCAAAATGTGTATATGATATGACTAAACTGAGTGTAAATATCAACAAAGTGGCTACTTTGCGCAACGCGCGGGGAGGCAATCTGCCTGACGTTCAGCGCTTTGCAGTCGACTGTGAGCTATTCGGCGCACAGGGTATCACCGTACATCCGCGTCCCGACGAGCGTCATATCCGTAAGGAGGATGTGTACCAACTCAAATCAATGGTGACGACCGAGCTGAACGTGGAGGGCAACCCGACAGAGGAGTTCCTCGCCCTGGTCGAGGATATCCGCCCGACGCAAGTCACGCTTGTGCCCGATGACCCGAACCAGCTGACATCCAACCACGGTTGGGACACACGCCGTCATCTGGATTTTCTCAAGGGCGTGGTGAACCAGCTGCATAGTTATCGTATCCGCGTCAGCATCTTCGTGGACCCGAACCCGCTGATGGTGGAGTACGCCCTCCGTACCGGTGCCGACCGCGTGGAGCTGTACACCGGGCCGTATGCGGAGATGTTTGACACCGACCCGAAGAAAGCGATTGAGATGTACCGTCCCGCAGCCATGAAGGCGCATGAGTTGGGCCTGGGCATGAATGCCGGACATGACCTTAACCTGCGTAATCTCAAGCCGTTCGTGCAGGCTTTCCCCTGGACGGCGGAGGTCAGCATCGGCCACGCTATCGTGTGCGATGCGCTCTATCTGGGCATCCAGGAGACGATCCAGGAGTATTTGGACTTGTTGAAGAAATAAGTCAACCGCAAATTGTAAATGATTAAATTGTAAATATCTCTATGTTATTACAGATTGACACAGTAGCTCTGATTGAGGAGCAGATGGCGCAGGCGGCTGAGCCTGCACAGGAAGCAATGAACCTTTGGCAAATGGCGCAGTACGGCGGATGGATTATGCTTATTCTGGCACTCCTGCTTGCCGGCGCATGTTATATATTTATTGAGCGTCTGGTGGTGCTCAAACAGGCTACGCGCGAGGACAAATCCTTCATGGACCGCATCCGCGATTATATCCATGACGGTAAGATTGACAGCGCTATCAACCTCTGCAAGCAGACCGACACCCCTTCCGCACACATGATCGAGAAAGGTATCTCCCGTATCGGCCGTCCGATGCAGGACGTACAGGTGGCGGTGGAGAACGTCGGTAACCTCGAGGTGAGCAAGCTGGAGAAAGGACTCGTGCTCATGGCTACTATCGCCGGCGGTGCGCCGATGCTCGGTTTCCTCGGTACGGTGCTCGGTATGGTGCAGACCTTCTACGACATGGCCCAGACTGCCGGTGGTATGATTGAGATGTCCACCCTCTCTACCGGTATGTACCGCGCCATGGTGACCACTATCGGCGGTCTGATTGTAGGTATTCTCGCCATGTTCGCCTATAACCTCCTCGTGTCGCGTATCGACCGCGTCGTGCGTCTGCTTGAGAGCCGCACCATGGAGTTCATGGACTTGCTCAATGAACCTGCGTAATAGGCTGCTAACGCTAAAAGAACAAAGACCGCTTCGCTAAAAGATTAAAGGCTTGCTACTATCGGTCGAATCATAAGTCTTTACTCCTTACTCCTTTAGTGAGCGCAGCGAACGGTCCTTAATCCAAATAATATTATGAGTTTGAAAAAGCGAAATAGGGTAGAAGCGACATTCGCAATGAGCTCCATGACGGACTTGGTGTTCCTCTTGCTCCTCTTCTTCGTCATGGCCAGTACGATGGCTTCGCCCAACGATATAAAAATCAACCTGCCGACCTCACGTGCGCAGAAAGCGACGCGTCCGCAGGTGGCGAAAGTGTCGATTGACAACCTCGGTAATTATTTCGTGGCTATCGGCAAGGAGAAACCCGTGCAGATAGATCCCGAGAGTCTGGAAGGCTATTTGAGCGGCGTGCAGGCGCAGGACACAACGATGTATATCGCCCTGCATGCAGATGAAGACGTGGCGTACAAAGAGGTCGTCCGCGTGCTTGATATAGCCAATGAACATCACATGAAGCTGGTTGTAGCTACCAAACGGTAGTTTGTAGATGAGTATTAAAGTGACAAAAAAACAAAAACGACATATAATCGCTTCGGTAGGCACAGTGCTCTTTATGCTACTCTTGTTCCTCTTACTGTGGCTCTGTTATCTGGATACCCATGTGGAGGAGGACGAGCCGGGCATTGAGGTGGCCTTCGGCGTGGTGGAGGAAGCCGGCGGATACATGGCCGAGCAGTCCGAAGCCGTACCTATCCCTGCACCCGAAGCAACGGTGCCGGAGCAGTCCTCCGCACCTTCCGACAACGACTTGCTGACGCAGGAGGACGAAGAGGCATTGGCACTGCGCAAAGCGCAGGAACAGGCGGAGAAAGCACGTCAGCAGGCGGAGGCGGAGCGGCTCGAACGGCAGCGTCAGGAAGAACTGGCCAGACAGGAAGCCGAGCGTAAGGCACGCGAAGCGGCCGAAGCGGAGCGTAAAGCCAAAGAGGCGGAGGCCATCGCCAAGGCCAACCAGTTCGGCAGTCTGTTCGGACAGTCCGGAGGAGACAGCGGTTCAGGTAACAGCCAGGGAAGCGGACAGAAGGGCAACCCCGTGGGGCACGGCTCCAGCGGAGGCAATAACTGGTCGCTGTCCGGACGTAACATTGTAGGCACGCTGCCCACGCCGCGCAATGATTTCAAGCAGGAAGGACAAGTGGTGGTGGAGATTCGCGTCAACGCTGCCGGACAAGTCGTCAGCGCTACCGTCAAGGGCGGTAACGTATCTGACAAACAAACCCAACAAATCGCACTCGACGCGGCCCGCAAGGCCAGGTTCTCAGAGGGCGACCATGATCAGATCGGAACAATCACCTATAATTTTAAATTCAACTAATTCTTAATTCGTAATTTTTAATTTTTAATTTATGAATTATCTCTTTCTTGACAACGGATTTGAAGAAATCGAGGCCATTACCACCATCGATTTGCTGCGTCGTGCCAACATTGCTGTGACGACTGTTTCTATCACCGGCCATCCGATGGTGCTCGGTGCGCATAACATTGCGGTGGAGGCAGACGGACTGCTGGAGAAAATCGACTTCTCGGATGCCGAAATGCTTATCCTTCCGGGTGGACCGACCAAACTCGGTGAGTGTTCCGCATTGTGCGAACTGCTCGTGGAGCATAACAAAGCCGACAAACTGATTGCCGCTATCTGCGCCGCACCCTCCGTACTGGGCAAACTGGGCATCCTCGAGGGAAAGCAGGCTACCTGCTACCCGGGTTTCCAGAAATACCTGGGCGAGAGTTATGTGGGCGGTTTGGTAGTGGAGAGCAAGAATATAATCACCGGCAAAGGCCCCGGCCTGAGCGCTGATTTCGCTTTCTGCATCATTGAGCGCCTCAAAGGCTCCGATGCGGCAGACGCCGTCTATGACGCTGCACAATATTGATTATCATGGATATAAAGGACATCAAGGACATAGAACTCCGCAAGTACGAGAAGAACTTCTCGGAGAAGAGTTTTCTGGAGAAAGTGCTGCACGTAGGCAAGTCCATCGGCGGCACGGTGGTCTATCCGACGCTGCTGCTCTACCACCTCTGGAAATCGCCGGCTGTAACCACGTCGCAGAAAGCCGTCGTGGCCGGTGCGTTGGGTTATTTCATCTTCCCCATGGATCTTATTCCCGATTTTCTGGTCGGCTTCGGCTACACGGACGACATGGTCGCTCTGACGGCGGCGCTGACGGCGCTGGCCAACTGCTTCAACGACTCTGTGCAGGATGCCGCCAAGGCACACCTGAAATCGGTCCTGGGCGATTACGACGACCGTGCCGTAGAGGCTACATCCAAAATCATCCAGGCTGCCAACAGACTGGTGAACTTCAAGAACCCGCTCAAGAAAGAAGGAGCGCAACAACCCGAACCCAAGAAAGAAGAAAAAAAGACGCCCGTTGAGATTACGGACGTCGAGGAAATCAAATAGTTAGCGAAGACCGACTATCTTGTGTAACTGGACGCTCAAACGCCAGAAAGGGTGGGCGAGAATATAGCGCACGGTGTCGTCCAGATTATCATTTCGGTCATCTTCCCATTCATCCACGGCGTGCTCGATGAGCCATTCGCCGGTGAACCGTAGAGGCTGTAACATCCAGTGTTCAGCCTCTATTTGTGTCCGCCATATATTGGGGTCATAGTCGCCGGTGAACACCACTTTTACCTCGTTCACTGTCTTCAGCGCCAATGGCGGCTGCTGGCTGGCGGCTGCATGCTGAAGGCTTAATGCCTTCGGCGAGCAGGTAATCCAGTCGATACCTTCGGGCAGCGGACGGGTGCCGTTGGTCTCAATGCAGATATAGAAACCTGCTGCATGCAGCGCTTCAATCAGAGTTGTATCAACCTGCAGGCTCGGTTCGCCGCCGGTAAGCACACACATCTTACGCCGCCCTTCGGTGTCGGCGTCGTAGTAGTCCAGCGCTGTGGCGACAATCTCTTCGGCACTCATCTCCGTGTACTCGGCAAACTCCGTGTCGCACCATGGGCATTTCAGGTTACATCCGCTGAAACGAACAAACACAGCAGGTATCCCGCTGTGTGCCCCCTCGCCTTGCAAGGTAAAGAATATTTCGTTAACGCGATACAATGAGCAATCAGCAATTAGCAATTATCAATCGCGCTCATAGATCGCAGTGTTGCCTTCGCTCTCCTGAACGGAGACTTTGTAGCAGTTCTCCACATGGTCGCATATCCACTTGGCCATGTTCTCCGCCGATGGGTTGACATCCAGTATATCGTTGATATACTTATGGTCGAAGGTGTTCTTCACCACTTGTTTGATATGGGTGAAGTCGGTCACCATGCCGTCCCGGTTCAGTTCTTTCGCCTTGCAATAGACCACAATAATCCAGTTGTGTCCGTGCAGGCTCTCACATTTGCTTTCGTACGACAGATTTAAGTTGTGCGCCGCCGAAATCTCTATTCGCTTCTCAACGTAATACATGAAAATCTTAAATCACAAATCTTAAATCATAAATCATAAATCACTATCGTAGATAGTGCTATCTTCTATGCCGGCTTGGGCGAGGGCTTCCTTGCGTTCGCGGCAGGTACCGCACACGCCGCAGTGGTGCTCACCGCCTTTGTAGCAGCTCCACGTCTCCGAGTAGTCCAGGTTCAGCTCCTTGCCTTTCGCCGCTATCTCCGCTTTCGTCAGATGGGTGTAGGGCGTGAGCAGCTGCACGCCGTTCCACGTGCCGAAATGGATGGCGTTGTTCATCGCCTCCACAAACTCCGGACGGCAGTCCGGATAAATGGTGTGGTCACCGGCGTGGTTGGCGAGCATGACGTACTGCATTTTGTTGTTCTCCGCGATGCCTGCCGCGATAGACAGCATGATGCCGTTACGGAACGGCACAACGGTCGATTTCATATTCTCGTCGGTGTAGTTGCCTTCGGGAATGGCATCCGCTCCTTCCAGCAGGGACGACTTGAAGAACTGTTTGATGAACGGCAGACGCACTATCATGTGCGGGATACCCAGACGCTCGCAGTGCAGCTTGGCGTAGTCCAACTCGCGGTCGTTATGGTTGCTGCCGTAGTGGAATGAAACCGCCATGCCGATGCGGTACTTATATTCATACAACATGGTGGTTGAGTCCAAACCACCGGATAAAACAATCAGACTGTCTTTCATCTCATTGTGAATGGTGAACTGTGAATTTTGAATTGCTCAGCAAGTCGTTGACTCTTCAACGCTTGATGAGCTTCGTCCGCGTAGTTGGCAAAGGGGTAGATGCTGATGCCGCCGCGGGGCATGAAATAGCCCGTTACCTCCAGATATTTGGGGTCCATGAGCGCCACAAGATCCTTCATGATGATGTTCACGCAGTCCTCATGGAAGTCGCCGTGATTGCGGAATGAGAAGAGGTACAGCTTGAGGCTCTTGCTCTCCACCATGCGCTCGCGCGGGATGTAACTGATATACAGATGTCCGAAGTCCGGCTGTCCGGTCTTGGGGCATAGTGTGGTGAACTCGGGGCAGTTGAATGTCACGAGATACTCGTTTTCCGGGTGTTTGTTCGGGAAAGTCTCCAGCACGCCCGGGTTGTAGTTGTCGCTGTACTGCACGTGCTGGTTACCAAGCAGGGTCACACCCTGCAACTCATTCTCCGTCCTCATTGGCCTTCTGTTCTGCTGCGGCTTCCTTGATGGCTTCGCTCAATTCAGCCTGCGCTTGTTTCTTTGCTTCTTCTATTCCTGCCTGAGCCTCTTTGGAAGCGGCTTCCAGTTCCGCCTGTGCTTTCTTGGCGGCAGCTTCCAGTTCCTCCTGGGTAACGCCCAGCGCTTCGCTCACTTTCTCCTGTGCCTGCTGTTTGATGCTCTCGGTAGCCTCGCGTACTTCCTGCTTGGCCTGCTCCTTGGCGGCTTCTTTTACGGAATTCACTTTGTTCTCGATCTTGCTGCAAGAGCCCAGTACCAGACATACGGCTGCCATCAGGGCGATAAACTTCATCTGTTTCATAATCGTGTGTATTAAGTATTTAACGCATTAACTTGACGCTCTTGCCGTTTTCGGTCACGACGATATACATGCCGTGCGGCAGCGCCATGGTGTGGATGTCTTCGTTCGTTGTCGCTACCAGACGGCCGTAGATGTCGTAGATGTTCACCCACTGGCCGGCACTGTACACTTCGTCAATGCCCTGTTGGATGTAGGTCACTACGCTCACGTTATACACGCGGCGGTTGATATAATCCGATACCACGTAAACCGTCGGGATGAACGAGCTGTACAGCAGGCTGACGCTGTCACCCGAAGCAGGTGTGACGAAGGAGTATTTGGCATCCGCGAGGGTGATGGTAGCGGCGGTGTTGCGCAGGCTGTCCAGCTCTTCGTACGCCTTCTCCTCGATGGAAAGCGTAATGGTGCTGGCGGCTTCGTCAATCTCACCCGTGTAACCTTCCACTGTAAAGGCGGTGATACGCAGGTCGGGCTGCATGAGCGAACTCTGGCTGTCGTCGGTCAGGTAGGTCACAATGGCATCCAGCAGCGCCTTGCCGTCACTGGTCAGCGTCACGTTGCGCTTGATCGGGAAACCGATATATTTCTTGCCGCCGCGCATGCCGGCAGGAATCTCATGGAGGATGGTCTGCTTCTCGCCGTCTTTCCAGTAGTCGTTGATGTTACGCGTATAGGCGGTTGCAAGGCAGAACGTGTTCGGCATGTTCACCGCGATAGGCATAACGCCGTTCTTAGCCATCTTCTCGATGATGCGTATCTTGTCGCCCGTCTTCTTGTTCAGACTCTTGAAGATGGGGTGGTCATCGCGTTGCACGTAGATATATTGTCCGTTGTTCGTAACGGTGTCCACCGTGCCGTTGTTCGGTTCACCCCAACCTTTCGGGAAGGCTTCGTTGATGATGTTGGCGTAGGTGAAGGCGTTCATGTTCAGCACCGGCAGGTTCGCCTGACCGAGCGCAACAGCTTGCACCTCCGGGTTATTGGCATCGGCGTCCTCGGAGATGATAATCCATTTGTACTTGGCGTACTGGTCTGCCGGACGCAGTTCCTCTTTCGTCTTGCGGGCAATGAGGTTCTTGCCTTTGCCGGTTAGGTACTGGAAGATGGGGTCTTGCTCGTAGTCGTAACTCTTGTATAAGTACATGATCGGGTCGTTACCCAAATCCAGCTTGTTCACCGTCACCTTGCCGGTTATCGTGTTTCCTCCGGCTACGTTGAGCGCGAAGGGGAACGTGCCGACGCTCGTCGGTGTGCCGCTGATGGTATAGAAACCGTCCTGACCGCTTCCGCTGATACCCATCGGCGTCTGGTCCAGCCAGGTGAGTGTGAGGTTATCGGCACTGAGCGCATGGTAGGTGAACTTGATTTCGTCCATCGCCTCGCCTTGATAGCATACCACAGTCGTGTCCGTCATCACCATCAGCTCCGAGGCTACGGTTAGCTTGCCGTCCAGACTGCTGGTCTCGATGCCGTTCATGTATGTCACCACGCGGAACGGATACAAACCGGTCGGGCAGAGTGCCTTGCCGCCGAATACCAGCGTGTCACCCAGCTCGTTGCCGCCGGCTTTCGTCAGCGTGAAGCCTGTGCCCTCCTGGTCTGACCATACTAATTTGGTCTCGCCCATCGAAGCGTACTTCACAAAATAGGAAATCGCTTTCGGTGCCATGGCCTGATAAACAACCTGCGTTGTGTCGTTTCCTTTCAGCTTCTTCACCCGCGGCTCTTGTGCCACACGCAGGGAGAAGGCATACATGGCGCTTTTCTCGCTACCTATATGTTTGACACGCACCACGTGCTCTTTGGTCGAGATGTCATAGCGGCGCAGGGACGGATCGGTACTGAACTGTTGCGGTTGAAGCACATCGTCCACATAAACCTCCAGATAGCGGTTGTTCTCCGGCTTGCTTCCTGAATCGTCTTTCTTCTTGTCACGTGCCACTAATGCAAACTGGTCAAAGCCTTTGATATGCATAGAGAACTCGCAGCTGTTGTCCATATCCAGACGCCGTGCCATGGTCTCAAACTCACTGCCCGGAGCATCGGTCGCACTGCTCCAGCCTGTACCGGACATTTTGAACCATCCGTCTTTGGCTGTACATGCGAAATCACTGCTGCGTGTGGTGATGCCTTCGGTCTTGTCGGTATTGGTGGTGGCGATGCAGAATTTGCTCTCCGCGTCGCGGGTAATGTAATACACCTCGTACTCGCGTCCGTTTTTGGCTACCAGCGGAGTGGCATAGCCGCCTTCCATCTCTTTGGCTTCATATATCTCCGGCATGTGAGTCGTCAGGTCAGTGGCAGGAACGGGAGGACCGTCGGTCACGGTCACTGTGCAGGTGGCGGTGACGGTCGGGTCGCTGACCGAAGTAGCCGTGATGACAGCGCTGCCGGCTGCAACGGCAGTCACAACGCCGTTAGTCACAGTGGCAACAGCGCTATTGTCGCTCGTCCAGTTCAAACTCTTGTCACTGGCATTGGCTGGAGTTACGGTGGCTGTCAGCGTCTCTGTGCCGCCTACCTGCAGGTTGGCTGTCGTCTTGTTCAGACTGATGCCGGTTACTGCAACCAGCTGCTCTTCAGTAATGGTCACCGCGTAGGTGGTTGTCTCACTGGTGCTGCTTGTAAATGTGTAATTGATGGCACCGGTACTGAAATCCTGGGCGTCAGTCGGCGTCCAGGAAGCAATGTTCTTGCCGGTGAAACTCGGCGTGAGCGTCAGACTGCTGCCGTGCGCCACTTCACCGGTGATAGTCAGGTTAACGTTGTCCACCGCGGCACTGCCTTTGATATTCGTCCACGTCACGCTCTCTACTTTCGGCGCCGCGCTCTCACGGGTGAAATTCACCGTGTACGTCTTCTTCGTCGTGCCGTCCTCGGCGGTAACTACAATAGTTGCGGTGCCCGGCACACTCATGGCTTGCGTAACATCCACGTTGGCTTTGCTGTCCGTCGGCGTGGCTACTACCGTCGGAGCAGCACCTACATAATTAGCAGGCAGTTCCACGTCATAGCTCAACTTGTCTGCCGCAAACCCCGGAACGGACGTCTGGTCACTGCCATAGACGATGGACTGCAAAGTCGCATCCGTCGATATAACAGGTGTAGGAGTACCGGCAGATTCGAAAGTTAGTTTCTTGAAATAAGTATTGGAGGCTGAGCCTGAACATACGACGAAATAATAGCCGGCAGGAAGAGACTCAAATGTTTCCGACACTTCTCCCTTGGCGGTGATGACAATCGTTTTATTGGCATAGTCGGTTTTTGTAAAGGTTACCTGTGTGTTATTGTCGGTACCTTTGAAAAATTTGTCGTAGTCCTCTGCTGAGATGGTGTATAGATAGGCAGTCACGTTCTCGAAGTTTTTTGATGCCTCAAAGGTAACCGTAGTTGTCACATGAAAACTCTCTGCCATGTAAAACACAACTCCCGATTGAGAGCCTTGTGTCTTTATTCCGTTACTTGTGCTAAACGAGTGCCCGGAGGAAGCACGCCACATATATGCTCCGTCCGTGTATTTGTAGAATTTTGAACCGGCACCGGGGTTGGTGGCTGAATAGATGTTAATAGTTCCGGCAGAAACACCTACATGACTATAGGTCTGTCCATACATCATACTTGCCATCAGGCAACTAACCAGAACTAACAAATTTTTCTTAATTGCGTTTTTCATATCTTTGTTTTTTATATCCATTTTCCATATGCCCACATTAAGGGATATTAAATCACGCTGCAAAATTACTACTTTTTTTTCAAATACGCGTGCATATATTTAAAAAAAATGTGTAAAAATTGACACATTTGCCGAAAAAAGACGCAGATGGCCATTTTTATTTGCACATGTGAGAAATTTTGTGTACCTTTGTGCGGTTTTTTGTAAAAACCGGACAATGTATAACAACAATTTGACTTTAATACAATGAGAAAATCTATTTTATCGGTCGCGTTCTGCTTGATAGCAGCGATGACCATGACCGCACAAACGGTCGATAAAGCCAAAGTGACTACCAACGCAGAGGCTGCCGCTAAAGCCGGCGATGATTTGAAGAAACTGGAGGAAGGAGAGAAAGCATGGAAGTTTGACGGTGTGCTTGGTCTTAACGCATCGGCTACCAGCCTTGTGAACTGGGCTGCCGGTGGTAAGAACAACGTCAATGGTATAGCATATGCCAAGCTGCACCTGCTCTACCACAAGAATGCTATCGCATGGGAGACGAATTTTGACACCGATTTCGGTATGACCTGGATCAACCAGAAGGAGGACGCCCTGCAGAAATCCAGCGATAATATCAAACTGGCCACCAAATTCGGTTGGGAGTTCAAGCCGACTTGGTATCTGACAGTGCTTGGTAGTTTCCAGAGCCAGTATGCGCTCGGTCGCAGTTATGAGACGGGCTACGACCCCATTATCTCCAAATGGCTCGCTCCGTCCTACACCGATATATCGGTCGGTATTGACTGGAAGAAGAGCTATAACGGCGCTGACTTCTCCATTTACCTCTCGCCGGTTGCCGGTCGTATCACGACGGCGTATGTCGGCAGTGCATGGGATGCCAAATATACGGCGGAGCATATTGCTGCCGACCCGACGGAGCCCGGATATGTGTTCAGCGAGGACCTCAAGGACCGTTATGGCGTGTCGTACTATGCGGCCGACGGTACCAAGATGTACAACCGCAACGCACGTGCTGAGTTCGGTTTGAGTTTCAAGGGTGGCATCGCCTACACCTACCAGGACTTCAAACTGAGCACCACGCTTGCCCTCTTCACCCCGTATGCAGGCAAAGGCTTTGACCTCAACGGCGCAGACCCCTATTTCAAATACTCCAACAAGAACCGTCAGTTCGGCTTGTTTGACGTGGACTGGGATGTAGCGCTCAGCTATCAGTTCCTCAAGTGTCTGCAGATCTCGTTCCAGACCAGCCTCAAGTACTATCCGGGTACTCTCATCGCCAATGCGGACGGTGTGCTGGCTGAGCGCGTACAGTTCAAAGGTGTACTGGGTGTAGGTGTAGGCTATAGTTTCTGATTGCTGACGGCTGAATACTGACGGCTACTGATATGCAGGCTCTCGACGAACTCTCGGCTAATTTGCACACCTTGCTGGAGCGCTACCAGGCGTTGCAGCAGGAGAATGCGGCTTTGCGGGAAGACGTTGAACGCCAGCGGCAGGAACTCATCCGCACGCATAGCGAACTGCTGGATTTGCAGCAGAAAAACCGTCGATTAGCAACCGCCAATGCCATGACTGCTGCGGAGGGGAATGAGGAAGCCCTCAAACGTGTCAACGCCCTCATCGCACAAGTCGATCGCGCCATAGCAGCGTTGAAGAAATAATTCGTAATTTTTAATTCGTAATTTTTAATTGACTACCGACCGTCAGCATATCAACCTACATCTCGATGCGCACAGCGTCGGCTTGGATGTGCCGCGTGACCAGGAACCCAATTACCGCAAGGCGGCGGAGTTGCTCAATCAGCGCTATCAGTACTATCTCAAACTGCGGCCCAACGCATCCGCGGAGCAGTTATGGATGTACACCGCTCTCGAGGTGGCGGTCGCCCTGCAGTCCGATGTGCGCGAGAAGAGTCTCGTGCCCGTCGAGAAAGAACTTAAAGAACTCAATCAACTAATCAAAGAAAAAATAAATCATTAAATCATTTAATCAATGAACACAGCAATCATCGTTGTCATCAGTGCAGTAGTCGGTCTCCTTCTCGGAGCCGGTATCTACTACCTCATCACACGCGTCGCTGCCGCCAACCTGCTCAAGAAAGCAGAGGAGGAAGCCGAGGTGGTGAAGAAAAACAAGATTGTTGAGGCCAAAGAGAAATTCATCGCCCTAAAGCTGGAGCACGATAATACCGTTCGTGAGCAAGACAAGCGTATTCAGCAGCACGAGCAGCGTCTGCAGCAGCGCGAGCAGCAGCTCAACCAGCGCCAGGGGGAGATCCAACGCAGCCTCAACGAAGTGAACCAGAAGACGCAGGCCATCGAGCAACGCCAACAAGCGCTGGACTACAAACAGCAGGAGGTGGAGAAGATGCATCAGCAGGCGGAGAAACAGCTCGAGCAACTGAGCGGTATGTCGGCCGAGGAGGCCAAACGCCAGCTCGTCGAAGCCCTCAAGGACGAAGCCAAGACCGCCGCGATGGGTTACATCAACGAGATCATGGACAACGCCCGTCTGGAGGCCAACAAAGAGGCGAAGCGAATCATCATCCAGACCATCCAGCGTGTGTCGTCCGAGACTGCAGCCGAGAACACCGTTTCTGTCTTCCATATCGAGAATGACGAAGTCAAAGGTCGTATCATCGGTCGTGAAGGACGTAATATCCGTGCCCTCGAAGCCGCTACCGGCGTGGAGATCGTAGTGGATGACACTCCTGAAGCTATCACCCTTTCCGCCTTCGACCCCATCCGTCGTGAGATTGCCCGCCTGAGCTTGCACCAACTGGTGCAGGACGGTCGTATCCACCCGGCACGTATCGAAGAAGTCGTTGCCAAAGTAACCAAGCAGGTCGAGGATGAAATCATCGAAGTGGGCAAGCGTACCACGATAGACCTCGGTATCCACGGCTTGCACCCCGAGCTCATTCGTCTCGTGGGTAAGATGAAATACCGCTCGTCGTATGGCCAGAACTTGCTCCAGCACAGCCGCGAGACGGCCAACCTCTGCGCCGCTATGGCCGGTGAGTTGGGACTTAACGTCAAGGCTGCCAAGCGTGCCGGTCTGCTCCATGATATAGGAAAGGTGGCGGACGATGATGTCGAACTGCCGCACGCAGAGCTCGGTATGAAACTGTGTGAGAAATACGGAGAGAAACCCGATATCTGTAATGCCGTAGGTGCGCACCATGACGAGTGTGAGATGAAGAGTCTCATTGCGCCGATTGTGCAGGCTTGCGATGCTATTTCAGGTGCACGTCCGGGTGCTCGCCGTGAGATTGTGGAGAGTTACGTGAAGCGTCTCAATGACCTCGAGAACATGGCTATGTCCTTCCCGGGTGTTGTCAAGACCTACGCCCTCCAGGCAGGACGTGAACTGCGTGTTATCGTAGGAGCCGATAAGATCTCCGATAAGGATACCGAACTCCTCTCCTTCGACCTTGCGAAACGTATCCAGGACGAGATGACGTACCCCGGCCAGATCAAGGTGACCGTCATCCGTGAGGTGCGCGCAGTCAATGTGGCCAAATAAATGATAAATCTGAAATCATAAATGCAAAGGACTTCCGCCTTATAGGTAGAAGTCCTTTGTTAGTTCCGAATAGGCGGCGGAACGGCCGCCTTTTTCGTCCTCAAGAACGAGGGTGTCTTCGATCGGCTGAATATCGGATGATTGACGGCTGAATGCTATCAAAACTCGACGCACGGGTTTGGTGGCTTTGCTATATACGCGTGTGATGCGCGTAGAGAATAAGGAGTGTTCGGCGGCGATGCGGCGCACTTCCGTCTCTGCTTCGGCAGGCAGTATGAGTGCGAGTTGACCGTGCGGCGCTAACAGCCGTGCGCTATGCGCTATCAGATCGGAGAAAGAAAGGCTGTCGGTATGACGGGCTGTCTTCCGTCCCGGATCGGGGTTCTTTAGGCTGTTCTGAAAATAGGGCGGGTTAGATACGATGAGATCGTACGGTCCGCCTTGCCAGTCCTGCAAACGCGATAAGTGAGCATGCAATTTTCCCTCTCCGGTGGAGAGGGTCGGGGAGAGGTTGTCAAAGTTCTCTTTCGCTTGCTCAACAGCGGCTTCGTCAATATCTATCCCTTCTACCTCTGCCTCCGGGCAACGTTGCATCAGCATGCGTGCCACCAGTCCGCTTCCCGTACCGATATCTAAGATGCTTTCGACTTTGAGCGTAGCGGTCTTTCGACTTTGAGCGCAGCGGTCTATCGGCGCCCATGCGCCGAGCAGCACTCCGTCTGTGCCGACCTTCATCGCACAGCGGCTGTCCTCAATGAAGAATTGTTTGAACCGGAAAGACACAAATTCTTATCTCGTTTCACTCGAACGATTATTGCTACGCAATTTTCGTAATTCGTAATTCTTAATTCGTAATTTTTAATTTTTAATTCTCAACTCCTTGTGCTCATGGTGGTGATGATGTCCGCACGAACAGCCGTTATGCTCGTTGTATTCAAGAATGCAATGCACCGTCAGGTACACACCTAAAATCAGGAACAGTGCGGCGCAAATGTGTCTGAACCATTTCTCGAACGTACTCAGTTTGCTGGTCAGCTTGCCGATACCCACGGCGCTGTAACTTACCAGCCACGCAATCAGCATGATCGGCAGTCCTGTGCCCAGACCGAACACCACCGGCATGACCCAGTTCCACGTGCTCGGAAGCGTCAGTGTGATATCTATCATCGTCAGGAAATACACCAGACGGTGCGGACAGAAAGCGATGGCGAAGAATATACCGAGAATGAACGACCACAACCAACTGGAGTCCGAGTCGGCGTTCTGCAAGAACTTACTGATGCCGTGGTCATGCTCATGGTGATGATGACCGCTGAACAGTAGCACGATACCGCATATGATCATGAATCCGGCCAATATCGGTTCGCCCCAATGGCCCAACACATGCTGGATGCCTTCCGTCTGCGCACCCATCAGGAACGGGATACTCAGCAGCACGTAGGTCGCCAGTTTGCCTAATACAAACATCGCACCGTTGCCCAATACCTTGCGCCGGTTGTTTATCTCTTTGTCAATATAGCTGATAGCGGTGATGCTGGTCATCAACGTACACGGGTCCAGAATGGTCAGCAATCCCAATACTAATGCCGTAAATACTTGTATCATGTTTCCCTTTCTTCAAAAACGGCTGCAAAAGTAATATATTTTTTGCACATGTGCAAATTTTCGGGCATTTTTTTGCGGCAGGATACTAATCTGTGCAGCCAAAAATGTTGGAAAAGTATCAAAAGTGACAATTTTTCTTGCATATATGAAAAAAAATCAGTAATTTTGCGGCGCAAAATTGAAAGGAGACAAAAAAATGTGTATGTATAATCTTGCTTTGAATGACGAACTTGTTCGGCTCACACGCCAATCTTTTGCCAATGAAACGGATATGACGGCTTGGCTACAAAGGCAAGTCGAGGCCATTCTTATTGAGTATAATACAACTCAACAAACTGTTCGCCGCAATGCGCGTGCGGCTATCGCTACTATGCGCAGAAAGAGTGAACAGAACGGCAACTGTGAAATGTCGCTTGAGGACATCAACAATGAAATCCGTCAAACCAGGCAAAACAGGAAGGTCAACGTGTAATGAATACTTTCTATGCTGTGTTTGACACGAATGTGTTGGTATCGGCCTTAATGTCAAGACGAGCCGATTCTCCAACGGTGTTGTTATTGGACTACGTACTCGATGGGCGTATTGTTTTGTTGTATAATGATGATATTATCCATGAGTACGAAGAAGTGCTTCGTCGCACTAAGTTTGATTTCGATGAGAATAGTATAACGGATTTGATAGAATTGGTCAAGACCGGTATGTATCTTGACCCGACTGCAAGTGGAGAGACTTTTATAGATGCCGATGATAGAGTTTTTTATGAAGTAGCT
>Ga0265298_10003753_pt1 | contig 19852 bp, 2 predicted proteins | sample AusTroGonzalo_MG_3_FD_193486 | JGI IMG/M metagenome (GOLD analysis project Ga0265298, IMG submission 193486) | Bovine rumen microbial communities from tropical cattle in Woodstock, Queensland, Australia - Gonzalo_01 | ecosystem: Host-associated > Mammals > Digestive system > Stomach > Rumen ... | reverse complement strand
GCTCCCGCCCGTCCCGCGGCCCGCACCGGCAGCGTCCCTTCACACAGGCGCCGGGATAACCGCCGCTCACCGGCCCACGGTCACCCCGTGATGCGGACAAAGCGCTGACCGGGAGTAAACGATCCCGTCACTTTTCCTTTTCTTCGAAAAGCAAACCTGAGATCCCTTTCATGACCGAATCGGCGGTCTGGCTGCCTGTACCGAATCCTTCCCGGAAAACAGAATCCATGGATTCATAGAAAGCTTTCAGGTTCATTTCCGCAAACTCATCCTTCAGGGATTTGTCATCCTTATCGTCGTCCCAGTTGCATCCCTTGAAGGTTTCAAAGCATTCAGAGACATTTTTCTTCCAGTCTTTCCCGAGCAGTCTGACAGTGTATTTACCCTCGAACTCATTGATTTCATGACAGATATCCTGGGGAATATCCATATAATAATATCTCACCAGGCTGATGGTTTCTTCATGATATTTTCTCAGTTCGGCAATCTTATCGTCATTCAGGTTGTCGACGTCGGTAAAGTATCTCTCATACAGGTTCATATACCGGGTATAGACCGCGCGCAGAATGACCGGTAAGTCTACCGTTTTCTGGGTCTCTTTCTGCAGGATCTCTTCCACTCTTTCCGTGCTCAGTTCAATCATGGTCCCGTTCCTCCTGTTTTTGCAGTTATTCCTGTTTTACCCTATTGTATTATAAACCTTCTATCTCTGTCATCCTTATTCCTGTCTGCCGGACAGAATTGTTCTTCCTGCTCTTTTCCGCGCAGGCCGGAGTGCAGGAGAACGGATCTCCGGTGTCGAATTGTGCGGTTGAAGACAAGATGAAAACGGTGCTCCCCAGAATAATCCGAAAGAAGGCTGAAGGGAACGGCCATGCCTGCTGGTTGAGAACTTCGCCCAGATCATGAACGGGCAGAAGACCTACAAATCCCTCCTGATCAAGAACTTCGGCCTGGCGGCAGGCCTCTGGCTTGGATCAACATTCCCAAAGTCGATATGTACAAGGTTGTGACCGAGGAAAGCAAGGACAACCGCGTGCTGGAGCGGGATATGGTGCAGCTCCTCCTGGGACTGCCGCCGGGAGAATCGGAACCGGTAAAGATCACGGAAGGCAAACCCTGACCGCGGATCCGTATATTTCAAAAAGGCCGGCCCTGTTGGCCGGCCTGTTATTATGGGTTCTCTGCATTCCGGGAGGAATATTTCTCGGTTCTCCTTGGCCAGACCGGCTGGCCCTCGTGCAGGATAACCTTCAGGTTTCCATCCCGAATGCCTTCAATGCGGGTATAGTTGGAATCGAACACATCTCCGTCAAAGGAAGACTGGTAAAAGCCCTCCAGCAGCGTCTCGCTGCCGTCTGACAGGTCAAACAGTCCGAAGAAGTGATCCTTAAGGCTGTAAACCGTTCCTTCTATTCCTTCTGCCTTCTGGCCCCGCAGCATGATCTCCAGTGCAGCCGGATTTTCCGGATCCATCTGCGTCAGGACGCTGGTTACCACCTTTACGATACTCTTTTCACCTTCGGGTGTATCGAAGAACAGGATATTGTACTTTTCATGGCCGGCCCGGTCCGCCTCGTCATCACGGAACAGGTAGAGCGATACTTCAACCGGCGCCTGCCGGTTTCCAATCATCCGCAGGCTCGTGCGCTGGGCCGAAATCTGGTCATCTTCCGGATTGTAAAGCAGGAAGATCAGCGTTTCATCCTCATCCGTCGCTGTATCCGGATTGTTGCCCAGCCAGTACATTGTCCAGTCTTCACCCGGGACCTTGGCAATCGTCCGGGTGATTGTCATCTCCGGCAGTTCCGCACCCAGCAGCGCGGCACGGTTGACTTCTTCCTGGTCTGCCCGGATCGCACGGGCAAAATCACCTGCAAACGCTTCGATCAGCCATTTGCCCGAAATCTCACTGAGGTAGAATTCGAATTCCGAATGATCCGGAATCAGGAGCCTGCCAGTATGGAAATCAAGCCAGCCCGCGTCACCGATGGGAATCCTGGGGCTTTCATAGGCATCCTTTGTCAGTGCATTGATCACGTCAAAATACTTCAGGTTTTCATCACCGGACACATCAAAGCAGATGGTGTCGGTAACATACTGCAGATTCCGCCCGGAGCGGATATACAGCCGCGCCGCGTTCGGCAGCAGGCAGACTTCCTGCCCGGCGGCTTCATTCATCCAGAGGCGGCAGGCTGCCAGTTCATCCCGGCTGATGATAAGATCCTGCCCGAGCATTTCCGTTTGCGATGTCACATAGATCCTGTTTGCGGCCGATTCCGTCTGCCTGCCAAAAAGCGCTTCAGGAATCCCGCCGGTCAGATCCCGAGCTTCCCGGATGTCAACCGGTTCCGCGAGACTCTTCATGCAGGGCCACCAGGGGAAGGGCCACCACGGGGGAGGACTGGGACGTTCGGGGCCGCTGCAAAGCTCACACCATGCTTTCTGAAAGAAGGAATAGGATATCGTACCGCCGTGATAACAATGCATATTCAGCTTGATTTCGGAAGAAGCGGTATGCCTGAATCTGTCCCCGCCTTCCACGAGTTTGGGATTGTCCGTACGCACATAGGCACGGATCTGTCCGATAATCCTGGCGTTTCTTGTGATGGAACCGAACCATGAATGTTCCTCGCCGGCAGCATACGTCTCGATGACTGCGTTCTCAGGCGCGATGGCCGCAGTCAGGGTTGTCCCTTTGGGAGCGCTGAACCGGACACGGTTGGCAAAAATGGTGTTGATGATGTCCGGTTTGATTGTAGCTATGCTGCTTACCTTTCCGATGATAGCCCTGGGAACGGTCACTTCCGACCGGGTGATAACGCCAAGGTATGCGCTGTCCGCCCGCACATCAATGCTGCCCCTGCTGCTGGCCACATTCAACATCTGGCTTCCATCACCGCCCGCAGCAATCCGGATGCTGGCATGATGGTTCAGGGTTGCTTCTGCAAACGCATCAGGAGATCCATTGAATTTGCGGACTTTCCCGGTATTTATTTCAGCATCGGTAAAGTAAGCGGCTTTCGTTGATTTTGCATCATTGCCGTTCCGGGCCAGGATCAGGATATTCCCTGCGGCCCGGATGCCGGATTCGGATATCCCGATGATAATATTGTTTTCAATCGCGGAAGTCAGCGTAGCATACGCATCGCTGTTTTCCCACAGCGCGGTGACCAGTCCTTTGGCGATGGTGGAAACCGAATCCCGTTCCCCCGCGACAGACGCAATGGTCAGGTTCCCTCCCGAGGTGATGCCGGCGGAGCTTCCCACCGAAATGAGCAGGCTGCGATTAATATCGTTCAGGGCATGGATACCGTTTCGCCCTACAAGTCCGTCTCCGTCGAAGTTGGTTTCTGCCCTGGCCTCAAGGATATTGCTCGTAACCTTCAGCGCCATATTGCCGGCGGAACGAAGGTCCGCCAGTGTGCCGATGCGCAGTTCATTCTGTTCGCTGATATGGTTTTCACCGTGGATGGAATCCCCGTTCACCAGGATTCCCAGGCTTTTCGTGTTGATTACGGACTTGGCCTTTGACTCCGTCAGGGACAGCACATCCAGGTTCCTTTCCTTCGCATTCAGCAACACCTCGTCTCCAATAAGGACGCCGGTGCTGTACCAGCTGCGAGTCGGCTGTTCCGCAAAATGGACTTCAATAAACGCACCGTCGCTGCGTTTCAGGCTTGCTTCCGCGTTGCCCGTGTTCTCCGCATGGATGGTAATCTCCCCTGCGGTCAGTTTCGTTCCCTTGCCGATTTCCGCCTTTGCGGTCTGACGCCTGTCCGCTGCGCCGATCTCCGCCGCAACGGTGGACCAGGAAAGCTGGGCTATCGTAAAGCTGCCGCTCTTGGAACCGATGGCATTGGATGCTGTGCCGGCTGCTGCCCTGATGTTCGCGTCTCCTGCAAGGACAATATCACTGTTGCCGTCGATTTTCACCGTAAAGCTGTCCATGCTGACAGCCTTGCCCTTAAGATTGCCGACAGAGACAATAGCATAATCTCCCGCGCCATCCGTTCGTGCAGTGGCATGGGACAGCTTATCTCCGGTCATCCCGGAAAAAAGGTTCAGGTTTTTATTCCCATGAAGCATCTTTCCGCCTGTAATCGAAGCACTGCTGGTAATCCCCTCCAGGGCGGAAGCCTTGTTGAGTTCCCCGGAGACCATGGAAATTTTCAGGCGGATCCTGTCCATTTCATTGTTGATACCGCTGTTACCGAGGATTGCCAGGGCATCCGCCTTGCGGACAATGCTCTTTACATCGATATCGCCCTCCGCGGTAAGCCTGGCTGTATTTCCAAGCGTCAGTTTCGCATCCTGTACCGCGCTCACTTCCGCCTCCGCTGTACTGAATCCAAGACCGATCAGCACATCCAGCTGGAAGACAGCCGGCCTGATCCGTGCCTCCGCCTGCGCGCTGCCTGTAGTAAGGACCTGGACAGACGAATCGGGTGTCATACCTGAAGCCGATGTGTCGATGGAAAGCTCTGTTTCCGCCACCGTCCTGTTCTTTGCTGTGGCACTATTGTATTTCAAAGCCGCACCGCTCAGCTGGACACCTGCAGTAGAAGGTGTAACAACCGTCCGGACGGAAGTGTCATAATCCGTATCCAGATGCAGCCGGTCATACCGGAACTCCTTGTTACCGGTAAGGTTTACCTTTGTTACATAGCGGTCATCGCTGTATGCCGCACCCACCATGGATGCCACGCTGATCCCGTTGAAATCCAGGTTGTCCATCGTGGAGGTAATTTTGTCTTTTCCGATATTGCTGACCGTAATGGAAGAAAGGGTATCCGGTCCCGCGCCTGCCATGGATACGGTCACGTCGGAGACTGTGCGCCCGTATGCCGTGCACCAGCTCAGGGGAACACCGATCACCGTGCCGCCGCCGGTCCACAGGGTGGCTTTTGTTGTCCCGTCCGTTTCAGACCGGACTGCCAGCACCCCCTTCAGGGCGGCATCTTTCAGATCCACTTTCGCCTTTGTGGCGGTATCGTTCACCGCGGAAACAACAGACACGGCAATCTGGAGGCCCGCAACGGAAAGACCTTTCAGTTCTGCTTCAGCAGCACCGCCGGACCATGCGTCCAGCGAGACGTGGCTGGCATTCAGGACGCCGTTCCCCGCCAGGATTGCTTCGGATGACGAGCGGTTATGCGCAATGGCGGTATTATAGCCTCCCGCATAAATCCCGATATTTCCGCTCTGTGCACCAGCCTTCGCTGAAGTGATGTATTTATGTGCAGTATCCCCGGTCCTGAGGATCAGCTTATCGCGAACCTCAGCGTCAAAACCGTCCGTCTCCAGCACTGCTTTGTTTTCAGAAGCGAGATCCACATAGCTGACCAGCACTCCGACGGGCAGACCGCTGACTGACAGGGTCAATGCATCGGACTCCCCTTCCGCTTTCAGCGCGCTGCCAACGGTCAGGTTTTCCACGGAGCCGCCAACCTTTGCTGCTTTTGCAGTAGCTTTTGTGTCATTGTATACAAGCAGCACATTGCCATTCACCGCAGCTGCTCCGACAGCAGCCGCCAGCAGGCTGGAGCGGGCATAACTCTTCACATCATTTTCAACAGAAACCTGGTTCAGGCCGCCCAGCATCACCTTTTTTGCTCCGTTCACACCAACCGTTGTAGTGACGGTAGGCGCTATACTGGAGGAGGCAGCACTCACGCCGACTTCCACAATACTGATCGCAGCGCCCATCAGGTAGCTCTCTGCCCGGGTATCCGAGATTCCACGGACATTCAGCGTTCCGTCAGATGCTTTGGTATCAATCTTTGCGCCTCCGTCCACAGAAGTGATCTGCGTCAGGTTGTTCTTTGCCAGCGCCATTGTCAAGCCCATGGAGAACGTTCCGGTGACCGCGGCGGAAAACGCCAGGGCATCCGCCTCGAACAGGCTGTTTGTAACCACATTGATCTGATGTGTGGATCCTGAAATGTCCGCCGTGGAATCCAGCACAGACCGAAGGATTCCGGCTGTCCGCACAACACCGTAGCTTCCCGAGACGCCATACGCGCCACCGGTCGCAGCGGCGACTGTCGCTGCAAATACGTTATCATATCCGGAATCAGCCAGGACATCGATATTCTGCGCATTCTTCACGGTTCCGCCCAGGATGGCTTCCGTCACATTATCCAGGCCTGTGATACCGGTTGCAATACCAACTCCTATGCCGACACCGCCCCCCGCAGCCACTCCGATGGTGCGGATCGAACGTTTTGTGAAATCCAGCTTCTTGTCCAGGGCGGAAAGGACGGACTTCATCCGTTCCTCTTCCTCGGAACCGGATTCCGGTGTCACATCCTCAGACCTGGAAACAGCATGGATCTTTACGCTGCCGTTTCCCGTAATCTCAATACTTCCCAGGGAGGCTGCAGCAACATTGCTGCGCAGTCTGGCTACCGCAATACCCAAACCGCCGCCGCCCAGACCGAACCCAGCCCCGACGGCTCCGCCGATCAGATCCGCAATGGTCACCTGTTCCGCTTCCACATGGACATTCCCGCCGGCTTTAACAGATCCCGCCACGCCGATCCGGGCAATGACGCTGTCCTTCGGATCTTCACTGTTTACACTGTCCCCCGCGGAACGGAGACTGTTCACATCCGCGGTAGCTTCATTCTTCACATTCTCGGTATCGCCGGTCTGTTCAAAATGGCTGCTGGTGTAACCGGAAGCCGCGTCAAAGGTCCTGCCGTCACCGATCTTCGTATCGCTCATCCTGCTGCCGTCTCCCTGCAGGTCCTCCTCCAGGGAAGGCGCTTTTACGCCAAGCTTCCGGAGCTCCAGCTCTGCCGCGGAGATATCGAAAGCCTTTGCGCTTTTTCTGTCCTTCGCATTACCGTAGACCAACGCATCGGCGGTATCCTGGTCCAGCTTGTCTCCCACCGTAAGCGACATAATGGTGACACCCACACCGACGTTGCCGGATCCGCCGATCGCTGCCGCCGTCTGGACCACATCCCGCCTGGAAACAGCAGATACAACCAGATTCCCGTCCACATGGGCCTTGCCGTTCATTTCCGCAAGGGTATTGGATTTCAGGATACTGACCATCCCGTTGACTGCCACACCCGCCGATCCCGCAAAACCTGCAATCCCGGAGAGGCCTTTCATCCTGTAATCACTCACGGCACGCTGTTCCAGATCGATAGCATTCAGGCTTACACCGCTGCCAACCAGTGCGCTGGTCCGGTCTTTCACAGCTGTGATGGTAACCGCACCGGAAACTGCAGCCATTCCGGAGATCGCCGCACCGGCAGTATACTGGTTGATTTCCTTCGAGGAATCAGCAGTGATCCGGATCTGTTTCGCATCGATTGAATCCCCTGCCATGATCCTGGCACTGGTGTCGCCGCCGAACCCTGTATAAACCAGCATAGGCGTTACCGCAGCGTTTCCGGCAACACCCACAGCGGCATTTATACTGGTCATGTCCGTCGTATTCTGTGCGTTCAGGCTGAACGTACCTTTTTCCGCTTTCACACGGCTGGCCAGGATCGCTTCCACGGTGTTGCTGAAATCCATGAAGGAAATGCCCACCTCCACGGCAGCGCTGCCGGAGACGCCCGCGTTGACATTGAGCGCAGTGATTTTCTCCGTATTGGCGGAAGTCACACCAATATCCCCGTTTTCGGAAACCAGGCGGTGTGCCTTGGCCCGGACCGTGTTTTCCGCAGCAATAACAGCAACAGAAACACCGATTCCCGCAGACATCCCGAAATTCAGTCCTCCGGCAAACATCGCCAGATGGTTTCCGTTTTTTGCAAGAACCTGCACATCGCCGGACTTTGCCTCCAGCGTCGCATCCGAGGCATCGGCAATAACCGTATTTTTCCCGGAGAGCGTCACCAGGTTGCCTGTAAAACCGGTCTGGGCAGCCAGCGCAACACCCGCCGCGCCGACAACTGTAGTGCTGTCCACAACCGCACCTGTATACAATCCCCTGAAAGCAGGCTGGCCGGACACCCTGGCCGCCAGGCTGCCGCCGGTGCCGCTGCTGGTCACAGAGCTCCGGCCCATGTCGGTGGTCACATTGTTTTCCCTGAAAGCCATCAGCACCGCCGCGCCGATACCGCTGCCGCTGTTTGACAGCGCGATACTGCCGGCAATAGCGTAAGCCTGATCCTTCAGGAAGGAAGAGACTGCAGCTTCTCCGCCCGCGGTAACGACCGCGTTTGCCATTGCGGTTTTCACCGTATTGCTGCTGACGAGCAGCGGCAGGTTACCGCCAAAGGAAGTGCCGCCCAGGCTGCCGGCCGCCGCAAGGGCGCCCATGACCGTCGTGTCATTTCCTGCGGATTCCACCAGCACGTCGCCGGCAGCGTCGATGGTATATGTTGCGCCGTCCTGAATCTCCACCCCGGATTCCCGGCGGAAGAAGTTCGCATTCACCGTTGCACCGATGGCACTGCCCCTGCTGCCCGCCGCCGAGGCGGTAACATTGATCGCCCGGGTATCCGTTTTCCCGGTGACGGTGACGTTTCCGCCTGCAGCATTCAGGGTTCCGCCTGCGCCCAGGGTGACGATTCCCTTTGCCGAGGAATCCAGGATATTGACGGCACCCGCAAAGGCTTTTCCATCGCTGCTGAGGGCCACGGACGCACTGGCCAGGACAGAAAGCAGCTTATCTTTTGTATCGGCGGAGACGGTGATGTCCTTTGCCATGAAGGTATGGTCTTTCCCGACCGTAATCCGGGAAGCCGCGCCGTCATCGATGACCGCCAGTGTGCCACCGGCAGCCACGCCGCCGCGGGTGCCCGCGAATCCCACAGAGATCAGATCCAGATCCATGACGGAACCGGTATCCAGACGCAGCTGGCCCAGAGAAGTAATGACAACGCCATCCCCCAGGATACTGTTTGCTTCATTGCGCAGCCGCAGGACATTGACCGCGCCGCCCAGGGTTTTGGTTGCCTCAGCGGCAGTATTGACACCGGCTGCAGCATTGAATGTCTGAACCGAAGTATCCCCGCGGGAAATGATATCCACCTTTTCACCGGTAATGGAAGATTCGCTGTCAATGATCACGTTCGCTCTGTCCTCATCTGACAGGAAGGTGACAGTAATGCCGGCGCTGTTCTGCGCGGGGCCTCCGGAGACTGCTCCGCCAAGCAGGCGTGCGTTGGTTTCCGCGGTGGCTTCCATACGGACGGTTCCGTCCTGGCTATCCCGATTGAAATTGACCTTGCCCAGTTTCGCTGTAACATTGTTCAGGGTCCGCACAATGGATATGGAGCCTGCACCGGTCAGCTTGTTTGGCTGGTCTCCACTGCCGGTGACAATGGAACCTGCCACGGATTCTGTATAATAATTTGTGGCAGACAGGAAGTTAAGCATATCCGGAATCTTCATCAGTGCGTAGGTATCCAGGTGGATATCCACCGTATAGCTGACTTCACCCGGTTTCCTGTGGACATCGATCAGACCGGTTCTGACATTCTGCCGCTGTTCATCGCTCAGGTCGGAAGAATCCGTAATCAGGTCCTTCCACGAATAGGGGAACTTGTAGTCGTCCATGGTAACGGGGAGTTTGCGTGCGATAAGCTCAAAAGAATCCGCCGCGATTGTCGCTCCGCTGCCGATCTCCGCATCCACGGTATTCCCGCTCCAGATCGTCGCAACGGAAATGCCCATCCCCACGTTTGCGCCTTTGGAGATGTTGATGCCGCCGGCACGCACCGCCAGTTTGGATTTGTCCGTGGCTGCCACTTTCACCGCGCTGCCCGTGATGTTTTCAGCATTGGTCACCCGTGCCCTGGTTTCCGCATGGCTGACAGCCATGCTGACCGCACCGGCAATGGAATAATCCGTGCCTTTTCCGGAGACCGCTCCGGAAAGCGCCTGCACAGCCAGTTTTCCGGGATATGCAGCGGACATATTCTGGGTCAGTTCAGAGGCCACAATCACATTGCCTCCGCTGACCAGGCTCCCTTTCGCATCCACAGTCGCCGCATTACTGTTTACGCTGACACCTACTGCGGCAGAGACCGTCTTTCCGGGACCTGCTTCGGTGGTCATAGCCGCGGATGTGGACCGGGTATTGAAATTACCCGCGTTCCGGCTGGTCAGTTCGATTTCCGCCCCCGCGTCAATTCCCTTGTTCACCGTAACCGCCGCTGCGTGCTGCGCCACAGTGACACCGATGGCAGCTGCAATCTGCAATTTTTTCTTTTCGTTGGGATTGTCCTGCCCTGCCAGGTTCTGGCCGCTGGCATCCTGTACCTGGTTAAGCGCCTGCCCGGCCACATTATTTGCTTCCCCGCCGTTGTCGACCCGGACGCCCTGGCTGCGAAGCACATTAGTGGAAACAGGAAGGTTTTCACTGGCATTGTCCCCGTCCGCCGCTCTCCGGTCGTTCAGGCGCTGGCTGATCCGTTTGGAAGTGGCCGTGGAATCCTTCTTTTCTTCCTTGGCCTTCTTGTCGAAAATTTCACCAGTCGTCAGCTGATTTGCCAGCTTCGAGGTTGCCTTGGCACCATCCGCCACCTTATTCAGCGCACGCTGCACATCCGCTCCCAGTGCGGAGGCAAATGCCCAGGTATCATCCATGGAGCGGCTGTAGGCATGGACCACAGCCTTTCCCGCGGTTTTCGCCGGTCCCTCCAGGCTGGCGCTGATATCAGAGAGGGAAATATTCACTGCGACACTTCCGCCGATGGCTGTGGTCGAGCCAGTGGAAAAAGCGCTGGCTCTCGTCTCGTTGCGGGAGTCTTCCGTCGCGTGGATAATCAGCGCGCCGGGGGTCAGCCTGATCGCCTGATCGCTGTCGTCCGACGCTTTTTCAGCGTCTCCGGCGTCGTCGCTGTTGCCGGTTCCTGTGGTGGTTACCTTTGTTCCCGCGGCAATGGAAGCCGCAATATGATTGTCAAGGTAATTGATGGCGACGGAAGCATCAAAGCCGATATCCTTTCCGGCACCTTCCTCGCCCTGATCCACACCGGCCAGGGGGTCCGTCCCGGCAGTGGAGAAGTTCTCCTCCACATGGCTGGAGGCCGCGGTAACCGAGAGCGTGCCCGCCGTTACGCCTGCCGTGCGGCTGCCGATCCCGGATTTTACTTCAGAGGTGCCGTGGGTCATTGCGAAGGATCCGCCAACGCCCACCGACCTGCCGGTGGAATCCCGTGCTTCAGCATCTGCGCCCTGTACCGGTGCACCTTCCTCGAAAAATACATTGATGGCGCTAATGTCCGCTTTGACAGGCATTTTAAACCCGTAAACCACTTCCCTGTCATTGGAAGAAAGAAGGATAATATTCCCTTCAGCAAGTGTCGCCGTCACTTCATCCGCAGCGTCGGCCGGTTTGTATTTATATTGTATTCCAACAACGTGGATACCTTTTGTTTTTGCCCTTTCAACGGTGATCTTCACCCATTCACCTGCACGGGCCTTGAGGATTCCGTCCTTAACCGTGCGGCCTTCCACGCCGACAGATACCGCGCCGTCGGCCGGCTGGGGACCGCCGTGCTCTGTTTGCGCTGACGGTGCACTGATACTTCGGAGATCTTCAGCGGGCTTGACCGTAACGCCAAAGGACTTATCCTGCAGTTCGTCTTCCCCGAATTGCTCCAGGGGAAGCACATAGTACCGGTCGTCTTGCCGGTGAATCGTCAGTTCCTGCACCACCTCCCAACCATCCGGAGAAGTATAGTTGAGCTGAACCTCAGCTTCCTGCCCCTGTGCCATGGTATATCCCGGCAGGCTGTCAATCCAGATCTTCAGTTCGCGGCTCCCTGCGGCTCCATCAAACGTTGCCTTGCAGCCCGTTCCTGCCGTCACGGTTACATTTCCATAGCGGATGGTCTGTCCGCCGGAAGCTCCGCCCCCGGTTTCACTGTCCTCGGTATCACCCGCGCCGTCGTTATTGTCCGGCTCATTGTCTTTGTCCACTGCAGCAGTGGCATGTGTGCGTATGCGGCGGAGTTCATTGGCCTGGACAATCATATTCCCCGTAACTTTCACCATGCCGGCAGAATCAGCGATTTCCGCAGCCGTCTTCAGGTCCAGCACTGCAATGGCTACGCTTCCTGCAACGGTTGTCTCCCGGGCACCCGCGCCTGAAATCGCCTGCGTAGTGAAGATATGCCGGTCTGCGCTCGTTTCCCGGACCATCCGGAGACCCCATTTGCTGAGGTACTGGTCAATCATCTCGTTGGTCATTGCCACGGTGGAAGCTTTGAGCAGCGCCCGCAGTTCATCCTGCACGTATTGGCCGAATCCGCCCTTCTCCTGGATCTTTGTCAGGACCGGCTCATAATCGTAAACCGTCTGGCGTATGGCAGTCAGGAAATATTCCCCGAGAGCAGAGCCGAACTTGTCCTTGTAGGTTCCCTTGATAATACTCTTAATCAGTTCAACATTGCTTTCAGTTACCCCCGGTATTTCAGCTGCCACCCGTTTGATAAGGCCCTGGATGGTTTTTTCAACGAAGTCGTCATAAACATCCCTGACGATCTGCTTCATGCTCTCCCTGATCTTATCCGCGCTCCAGTTTTTCCCTTCCGCGGCGTCGCAGAGGGAGTCGATGATTGATCCGACGAACGCACCCGTGCTGTTTTTAACCGCTTTGACCACAACATCACTGAGGGTGCCGACAGACTGAACAAAGACTTCGTTGCAGGCATCTTCCCAGAGGCGTTCAAAGCGATCTTCCCAGGAATCCAGATTGTACACCTCACAGATATTATCCCAGATCGGTCCGCCGAGGGCTTTCGCAAAGTCCAGGGCTTTCTTCTTGAGCATTTCTCCAATCTGCTCAACGGATTTGCCCGGGCCTTCTGTCAGGATCCTGAAGGCTTCCTGCAAATTGAGATCCTCAATCAGCTTATTCCCGAGGGTACTCAGGAAGGTGCTTCCGCTTTTGATCAGCGGTTCAATTATGGAATAAGTTTTCTCATCCAGTGTCGACTTGAGGTATTCCAGGATCCTGCTGTTGATATATGCCGTAAACTGACCGGCATTTTCCACCACTGTGATTTTGCGCGCTTCAGCCGGCGCCTTGAGAATATCCGCCTGAAGTTCCAGCGCACCGGCCACCACCGTTCCGTTGCCGATACGGGCAATATTTTCCATGGTCACAATGTTGATGGCGATGCCGATTCCCGCGCCACGATCCGAACGGGTTGCGGAAGCATCTGCCCGGATGGTGGCATCCGTACGGTTCAGCGAGGTCACGGATACTTTCCCGGGGGTCTCAATATTGACGCCGTCGGACACCTGTGCGTTCGATTTGTTCCAGTGGCGATTCAGCACAAATGCGCCGGCGCCGCTCACAGTGGCTTCAGCTGTTTCGGCCTGCTGCCGGTTGTCTACCTCCGCCTGCAGCCCGCCGCCATCTACATCGGCGTACTGCGCACCGAGATTGGCTGCGCCAAGAAGCAGGCTGTCTGCCTGCCGGTCCGCGCTTCCTTTGCCGGTCCGGGAATCCTTTTTCCCCGGATCCCCGCCTGCGGCAGAAGCTTTGGCAACTGCCCTGACGGCATCCCCCGCCGTGGCGCTTACTGTAATATCCTTTGTCGCGCTGACGGACTGATTCAGGAAAACTCTTGCCTCATTATCCAGCCATGTCACGACAAAAGCAGCACCAACCGCCTGCTTGTCACCCTGGGCGGAAGCGTCTGCAGCCACGTCGTGGTTGTACTGAATCTTGGAGGATTCCGCGTTCCCCTTGATTTTTACCTTGCCGGATACAGGCAGGGTGCCGGAAAAGATCTGCTTTTCATCCGCCGTAAGCTCCTGCTTTGTTGCCAGCCATGCGGTCATCCGGGAAAAATCGATCCTGCCCAGATGTGCGTCCAGTCCGGAGAAGAAAAGATCGATCGCCGCCGCAGGTACAGTTGCTGTGCCTCCGGCGGCGCCGGCTGTACCTTTCACCGCGTCCTTGGTCTTATGCGTCGCGCTGATACTGACCCCGGTCACTTTGGGCGTGACAAACGCACCATCGGAAACAAAAGGCACCAGCAATGCCCCGTCCGCAACAAAGGCATTGGTTGTGATATTGTTGACGGCTATCGCAATCCCCGCGCCTACGCCGGAAGCTTTTTCATCTTTTTCATTCTTCTTGCCGGAGCCGTTGGCAATGGTATTGGCATTCTGGGAGCCAAGGGCCATCAGCGTCAGCGAACCTTTCCCGATGGAGAACCGTGCATCCTTCCGGATGGCGGCTTCCGTGGCGATTCTCGTCACCTGTACGGACAGCGCGCCGGCAAAGCCGGTATGGGCAGAATTGTATCCCGCTTTACTTTCAGTGGATGCGGCGTTCCCAGCGCTGATTGCCCGTATCATCAGTCCGTCGCTTCCGGTGAAGGTGCTTCCGCCTTCCACGGCAGCTGTATTTTTACCCTGGACAACATTCACACCCGTACCGATGCCCAGGCTGGAGGTCTCGTCCGAGCCGGGTTCAAAGGCGCAGCTCAGTGTCACCCAGGTATCCTTGTCGATTTCGTCGGTGTTCGGAATCGTAAAGCTGTACTGATTGGTACCAGTCCTTTTGCATACGATCTGCTGCGTGAAGGTTCCGCCTGTAATCTTGGCAATCACGGTGCCATGTTTGGCACGATAGTTCTCCGTGGGATGGATTGTAACGGTGACTTTTTCGCCCTTGTCCGCATAGGATGGTTCTGCAGCAATGAAACCTTTGTCTTCCGGATCCTCGTAGGACTCGATCCACACCATTCGTTTTGTGAGAACCGCACTGAGTTCAAAGGAGTCCTCATCCTCCACCTGGTAGCTGCTTCCGTCGATCTCTTCCTCCTGCCCGGGTTTCCGGATAAGGAGCTTCTTGACTTTGTATCCTTTCTTTGCAAGGTCATCGGACGGTGTAACCGTAATCTCCTGTCCGACATAAACCTTCCCGGAAGTTTCACTGACCTTGATGCTTTTTGCCGAAGTATCCGGCGCCCCGGAAGAACCGGTGACCTCAAAATAAACGGATTTCTCGGAAAAAAACGGGAGTACGATCAGGCTGGCGCTGCCGGAAAGCTTCGGCATCATGATCTTCGCTTTGCCGTTCCCATCCAGGTCCACAGGATGATCTTTCCCGCCGTAGCGAAGCACGACGGAAGACCCGTACCAGCCCTTATTGCCGGTCAGGGTAATCGTCACTTCATCGCCCGCGATCGCTTTGTTTTTGCTGAAACTGACAGAACCGTTTTTCAGCTGTTCCCTGGTTTCCTCGCTGTCGCTGAGGATGATACTGTGTTCATCCTTCACGAAAATGCCGGTAATGGAAACGGCCACACCCGCGGGAATTGCATTGTTCCCGTCCCTGAGGTCAATGTACCATTCATTGACACCGTCCCCGGGCATATGTTTCAGCGGCACCTTCCGGGCCGATCCGTCCGCGCTGCGGAAGCTGGCGTACAGTGCATTCGTCTGGGACTGGATGCCGTTCCCCGCGTCCAGCCTGTATCCTTCGGCAGGCGCAACCCGCACATAGTATTTTCCATCTACGGTCCTTGTATGAAGGAGTTCGCCGATGGATTCTTTTTTGTAGTGGTCCTTTCCGTCTTCCCGGACATATTTGGCGTTGACCGTTATGTTGACTGGATTTGAAACGATATAGGCAGAAGCGCCCTGGGTATCGGAAATCATCGTCTTGCTCTGGTTGTCGAGGAAAACCAGATTGATTTCCAGCGTTGTCCCTTCCTTCACCGCCTGCTCACCCAGATCGGGCTGCCAGGTGAAACTGCCGTTCTCCGCCGCCTTCACCTCATCCCTGGTGAAGGTCTCTTCCTTCAGGGTACGTTTGCCGATAAAAGAGCCGAAATCAGTCTTGGAATAGTAAACAATACTCACCCGGATTTTCGACCAGTCCTGTCTGGAAGGCTTTACAGTAATTACCGGATGCGTTACGCTGGCACCTTCCTTGTGCTCCATCGTTCCGGAGATCTCACCTCCGAGGGAACTGGTAACCTTTACCGCGTAGTCTGCTCCGGGAATGCTGTACTTCGTAACCTGGGTCAGATGGTCTTCGTCCCCTTTGCTTTTGCCCTTTCCGTTCTTTACGGCGCTGGCATCCGCATTGTCGGTGACACGGGTCGTCTTGAAGCTGAAGATATCCGCCAGTCCTTCCGATTCCAGGCTGCCGCCGGATTCAATCGCAGCCCGGCTTTCATTGTTTACGACGCTCACACCCACTGCGCCGGTAATCTGGTTGGCCGCCGGCTCGCTTTCATCGGTCTTCGGTTCAAATATGGCGGAAACCTTCAGCTCCGCTCCTGCTTTCAACATTTCGGGAACCGTAAAGAGATACCGTCCCTGCTTATCCGGGCTCACATCGATTTTTATGGTTTTTTCCTTATTGTTCTCCTTCACCTTGTACGATACAGTCATGGAACTGCACTGCATGCCCTTATCCGGATTGGGAACAAGGCGCAGCACCTGGCCCTTATAAACCGTATCCAGGTTCTTGTGATCCTCGTTGGTCAGCCAGGTTACCACCTTGCCGTTTCTCATTGCCCTGTCAAAGGCCAGGACATAACTTTCAGCGGTTTCAGGTATGATTTCCCACCTGCCGGCCTGATCATCTTCATTCGCATGCGCATTGTCAAACAGGTCATTCAGGTCAATCACGTCATCCAGGTCATCCAGGTCATCCAGGTCTTTGAGGTTGTCGACCCTGAAATCATTCTGCTCCACATCTGCCGCATTCGCGCCGGATCTCCTGAAACGGACGATCACTTCAATCATTTCGTGATCAATCTCGAAGAGGTAGCGGCCCTGGTCATCCTGTTCCACGCGCTGATAGGTATAGTGGTCATTTCCTTCATCAAGGAAACGGTAGAAGATTTCATCCACCTCGAAACCTTCCCTGGGTTCCGGCGTGACATGCGCCAGGTGGTGCCGATCGGTGAAAGGATTCCCCTCCCCCTGCAGTTCGCGGCGAACCTTGGTTGTAACCGTGGCGGTGCCCATTTCAGCATTCTCCTGGTCCAGTTCCACCACCCGGACCGTATAGTCTCCGGTCGAAATCCTGTTCAGGGTATTGGCGGCCTTGCTGATAAATTCATTACCGGATACAGCGGAACGGATGTTCTCCCACATGGAGCCCAGCATCGACATCACAGGTTTAAACACGATGCCGATCGCCCGGCCGATGGAACTGATCAGGCTGGTATGATTCGGATCTTTTTCTTCTTTGTCACCGGAAGCTGTGGCGATCGTACGGACATTGGCAATGGCTGTGCTGTACAGCTTCACATCGTCGTCCGCCTTCACATTTCCGTCTTCCCCGATGGTAGCAGACACATCCTGGTTTACAATATTCACGGCAAAGAATCCGCCGCTGGGAGTGGTGCTTTCTGTCGTTCCACGGGAGGCGGAAGTCTCATCCCGCACCGTGCCGGATGCAGTAATTTCAGACCTGCGGCCGCTCCGGACACTGCCGTTCATATCCGTGTGGACACTGTTGGTCACAATGGTTGTGGCAATCGCAACGGGAATGGATGGAAGCAGGCTGGGAGACGCGTAATTATACAGTTCCACATCCGACACGGAACGCAGTTTGACATCCTGCCCGGCATGAAGGAGCGCATTCTTCTGCACCACGACATTTGCTTCGTCCATCACAATGGAAACTGCAATCTGGGAGCCAGTCTTGTCCTGTTCCTTCACTGTCCCGTCGTCGTTGTAAATAGCCGTGTAACCCACCTTTGTATTGACCAGAGCATCCGCTGTTATGCTGCCGACGGCATCCAGAGAAGCCCCGCTTTCAATTTTCACACCGGCGGAAGCAATTTTCAGGGAGAAAAGGTTGTACTGAGAAATCTTGTCGCGAAGATCCTTGGCAATGGAATCCCCTGTGAGGAATACGCCGTAATGCTTCACCCGGGATACAAGGGCGATATCATATGTGGTATGGATATCCGCTTTTCCGGTGATCCTGATGCCGGCATTGTCGATCACCGTCATCCTGTCCGCCACGGTTGATTCCAGCCCTTCCCCGATAACGGTCGAGGCGAGATCGGGCAAAGTGGGGCTGGCTGTGCCCTGCAGGGATTCTGCCCGCAGGTTCCGGGCTCTGATCCTGCCGTCGATATCAATTGTCCTGCCCCGGAGCAGCACATTCAGGTCTGTGTTGATGGACGGAACCGTAATATGCTCGTCCGCATCACCGGTTTCATCCGCGTCAATCACCAGATTGGTAAGCAACATGGGTTTCCCTGCAGCAATGCTGATGTTCTTCAGTCCGTCCGTTTTTGTTTTCAGTACATAATTTGTGAAATCCTTGATTTCTCCGTACTTGCTTACGTTGTAAACGAATTCCTTACTGCTCTCGTCCGCGTAAATCCAGACGGTTTTCTTCCCGGCAAGTGAATCAGTGAAGTTCATTTTTTCCATGCCGGGACCGTCGTCGTATTCTGCGGTGATATCCAGGGATGCTTTGCTTGCGCCGTCCTGCTGGGCAATCTGTGTATACACACGGATTCCGTCCTGAATCGCTTTAATCGGCTCTTCCGCTTTCTCATCCAGTGCTCCGCGAAGATGCAGCGAAGCGCCTTTTGTGCCGGAGAGTTCTATTTCCCTGACGGCGCCGGCAGCGCCCACGTCAATGCCAATCCGGGCCGTGGACTCCGGATCCCCATTGATCACACTGATCTTCGCTGTCGGGTTTTCCGCAATAACCTCATAAGGCGTTCTTTTTTCACTGTAATTGACGTTTTCTGTGGTATAGTGATCCCCTTTGAAGATATCAACAGAGTCACTCCCGGAACCGATCCGGATCGTCAGATCACCCGCATTTGCCCGTACGTCCAGGGAGACGCTGTCGTCCCCGTCGTTCGTGTAGATGACAGCGGACTTCGCTTTTCCGTTATCCCGGATATTCAGGATATCGTCATCTTCAGCAGCATTGGCTACCACCTGGCCAATCGTCTGCTTTCCGGATTCGTCCAGGTTCAGATTGATGGTATCCCTGTCGGTTCCGGTATTGATGGAAACATCGCCGCCGCTGATATTGGCGGTAACGGTATCCATGCCGGCCCCTGTACTCACAGAAACGGATTTCGCATCGGAAGCTGTGGTCACAGTGATATTGTCCATGGCTTCGCCGGCATAGATTTCAGCGGTGGAATTGGTGCCCACCTGGACAGAGGCCACCGTTTCGATTTTTTCCATGCCGTTGATGACCAGGGCACCGCCCCGGTCCTGGAATTCTTCTCCTCCGGCCCTTCCGGCGTTCTGGACAATAATATCCTTCGCCACCACCACGCTGTTCAGGATAACTTTGATGCCCTGGATCGTCAGTTTGCCGTTAAGAACTGTCTTTCCATCGCCCTTTGTACCGGTTTCGCCGGCATCACTCGCGCTTATTTCCACCTCAAAACCGTCAAGCACCTCGCGGCGGCCCACATTCAGCACGGAATCGCCTTCATAGGTTGTGTTGTTTTCAAGGATGATTTTGACCTTGTGGTCCAGCTGGATCCCTTCGATCGCCTTTTTGAACTCAGATTCCAGGAAAGTTACGGTGCTTGCGACAATCCCGGAAAAGCTGTTCAGGCCGAAGGCTACCGTGCTGTCCTGTGCAATGGTATTGATGGTTTCCGTTTCAATGGCGCCTCCCGGCAGCTCCTCCAGCGCTTTCTCAACCGCTTCCCCGGACAGGTTCCCTTCCCCGTCCAGGAAATCCGTCTTCACGTGCAACACATCAATTTCGGATTCAATCATGTCGCTGTTCACGTCGCGAACCGTCACTTCCACGTCCGTTCCGTGCTCCCCGGGCTGCCAGACCTCCCCATCCACAACAAGGCGGACATCATAGGCAAAAAGAGTTTCCTTTCCCGCCATCTCCGCCGCAGCATCCGCAGGAATCTCCGCAGCCTGAATCTCCGCGTTCTCCGGAATC
>Ga0265298_10003752_pt1 | contig 19852 bp, 16 predicted proteins | sample AusTroGonzalo_MG_3_FD_193486 | JGI IMG/M metagenome (GOLD analysis project Ga0265298, IMG submission 193486) | Bovine rumen microbial communities from tropical cattle in Woodstock, Queensland, Australia - Gonzalo_01 | ecosystem: Host-associated > Mammals > Digestive system > Stomach > Rumen ... | reverse complement strand
ATGTGGCGATGCCGCTCTGCGAGTATTCGTTGGCGCAGAGGATGTCCCACGCCTTCTTGATACGTGTGTCGCCAGCAGCCAAGAGCTGCTTGGCACGGTCGATGTCCTCCTGCGAGACGATGCCGCCAGGGTGTACGAAACCATGGTCGTCGGTCACGGAGAAAACCTGCTTGGGCGCATAGTTCTTGGTGGCTTTGGCTGCGGAGAGCAGCGATTTCAGCGTGCTGACATACTCGTCGATGAGTGTCTGCGAGGCACGTGCCGATGCTATCTCATATTCCGCCACGGTGACTTCGTCCTGCAACTCAGCAATGGCATTAGGCGCATAGTCCGCAGCAGTCCCGGCAATGAATGTCTTAGCCTCGCTGACTGCGGCTTGCAGGGTGGAGAAGTCGCCAGGCATACCATATTTGTAATCTTCTTCCAACTGCTCCGTCTCAGCAGCCAGCGTGGCTACCGCGGCATCGCTCAGTGCCACGTCGTAGAGCCGGAAGTCGCTGACGAGCGTCTGCTTCAGGTAGCTGTCGCCGGAGAACGGGGCACGGCCTATCCAGTTGTAGGCGGGCACGGCGGTGAGTGCATTCTTCAACACGGGCATGTTCGTGGCCTGCGCAACGCGCTTACCGTCGAGAAACAGTTCGCCCTTCTGCCCGCTCTGACGGTAGAGCATGTGCATCCAATGGCCTTTCGCACTCTCGCTACCTACTTCCATGCCCACCTCATTACCCCAACCGTTCGTCGAGGTAGCCATACGCTGTGCGTTCAGGCGATATGCAGTATAGGGCGCACTGGTCTGTGTGTTGGCTGCTGACTGCGAAAAGCACCACAGGAAATAGCCCGCACCCGAGAGTGATGCCTTGCTATCCACGCGGTAATATACCGAAACGGTGAAATCCGACAAGTTTCTCACTACCTCGCCCGCGTTCCTTGTCATGTCGAGATAGCCCGTACCGTTGCCTAAGTCGAGCACCTTGCGACTGCCCATCTCTACTACCGAGGCTTGATTCATCACTTTGGCGGTAATCCCCGACACAGGGTCGGTCACGTTCTTGCCATCCACATTTTCAAAGTTGAAGTGCATCACCAGATGCTCTTCCTGTGCTACGGCCTGTCCCGTCATCAGCAGGAGCAGCCCAACGATTGCCTTGATTTTCTTCATACGTTACTTTATTTTTGTTTTCCTGCTGCAAAATTACTCCTTTTACTGTATATATACATGTCTTTTTTGTCCCAATCCCGCTGTTTCAAGCGTACAAATGGAAGAAAAGCACGTTTTAGACATACAATTTGAATGTTACAAGCAGTTATCTCGATAAAAAACAGTACTTTTGTGGCGTCAAAATGATGTTATGGGTATGAAAATAAAGATACTGCTGACAATAAGCGTGATGTTTTGCTGGATGGGCGTGAGCGCACAGACACGGCAGTGGGGCGTTCAGGACGGACTGCCCACGGGCGAGGTGCGGCAGATTATCGCGCTACCTAATCACCAGATGCTGGTGAATTGCGAGGGTGTGTTCTGCATCAGCAACGGGGCGGGGTTTACCGTTGTGCCCTGCGACAGACGGAAGGCATATATGCTGGAGCACTATGCCGACTCGGTGGGCTACGGCCATCAGTGGCAGGGCGACTCGCTGCTGTGGCTGCGCGACTTCTACCGCATATACCTCTTCGACATGCGTACACGGTCATTCCGTTACGACATAGAAGGGCGGTTGAGCTCGCTTGGAAAGTTTACGCCATCGCCTGAAACGGTTAACGACTGGCAGGGCGGCACGTGGACGGGGACGCTGGGAAACGGCATTACATACACACCGCCTCGGCGGCAAAGGGCGGAATTACTTGAAGATGACCCCTTGATAGGGATTGCTCGAGGGGCTGCAGAATTGAATGTCAGGCTTGCTGACGGTCGGCAGTTGCAGAGGCGTGGACTCAACAGGATTGGCTATTTTCTGCCTGACGTAAACCGCTTTGACCCTCTCAACGAGCATCTGCCTCAGTTAAATGGCTATCGGAACATCGTAGGAGCCTGTACACTGGCTGAACCGTGGGTGGTACTCTATACGCAGAACGGTGCCTGTCTGCTTGACACCAAAGCCGACACGCTGGCTGCTTTCAAACCTGCAGAATCCATTGGGGAATACTCCGACAAGTATAACTGTATGTTGCTTGATGCAAAGGGAAACTTGTGGATAGGAACGCAGAACGGACTGTTTCTAATTCATAATTCACAATTCATAATTCACAATTCGCAAATTGAAATAGATTGTGAGCGTGTCACCGGCCTTGCCAATAACTGCATCCGAAGTCTGGTGATGGATGCCCAAGGAAACATCTGGGCAGGTACGGCGTGCGGCATTTCGAGAATTACACCCGCAATGATCAACTATGGTGAGGGTGATGGCATCCCGGCTGTTTCCATGATGGAGCGTGCTGCCTGCCTGACGGATGATGGTCGTCTGGTGTTTGTCCATCACAGCTCGGCAGCAACGGTGTTTCACCCGGAATGGTTGAATGACGATATTAATCCGCAAGCTCCCGTACTCACTCTCCTACAAGTAAACGGTTACAATGAGGTCTTTGTACAAGACGCAGGATTGACGCTCCCATATAACAAGAACTATCTTACCTTCCAGTTCTCTTCCCTCAACTACGCCCATCCCTTGCACGTCCGTTACCGCTACTGTTTGTGTGGTCTTGAGGATGAATGGCACACTGCCGATGAAACCATCGGTATTGCCGAAGCCGATTACAAAGCCCTGCCGCCAGGGGAGTATGTCTTTGAGGCGCAGGCCGCATCGGCAGATGGCGATTGGAGCGAAGCATTGACGGTGTCTGTCACCATCCTTCCGCCGTGGTGGCTGACGTGGTGGGCGAAAACCTTGTATGCTCTTTTGCTTTGTGCTTTTATTGCTTTTTCCCTTACACTATATCTAAAGAAAAAGAAGGCGGCCTTAGTACGTGAAAACGACAACCGCGTGAACCATCTCTTTGAGATGCGCGAAGAAGCCCGCCACCAGTTTGCCGACAACACTAATGTTGACCCGAAGAAGATTGGCGTGAACCCCGAGGAGGAAGTATTAGTTGCCAAACTACTGAAAGCCATCGAAGCGCATATCGCCGACGAGGACTACGGCGTGGAGCAATTGGCCTCAGACGTGGCCCTGAGTCGTACCAACCTCTACGGCAAATTGCGCAACATGCTTGGCATCTCGCCCGCCGACTTCATCCGTAACGTCCGACTGAAGCGTGCTGCCCAAATACTCACCGACAATCCGACCCTCTCCATCAACGAAGTTTCCGTCCTCGTCGGCTTCTCTACTCCCCGCAATTTCTCCACACAGTTCAAGAAGATGTTCGGTGTACTACCATCGGATTACCGTTCTTCCAAAGAATAACCGTAAGAGTTATATACATTAGTTTGTCTCGATTTTCTCATACATTTGCCACAAAAAACCTAAAACGATACACTAGTGTCCGGTTAAAATTGTCAAACTATCTTGCAAGTAATTGATATTCATTATAATACGTCGCATTTTGAATTAAACCGATTTGAATTTGACATGTCACCAAGAGACAGTATTTCAAAAAGAACGTTTGCTGATTATCAATATGTTATAAAATCGAATTATGTCATTTTTTGGCATTTTAAAATTTAACCGGACAGTAGTGAAAACGATATATAAAATATGCAAGGCAACTGTTCTTACTACAATCCCACCAAGCTTTATTTTGGTGATGAGTCTTTGAACTTCCTCAAGGACGAACTGAAGGGCTACGGCCCAGTGGTGCTGCTCAACTACGGCAGTGGCAGTGTAAAACGTAACGGCATCTACGACTACCCGATGGAAGTTGCCAATACAACGGCTGAGCGCGTAGCACTGATGATTTGATACATTCGTTTGAAAAAATGCGTTAAAATGTATAATATTCGTTTGAAAAAGTGCGTTGAGATAATGGTTATTCGTTTGAAATCCTGGGACAATAGTTATTCGAGATTCATCAAGGAAACTCACGGATTTGCAAATAATCTGCAAATATGTGAGTTTTCTTTTTGATTTGCGGAACATAACTTCAAATAGGATATAGCTTCAGTCTTGCTCAAAAAGCCCGTCAAATTATCTTCAGAAAAAAGAAGAATGAGTTTATTGGGGAATATAAAGTTGCTTCACTCTGTAAAGTTTAGGTTTACGTTTACCCATGTATATAAACATGCAATCATAAAACTTGAAGATTAAACCTATAGTTGTAGAATGAAACTGTTGCCGAATTTATATTTATATGGAGGGAACAAGTATATACGTTCTCAGTTAAAAGAAAAACGTGAATTTTGGGAAACACGTTGAAGATTCGTTCTGATAAGTTTAGGTTTACGTTTACCCATGTATATATACATGCCTCTCTAAACTTAAACATTAAACCTTCAATCTCCTGATTTGGGTTTACTACACCTTATTATATATATAAGAACATCTAAACTTAAACCTAAACTTATGGCATTGAATTCCATCCATTTTTCTTTTAATCGAAACAAGAAATTGGTAAATGGATGTGGTTATTGCCTTAATTTATATTAAAAACAGACACGTTCTGCAAGAAAAACGTGCAAAACAAACGTAATGTCATGAGAAATTATTAATTTTGCAAGCAAAATTTGCAGAACGTGCTGAAAAGTCGTAATGCAATCTGTGTTCTAACAATAGTGTTTAACAATTAAAATATCGAAAAGTAGTCGAAGTGGCAAAAATGGTCGGATATTTTGAGGAAATCGGGTGCAGAATGTGCAGTACATGCTCATAATGTTTCCCAAATGTTTCCCAAATTTGCCGTAACGTGCTGATAATCAGTTCCCGTTAGCCGCCGCCCAGGCTGCCGTTGAGGAGTAATTGAAAGAAACGCTCTACACTAAATAAAGGGGGCAGGCCATCGTTCATGCGCCTGCCCCCTTCTCTCAAATCTTAAATGCCCCTCTGAGAAGAGGGTCTAATGCCAATTGAGGCCTATGAAAAAGCTTGTTTTATTAACCGTTTTGACAACAATGGCGCTGACGCTGACAATGAGCAGCTGCCGCCGGAACTACGAAGTAAATTATGCTCGCGCTACAGAAGACACGCTGAAGCAAAAGGTTGACTCTCTGGATGCCATTCTGGCTGCAGAGATGGATTCCCTGTCGAATGAACAGGAGGAAGATACCTTTTATGACATGTATGAAATCCCTGGTGATGTGTCGACAGAACAGATTCTGAATCCAGAAAAAGAATCTGCCCATCATCCAGATGATCAGGATGACGGGCAGGAATAGAAAGTCGTTTCAAATGTTGTTTACTTGATAAGCTCTACGCTACGCTGTAGGAACTTGTCGAGTGCCTCGCCCTTAAGCATACCGTTCTGCAGCAGGGCCAGGTCAATGAGCTGGTGAACGACATCGTTCTTGGCTGCATAGTCGCTGATAAGCTGTTGCTTCTTAGCCTTCTGCTCGTCAATGGCCTTCTGCGTGTTGGCCTTGTCGTCTTTCTCCTCCTGAGTAATTTCCTCAGGCTTCTTCTTCTCAGTCTGCTGGTTCAGAGCTGCCAGGCGGGCTTCCTGTCCCTTAATCTCACCCTCGATGGGCTTCAACTGTTCGGCCAGCTGAGCCTGGGCGTCGTTAAGAACCTCCTTGATGAGACGGTGGTCGCTATTCAGTACCAAGTTATAAGCATCGGGCATCTGTCCGTAGAAGCCCATACCCTGCTGGAAGCGGCTCATCTCCTTCATACGGCGCATCCACTCGTTCTGCGTGATGACTACAGGACGCTGCTCCTCGCCGAGGGCTTCAACCTGCACCATGTATTCTGCCTTACCGTTCTTGGGAACCTGCGACATGAAGACGGCTGACAAATTGTCACGCTGGTCGTCGGGTAGGGCGTCCTTCTTGTCGTCAGCCTTACGGATGAGGTGGTCGATGGTGTCGGCATCAACGCGGGTGAAGCGGCTCTTCTCGAACTTCTGTTCCAGCGTCTGGATGGTGGGGACATCAAGCTGACCGTCAAGCAGAAGCACTGAGTAGCCCTTGTCCTGGGCTGCCTTGATGTAGGAGTACTGCTCGTCCTTATCGGTGGCATAGAGATATATCAGATTGTCGTCCTTGTCCTTCTGTGAGGCCTCGATGAGCGTTTTGTACTCGTCGAAGGTGAAGTACTTGCCCTCTGTGTCCTTCATCAGGGCAAACTCCTTGGCGCGGTCGTAGAATCCTTCCTCGCTCAGGATGCCGTAGTTGATGAAGAGTTTCAGGTCGTCCCACTTCTCCTCATACTGCTTGCGGTCTTCGTTGAAGATGGCTTTCAGACGGTCAGAAACTTTCTTGGTGATATAGGTGGAAATCTTCTTCACCTCACGGTCGCTCTGCAGGTATGAACGGCTGACATTCAGGGGAATGTCCGGCGAATCGATGACGCCGTGCAGCAGTGTCAGGAACTCAGGCACGATGCCTTCCACCTGGTCGGTCACGAACACCTGATTGCAATAAAGCTGAATCTTGTTCTTCTGAAGTTCAATGTTTGACTTGATCTTCGGGAAGTAGAGGATACCCGTGAGGTTGAAGGGGTAGTCGACGTTCAGGTGAATCCAGAACAACGGCTCGTCGCTCATGGGGTAGAGTGTGCGGTAGAACGACTTGTAGTCTTCGTCCTTCAGCGTTGACGGTGCCTTTGTCCACAGCGGTTCCACGTTGTTGATGACGTTGTCCTCATTGGTGTCAACCATCTTCTTTTCATCGCTTGACCATTCCTGCTTCTTGCCGAAGGCAACGGGCACAGGCAGGAACTTGCAGTACTTGTTCAGCAGCTGCTCCAGCTTGTTCTTATCAAGGAACTCCTTGCAGTCGTCATCGATATAGAGGATAATGTCCGAGCCACGATCTGCGCGCTCAGCATCGTCAATCTCGTAGGCGGGAGATCCGTCGCAACTCCATTTCACAGCCTTTGAGCCGTCTTTCCACGACTTCGTGATAATCTCCACCTTCTTGGCTACCATGAAACTGGAGTAAAAGCCCAGTCCGAAGTGGCCGATGATGTTGTTGGCGTTGTCCTTGTATTTCTCCAAGAAGTCGGTGACGCCTGAGAAGGCAATCTGGTTGATGTACTTGTCAATCTCCTCCTCGGTCATGCCGATGCCGTGGTCGCTGATGGTGATGGTGCCTTTGTCGGTGTCGAAACTGACGCGAACGGTGAGGTCGCCTAATTCGCCCTTGAACTCGCCCTTTTCGGCAAGGGTCTTCATTTTTTGTGTGGCATCGACGGCGTTAGAAACCATCTCACGGAGGAAAATCTCATGGTCGCTATAGAGAAACTTTTTGATGACGGGGAAGATGTTCTCAGTTGTAACCCCGATGTTACCTTTTTGCATATACCTTATTATATTTTAATAGACATGATTGAATGGTTCTGTCGTGCTATCTGCAAAAAGCGTGCCAAGTTACCATAAACTTTTTCAAATAGCGAACAGTATTTCCACATATTCTTGGCTAAATGAAAAAAAAAACGTACCTTTGCATGCTGTGAAACGATTGGTGCATCTGTTGCTGGTTATGCTGTTGTCCGTTGTCGTACGGGCTGAGCAGCCGAAGATTGTCGATGTGGCGTACTTTGACTCTGTTGAAGTGAGCCTGTTGACATGTGCACCTCATGAAGAGATATACAGTCTGTATGGTCATACAGCTCTTCGCTGGCACGACATGCATACTGGCGAGGACCTGGCTTTCAACTGGGGTATTTTCAACTTCAACAAGCCTTTTTTTGCTCTCCGCTTTGTTTTCGGACTCACTGACTATGAGTTGGGCGTAACAGCATTTGAGCCTTTTGCGACGTACTATCGTCGTTGGGGATCTATGGTATCGGAACAGGTGTTGAATCTGTCGTCAGTGGAAAAGGCCCGCCTGCAGAAATTATTGGCCGAGAACTATCGTCCCGAGAATCGCGTCTATCGCTATAACTATTTCTATGACAACTGTTCCACGCGTCCCCGTGACATGATTGAGCGCTGTCTTGACGGCAAGGTTGAATATGAACGTCGCCAGGACTATGAGCCCACATTCCGACAGATGATTCGTGAGAAGACCAACCGTCACGAATGGGCCACCGAGGGTAATGACCTGTTACTTGGTGTGCGGGCCGATTTGAAGACTTCGAGACAGGAGCAGGAATTCCTGCCGGAAAATCTGCTGTACGACTTTGACCGCGCACAAATACGTGGTAATGACGGTAGCCTGCGTCCGTTGGTGAAGAATCGCCGCATGGCTGTTGAGCCAGGCGTGCAGCTTGTTGAGCGCGATTTCTTTTTGTCGCCTGTTGCAGTGGGCGTCATACTCTTGGTCGTGTCGCTATTGATATTCGCAGTGGAATGGAAGCGTCGCCGTATCTGTGTGTTATGGGATGCAACACTGATGTTCTTTATCGGACTGGCCGGTTGCGTGCTGTTTGTGATGCTGTTCTCGCAGCATCCTTGCACAACGACAAATCTTCAGGTGCTGCTGCTGAACCCCATACACCTGTTCTTTATTCCTTCGGTGGTTCGCCGTCGTAAGACACGCTATTGGACTGTCCTGCTGGTAATGATGCTCCTGCTCCTTGTGGGGGGCTTTTTCCAGCGCTATGCTACGCTGACGCCGTTTTTGGCATTATGTTTGCTAACAAGATATTGGATACATTTGAAACGTGAGAAATAAGTACCTATATATAACCCTGCTTGCCCTGCTCGGTGTTACACCCGAGTCGCTGGCTCAGAGCACGATACAGTATGCTCCGCGATTGGTGGTCACCGTGACTATCGATCAGTTGCGTGCCGACTATCTTGAGGCTTTTGCCCCGCTGTATGGGGAGGACGGCTTCAAGCGTTTGATGAAGCAAGGTAAGGTTTTCTCACACGTCAGTTATCCCTTTAGTCCGATAGACCGTGCTTCGGCTGTAGCCACTTTGGCCACAGGCGTCACACCTTATTATCATAGTATTGTGGGCGAGCGCTGGCTTAATCGCGAAACGCTACGCCCTGTTCTTGCCATTGGCGATAATCAGACGGCTGACAATCTGTCAACGTCGACGTTGGGCGATGAGCTGAAGGTGTCGACAGAGGGCAAGGCCAAGGTCTATGCAATAGCTCCGACAGCTGATGCTGCCGTGATGAGTGTCGGTCATGCTGCCGATGCTGCTCTTTGGATTGATGATACTGATGGCTCTTGGAAAACCTCGCAGTATTACTCTAAGGAACAGCCGTCTTGGCTGCTTACTTACAATGCGTTACATTCTCCGAAGGCAGAAGATAACCAATTGTCTTGGGAGCCTGTCGTAGAGCTTACAGGTACGTTTAACTACTTTCAGCATACTGCTGCTGAGCAGAAGCCTTTTAAGCATAAGTTCACAGGCAATCGCCGTTATTCCCAACTGAAGGCATCTGGCATCATTAATCAGTATGTGACCGATTTTGCCCAACACCTGGTTACTCAGGCCACGATGGGCTATGACCGTGTGACAGACTTGCTTTCGCTGACCTATTATGCCGGCACGTTCGACCATATGGCTATGTCAGAGTGTCAGTTGGAGTTGCAGGATACTTACATGCGTCTGGATCGCGAACTGGCACGGCTCATATCGACACTTGAATCACGTCTCGGCGCAGAGCACGTCATGTTTGTCGTGACATCGACAGGCTACAGCGATACAGAGAGTTCCGCCTACGACCAATACCGTATTCCTACGGGCACGTTCTACATGAACCGCACGTCGAATCTGCTGAATATGTACTTCGGCGCCATCTGGGGACAAGGAAGATGGGTGGAGACTTGTTTCGGCAGTCAGTTGTTCCTGAACCACAAGTTGCTGGAGTCGAAGCGTGTGTCGTTGACGGATGCCGGTCAGCGTGCCCAAGAGTTCCTGTCGCAGTTATCAGGTGTCCGTAATGTCTATACAGGACTGCAGCTTCTGACCTCAACGAGCGAACTGACACAGAAAATTCGTGCAGGCTATAATCCAGAACGCTGCGGTGATGTGTTAATTGAGGTGTCGCCGGGTTGGAAACTCACGAACGAAGATACTCAACAGACACAGTTACAGCGTGCTTCATTCATACAATTTCCGATTATATTCTATGGTGCCGGTATTGAGGCTGATACCATTACAGACCATGTGACGGTGGACCGCATAGCGCCGACCATCGCCAAGAGCATCCGTATACGCGCTCCGAATGCCTGTATGTCAGAACCTCTGTTTTAAAACCTTTATCCATCCATTATTAACAATAGAAACAAATAAATAAAAGATATGAATTTCAACAGTATTTTGAAATCGTTGTTCGGCGATAAGTCAACGCGCGACATGAAAGCCATCCAGCCTTTGGTTGAGAAGGCCAAATCATTCACGGAGCAGGTTCAGGCTTTGTCGAACGACGAACTGCGTGCCCGTACGAAGGCCATTCAGCAGCAGGTACAACAGGCTGCCCATGAAGAGAAAGCAAAGATTGAGGAACTGAAGGCAACTATTGAGCAGACGCCCATCGATGAGCGTGAGCCTATCTTCACACAGATAGACAAGCTGGAGAAGGAAGCCCTTGAAATCTACGAGAAAGCCCTCGACGAAGTGATGTTCGAGGTGTTTGCCATCGTGAAAGAGACGGCTCGCCGTTTTGCCGAAAACGAGGAGACGGTTGTTACTGCAACGGACTTTGACCGTGAGTTGGCAGCAGACCCTCGTAAGGACTTCATTACGATTGACGGTGACAAGGCCATCTATCATAACCACTGGACAGCAGGCGGTAACGACCTGAAGTGGGAGATGGTTCACTACGACGTTCAGCTCTTTGGTGGTACCGTTCTTCATCAGGGTAAGATTGCCGAGATGGCAACGGGTGAGGGTAAAACGCTGGTGGCTACGCTGCCGGTGTTCCTGAACGCTCTTACCGGTAACGGTGTACATGTGGTGACGGTCAATGATTACCTGTCGAAGCGTGACTCTGAATGGATGGGACCGCTCTATGAGTTCCACGGTCTGAGTGTCGACTGTATCGATAAGCATCAGCCAAACTCCGAAGCCCGTCGTCGCGCCTATCAGGCTGACATCACCTTCGGTACCAACAACGAGTTTGGTTTCGACTACCTGCGTGACAATATGGCCACATCGCCTGCCGATCTCGTGCAGCGTGCCCATAACTACGCCATCGTCGACGAGGTTGACTCGGTGTTGATTGACGATGCCCGTACACCTCTTATTATTAGTGGTCCTGTGCCCAAGGGCGACGACCAGATGTTCGAAGAGTATCAGCCGCTGGTTGAGAAGCTCGTTGGTGTACAGCGCAATCTGGCTACGCAGTATCTGGCAGAGGCCAAGCAGAAAATTGGCGAGGGAAATCGCCTCATGGAGGCTGGTCAGAAGAAGGAGGCTCAGCAGTTGCTGGATGAAGGCTTCCTGTCGCTTTACCGTTCACACAAGGCACTGCCGAAGAACAAGCCGCTTATCAAGTATCTCTCCGAGGAAGGTATCAAGGCTGGTATGCTGAAGACCGAGGAGATTTATATGGAGAACAACAACCGCCGCATGCCGGAGTGTATAGAGCCGCTTTACTTCGTTGTTGATGAGAAGCTGAATTCCTGCGACCTTACCGATAAGGGTACTGCGTGGCTCGCTAATCAGGTGAACGATGCTGAGCTCTTCGTGCTGCCTGACATCGCATCTCAGCTGTCTGCCCTTGAGGTGGAGGCTGGTCTAACCGATCAGGAGCGTGTCGATAAGAAGGACGAACTGATGGCACACTACGCCGTTCAGTCTGAGCGTGTGCATACCCTTCAGCAGCTGTTGAAGGCTTATTGCATGTTCAACAAGGATGATGAGTATGTCGTCATTGACGGTGAGGTGAAGATTGTCGACGAGCAGACGGGCCGTATTATGGAGGGCCGCCGCTGGAGTGACGGTCTGCATCAGGCTGTGGAGGCTAAGGAACACGTGAAGGTGGAGGCCGCTACGCAGACTTTTGCCACCATTACCCTGCAGAACTACTTCCGTATGTATCACAAGCTGGCCGGTATGACCGGTACCGCTTCGACGGAGGCTGGTGAGTTCTGGGATATCTATAAGCTCGATGTCGTGGAGATTCCCACGAATCGCCCCGTTATCCGTAACGACCAAGATGACCGCGTCTATAAGACCGCCCGTGAGAAGTACAAGGCCGTTATTGACGAGATTGTGAAAATGCGTAACGCCGGTCGTCCGACGCTGATTGGTACGACATCGGTGGAGATTTCCGAGCTGCTTAGCCGTATGCTCGATATGTATGTCAATCCTGAGACGGGACGCCGCGAGGGTATTCCTCACCAGGTGCTGAATGCCAAGCTCCACCAGAAGGAGGCTGACATCGTGGCACTTGCTGGTCAGCAGGACAGCAACGGCAAGGGTGCCGTCACCATCGCCACCAACATGGCCGGTCGTGGTACCGATATCAAGTTGTCACCTGAGGTAAAGGCTGCCGGTGGTCTGGCCATCATCGGTACCGAGCGCCATGAGAGCCGCCGTGTGGACCGTCAGTTGCGTGGTCGTGCCGGTCGTCAGGGTGACCCGGGCTCGTCTGTGTTCTATGTCTCACTTGAGGACAAGCTGATGCGTCTGTTTGCCTCAGAGCGTATCGCCTCGGTGATGGACCGCTTGGGCTTCAAGGAGGGTGAGATGATTGAGAGCCCGATGATTTCGAAGAGCATTGAGCGTGCCCAGAAGAAGGTTGAGGAGAACAACTTCGGTATCCGTAAGCGTCTGATTGAGTATGATGACGTGATGAACAAGCAGCGTACCGTCATCTACGAGAAGCGTCGTCACGCTCTGATGGGTGAGCGCATCGGTATGGATATCTCAAACATCATCTGGGACCGTGTCGTCAATATTATCGAGAACAACGACTACAATGGTTGTAAGGAGGAGTTCCTGCACATTCTCGCTATGGAGGTGCCCTTCAGCGAGGAGGAGTTCATCAACCAGCAGCGCGAGCAGTTGGAGGAGGAAGCTTTCCAGGCTGCCATCGGCAACTTCAACCGCAAGACTGAGCGTATCCGTGAGGTGGCACAGCCCATCATCGCTCAGGTCTATGAGCAGCAGGGACACATGTACGAGCGCATCATGGTACCTATTACCGATGGTCGTCGCATGTATAACATTCCTTGTAACCTTAAGGAGGCCTACGAGAGCGAGTCGAAGACAGTTGTCAAGGAGTTTGAGAAGGCCATCCTGCTGCACCTCATCGATGAGTCGTGGAAGGAGAACCTGCGTAAGCTCGATGAACTGCGCCATTCCGTACAGAACGCCTCTTACGAGCAGAAGGACCCGTTGCTCATCTTTAAGCTGGAGAGTGCTAAGGTGTGGGACGAGATGATTAACGAAATGTATAACCGTATTACGAGCATCCTTACCCGTGCCCAGATTCCTGAGGTGCAGCAGGTGCAGGAGGCTGCTCCCGAGCAGCACACCCAGCGTCAGCAGTACACGGAGTCGAAGCAGCAGATTGGCGAGGAGCAGCTTAGCGATCCTAACCAGCGCGCCGCTGCTCAGCACGACACCCGTGCTCAGCAGAATCATGCACCGGTTATTAAGGACAAACTGCCTGGCCGTAACGATCCTTGCCCCTGTGGTTCTGGTAAGAAGTTCAAGCAGTGTCACGGCAAAGGTTTGGTCTAATGCGAGTTCGTACAACGTCATATCGTTATAACGAAAGAAAAGACAGCTATGATTAAGATTGAGAATCTGAAGAAGCAGTTCGGCGCTACAGTGGCTTGCGACATTCCGTCGCTGACCATCGCCGATGGTGAAATACTGGGTCTTGTCGGCAACAACGGTGCCGGCAAGACCACACTCTTTCGCATGTTGCTCGACCTCCTGAAGGCTGACGAGGGAACGGTCATGCTCGACGATGTGAACCCCGCCGAGAGCGAGAAATGGAAGGAGACGACGGGTGCCTATATCGATGAGGGTTTCCTCATTGACTACTTAACGCCCGAAGAGTACTTCCAGTTCTTGGCACGTATCACGGGCATCACAGATATGGACGAGCGTCTGAAGCAGTTCGAGCGCTTTGCCGGTGGCGAGGTGTTCGGTCAGAAGAAGTTCATACGTAACCTGTCGGCAGGTAACAAACAGAAGGTAGGCATCATTGCAGCTCTTGTCACTGAGCCTCGTCTCGTTATTCTTGACGAGCCGTTCAACTTCCTCGATCCTTCAAGTCAGAATATACTGAAACACCTGCTCACCGACTATCGTCAGCGTACAGGTGCTACGTTGATTATCAGTTCTCATAACCTGCAGCACACCATTGATATCTCCACGCGTATTGTTGTCCTTGAGAAGGGACACGTGGTGAAGGATGGTGCTGACCGTCAGGAACTGGAACTGTATTTCGGAGCAGAGTAAAATAAAAAAGTCTGGCTAAAGTTTATAGCCAGACTTTTTATTCTTCAATGATTCCGGCTTCAGCCCATTGCTTAATAACGGCTTTCGCATCGATGATAGCCGTTATTTCGTCTACATCGTATTCCTCGAGCAACAGCTCGCTGAGGTCTTCGGCTGTGAATTCTCGTCCGGCAATCTTCTCCCAGAGATAGGCCGACGATTCGTTCATGGAGATAATTTTTGAGAAGTCGATGTTCTCAATGCCCTCTGCCACGACCACATGTTCGCCGCAGACATTACGTAGTTTGAATCCTTTTTTCTGTTTCATATTCTGAGCTTTTTATTTACCTCTTTCTTTTTTTATATCTTCCATCGTTGTGGAACGTGCGGATGAAGCGCAAACAGCAGGTAGCGACGGATAGGGTAGAGACGTGTCCACACGGCAGAGTAGATTCGCCATTTCAGTCCGTTGACGCTGTCAACTTTCGTTCGTCCCTTACGGTAGAAACCGATGGCTTTGGCGCGTATGTCTTCTATTCGGCAGTATTCGTTGCCCAAGTTCCCGTCGCCTCGCAACGTCACCTGTTTCTCAATGATTTCCACGATACGATGCAGCACGTAGTGGCCCGGCTGTATCTCGGCCAACACGGCATCTCCCTCTTTGATGCCTGTGGGAGCAGCCAGCAGTGCCTTGTCTCGTCCGTCTTCCAGGAATGGGCGCATGCTGCGTCCTCGGAGAGGCAGTGTGACGGTGTGTCCCTCTTCGATAAGCGCCGTGACGTGAGGCAGAAATTCTGCGTTGGCCAGCTGTTTGATGTTTATGGTGCTATTGTCGTTTGGCATAGTCGGGCGGCTGCCTCGTCGGGCAGGCAATGCAGTGTATAGATTGGTGTTGTGCTGATGATGATGGTCAGCGTGTCACACAGGTTATTGTAGATCGTATTATCCCACTTCATGGATGAGCATGCTGGCAGCAGTGTTGCCAGCGCCTGTACCGGCCCCAGTCGCTCAATGCTGTTGGCGGGCGCTCGTGCTATCTGTACCACAGCGCCCAACGGGCGGCTGATGTTTCTGTAACAGGGCGTCTTTCCACTCCAGGGCGAACCATAGATATAAGGCTTCCCGTCCACGATACGCACGATAGGGTTGTCATCGTTCATCAGTTCTGCCCCCTCAATGTGCTTCATCCATAGCGATGAGTGTGTACTCTTGCCCGTTCCGCTCTGTGCAATGAATGGGTATCCGAGTCCTTTGTAGGCAATACATGAGGCGTGGATGAGCAGCGTCTGGTAGTGACTGCCGGCAAAGGCGTAGACTAACATCAGGGCGTCGTTCAGTCCGAAAGCACGCATGCTGTTGTTACCATTCAGCGCGCAGTGGCTGATGGAGAAGTCGGCATTGGTAATGAGCAGGCAGCAGTCTCGGTTCTTGATATCGCGGATGATGAATTGGTATCCGCCGTCAGGCAACTGGTAGACAACGGTGTCACCATTGCCAGTGTCGAAAGTCCTGACGAGTTTCCGCTCTTTTGCGGGCTCCAGCGTGTCATCTACATGGAGCGTCAGCAGCGGTTTCTCGTCTGTCTCTTCGATACGGAATGGTGTGAACGAAGGGAGCAGGCTGATGCTGTTGCTTTCCGATGGCGAAAAGCAAATGCCGACCACATGGCCGGCAATACGATAGAGATAGCGCTGACTATTCATTTGTTGGGCCACTCATGTCAACAAGCTGGAATTTGAAGTCTGCCGACGGCAATAGCCGCAGATCGTTGTGGCTTTGCACTTTGTCCTGGTCCTTCTTCTTTACCTTCTTTTTGCCGGTGGTGTAGATACGCTTCATCTTCAGGTATTCCTTCTCCAGTTTCAGTTGGTCCTGATTATAGACAACGACACAAGTGCGGTGGGGCATCTGGAGCTTGTCTGCCAGAAAGTCGCGCAGCTGATACGAGTAGTTCTCGCGTCCGGCCAGGAAGCGCGTCTTCTGGTCTATCCACACGCTGTCTATTGTCTGAATCTCTGTGAAGTGTACGATGCTGTCGTTAAACGATGCTGCGAAGCCGAACATATACATCTTCGGCACGGTGATGTTTTTGGCCGTGAGGCTCATGCTGTATGCCGACGCAATGAATAGTGCTGCCAGCATCATGTATCTTATTATTTTCATTGTCCTAAATATGCCTTTAACATTTTGTTTTTGGTACTGTTGCGCAGGCGACGGATGGCTTTCTCCTTGATTTGTCGCACACGTTCCCGCGTCAGTCCGTATTTATCGCCAATTTCTTCCAACGTCAATTCCGGCTGGTTGATGCCGAAGAACGCCTCCACCACATTACGCTCCCGCTCGTTGAGCGATAGCAGTGCCGTTTTAATCTCGGCTTGTAGCGACTCTCTTACCAGCTGTAGGTCGGCCATCGGCGAGTTCTCGTTGATGATGACGTCAAGCAGCGAGTTGTCGTCGCCTTCGGCGAAGGGTGCGTCAACTGACACGTGGTATGTGTTCGCGTTGATGGCTTCGCCAATCTTCTCCATTGGCAGGTCAATGACTTCCGACAGTTCATCGACGTTGGGCCTGCGTTCATGCTCCTGCTCGAACTTGCTCAGGGCACGGTTTATCTTGTTAACGGTACCCGTCTGGTTCAGTGGCAGTCGTACGATGCGGCTTTGGTCGGCCAGTGCCTGGAGTATGCTCTGGCGAATCCACCACACAGCGTAGGAGATGAACTTGAAACCGCGTGTCTCGTCGAATTTCTCCGCTGCCTTGATGAGTCCCACGTTGCCCTCGTTGATGAGGTCGGGCAGACTGAGTCCCTGGTTCTGATACTGTTTAGCCACGCTGACAACGAATCGCAGATTGGCTCTCGTCAACTTCTCCAGTGCCTTCTTGTCACCTTTGCGTATGCGCTGTGCCAGTTCTACTTCTTCCTCTGTCGAGATCATTTCCTCCTTGCCTATTTCCTGCAAGTATTTATCCAGAGAGGCACTCTCCCTGTTGGTGATCGACTTGGTTATTTTCAGTTGTCTCATGGTTGTTTAGTCATTAGTATTGTGCAAATGTACGCGAAAAAAACGAAACAGCCAAAGAAAAAGGTGAAAAAGTTGCCTTTTCCACCTTTTTCCTCCTTGTTTCCTCCTTATTTTTTATTCGTTCTGCAGCGGCACAGCGAAGTAGCCCTTCTTGCCGGTCGGGTAGACACCCTGGATGTAGAGCACCTGGTCTTTAGCCGTGCTGGCATCTTTCACCACCTTCTGCAGGTCTTCTATCGACTTGATGCTCTCGTCGTTCACGCGCTGGATGATGAAGCCCTTCGGCACACCGGCATCTTTCAGCTTGCCACCGTTCACCTTCAGCACCTCCAGACCGAAGCCGATGTTCATCTGCTCCTTCTGCTGGTCGGTGATGGCGCGAAACTGGCCGCCCAGTACGTCGATGTCCGCATTTTTCACAACCTTCGTGTTGCCCTGCTCGTTCTTCAGTGTCAGCGTGGCTGTCTGCTTTTTCTTGTTGCGCAGGTAGTTGATGGTAATCTTGTCGCCAGGACGCTTTTGGGCGATGATGTTCTGCAGCTCGCCGAACGACTTGATCTTCTGGTCGTTGATGTGTGTGATGACGTCGCCCTCCTTCAGACCGGCCTCAGCGGCAGCGCCGTCGTCCACGACCTTAGCCACGTAAATACCTTCCATCGTGCCGAGATCCACCTCGTTGCCCTTCTCCTTCTCGCTGTCCACGTAGGCGTTCACGTCAGAACCCTGAATGCCAATCATGGCGCGCTGCACGTTGCCGTACTGCTTCAGGTCGTCTACCACCTTATTCATAATAGTAGTCGGAATGGCGAAGCCGTAGCCGATGTTCGAACCCGTCTGCGAGTATATCATGGCGTTGATGCCGATGAGCTCGCCACGCGTGTTCACCAGTGCACCGCCTGAGTTACCTTGGTTGATGGCAGCGTCCGTCTGAATCATCGACTGCACGCCCTGTCCCATTGTGCGGGCCTTGGCGCTGACGATACCAGCGGTGACCGTATTGTTCAGACCGAGCGGGTTGCCCACTGCCAGCACCCATTCGCCCACCTTCACGTTGTCTGAGTTGGCAATGACGATGGCAGGCAGGTTCTTGGCGTCAATCTTGATGAGCGCCAGGTCAGTAGTGGCGTCTGCGCCGATGATGCGAGCCGAATATTCCTTATTGTCGTTCAGTGTCACCGTCAGTTCGTCGGCACCGTCCACAACGTGGTTGTTGGTCACGATGTAGCCATCGCTCGTGATGATGACACCGCTTCCTGCAGCCGTGCGCTTTGGTGTCTGGACCTGACGCTGGCGTCGTCCGCCGTTGCCGCCCTGTCCGCGTCCGAAGAAACCGCCGAACGGGTCAGAGAAGAAGTCCTCAAACGGGTCGCTGTACTCCACCGTCTGCACCTTTGAGTTCTGTGTGTTCTTGATGTAGACCACTGCCGGCAGCGACTTTTCTGCTGCGTAGGTCAGGTCTACAGGCTGACCGGGAGCCGGTGCCGATACGGTTACCGCCGGCTGTTCAGGTGTGGCCGCGGTGGTTTTGTTGAATGCTGCTACCGAGAAAACAACAGCTACCAGACAAGATGTCGGTACTGCGATGTTCACAATCTTTTTCATGTTCATGTCAGTTATGTGTTAAGTTAATATTCTTCGTTTCCATTTTTGACGATGCAAATATAGGCGCATTTTTTCGGAAACTGACAAACTGTCACAATAATTTGTCGCTATTTAACACTTCTGCCACTACTGTTAACGCTGCTTTGCGTTTAACACTTTAATTCTTAAAAGGTAGATAAAATTAAGAAAACTCGTATGTTTTGTTGTTATATCTTTAATTAACTTGTCGCATCTAATCCTTTTTCTGATGTTTTATATTGAACAAAAGATTCTGTTCTGATTTTGTGAGTTTTTTCGCAAAAGACCTCACATACACCTATGATACCCCTGAAACACCGATAAATAACGGGAAAGAGAAACGGGAGGAGTCGTTAAGACTCCTCCCGTCAACGTCCCGTGTATCCTCACGGAAAGAAGATGTTGCCACGCGATAACGCCTCTATGGGGTCTATCGTACCTATGCCTATCGGCAGTTCCTCATCGTCAGCCGCCACATCCGTTATCGGGATGTCGCCTCCCTGCGAGGCCGCCAGCAGTGCTACGGGTTCTGTCCATAGCACTGCCGTCGTCGGCTGCAGGTATTGTCTTTTCTTCTTTGTCATCGTTCGCCTCCTTTCTTACTTGATGACAACCTTTTTGCCGTTCACGATATAGAGTCCGCGTGTCGGCTTCGTCATGCGACGACCTTGCAGGTCGCAGACATTATCATTGATTATTTCTCCGTTATCATTTAGAGACAAAGCCTCGCTGATGCCCGTCGTCTCGTCATCGGCCACGATGCGCATCACGCGGCTGCCCGTCAGGTCGCCCACTACGCTCGTCGGCAACTGCAGGTATGCC
>Ga0265298_10003751_pt1 | contig 19864 bp, 15 predicted proteins | sample AusTroGonzalo_MG_3_FD_193486 | JGI IMG/M metagenome (GOLD analysis project Ga0265298, IMG submission 193486) | Bovine rumen microbial communities from tropical cattle in Woodstock, Queensland, Australia - Gonzalo_01 | ecosystem: Host-associated > Mammals > Digestive system > Stomach > Rumen ... | reverse complement strand
GGCACTGTTGTTCCGATGGAAACCATTGAACCCGTCTGCTCAGCGCAGGACATCCTGAAGATGCAGGATCAGGTGACACAGGTTTACTGCTCACCGGAAGTCCGCGCCTATGTGGCCACATTGGCGGCAGCTACGCGGAAGGATCCGTCCTTTACGCTTGGCGCATCCACCCGTGCTGCAATTGCACTGATCCGCGGGGGTCAGGCCTGTGCGCTTCTGGATGAACGCGATTTTGTGCTTCCGGAGGATGTACAGCATATGTTCCTGCCGGTTCTAAGCCACCGGATGGTACTCTCACCGGAAGCTAAAATGAAAGGCGTTCAGGCGGAACAGATTCTGCTGAAGATCCTGCAGACAACACCTGTTCCTGTAAAATTATGAAAGTACACCTGACGATTCCCGCCGCGGTGTTCCTGTGCCTGATGACCGCAGCGCTGTCAACAGGAAGCCCATTGCTTTTTTTGCTGGCGTTCCTTACAGTCCTGACTGTCATGATGTGCCTGGCAGGGGTTATGTGGGCATCTGCGACAATGCATGTTTCCTCTGAAACATCTGAGGACACAGTTTATCGCGGAGACGATGTTTCCATCCTGCTGCGAATACAGCACAGGGGCTGGATACCCATTGCTCCTGTTTTGCTGGAGCTTGGTACAACGACTGGTGAAGGACGGCGTGAAATCCGTCTGAAAAACCTGCCGGGCCGTGCACAATCTCTTCGGATGTCCATGCATGCATCCCATGTGGGTATATTTTCATCCGGTATCCGATCCTGTACAGTTGAAGATCTTCTTGGTATTTTCCAACGAAAAATCGTTCCTGCCGATACACAGTGTTCACTCACGGTGCTTCCGCAGATTTTTGAAACGGAACCGCTGACTATGGCTCCGGGAGATCCGGGCAGTGAAATGATGTCCAGAGCTACAGAAGACCTGAATGCTCCTTCAGACACCCGTTCCTATCAGCCGGGTGACGCCATGAAGAAAATTCACTGGAAGCTGTCCCTGCGTAAGGGTGAACTGATGGTGAGAAAATATGAAGAGCCTGTGCTGCAGGAAGTCCTGATCCTGATGGACTGTTCCCAGCCACCGGCTCTGGGACATCCTGAAGCGGAAGCAGACCTGCGGGACGCGCTGCTGGAGACAGCGGCTTCACTTTTTTCAGATCAGGCAAAAACAGAACATACCGTTCGCATGCCCTTATCCGGAAGAAATCCAGTGGATCTGGATGATCGGATGGGAGTTCCGATTGCTTTTGATGCGCTGACAAGGCTTGATTTTTCATCGACCGACAGGTTTGAACAGGCGTTGATGATGGAAAGCCGTCGTCTGGGAAAAGTCGGCTGTATTGCTATTATCACCGCGAGGCTGAACGGCACTATTGTAGAGATGATGATTCGGATGCACCGTATGGGGCCGAATCTGCGGCTGTACCTGATTACATTTGTTCCGGATGACCCGGAGATTATGCCACTGATTGGAAGGCTGCGGCATGCAGGAGTGGATGTGGCATATGTCAAACCGGAAATCAGTACATAAACGAAAAAACATAAACCTGAGAGAGGAGGGAGAAAATGGCGGAAAAATGGAAGGAACGGATCCGGCATGCTGTGCTGGCTTTACTCCTTTCTGTCGGCCTCAGTATGGCACTGGCCGGTTCACTGGACGAGACGCTGATTTCTCCCCGCATGCTTTATGTGATCGCCGCGGCTGTGGTGGTGTTTGAACTTGCATCCCTGCATCGGATTTCAGCCTGGGCAGGTGTTTTTGCAGCTGCGGCCGGACTGATCTTCTGGATCTTCGCCGGAAATGGAGCGCAGATCCTTTCAGATGCCGGAATTGCTGTAAGTCTTCGGATGAAGGGGATACATACAGCGGTCCCACTGGCAGCTGAGCAACTGTCCATTCTGATTGCTGCCGGTATGACAGTACTTTGCTGCTTCTCTGCCCTGCGGAAAGCTACCTGTATTCCCGCATGTATGCTGTGTACGGCAGTTCTCATGGTTGTCTGGCTTACAGATTCCATGGAACTGCTGCCATGGCTCATGCCGGCACTGGCGGCGGTTCTGACACTGCTGTTGTCTTACCGGCACGAAGACACTCCTGTATTCCGTGTACTCCCGTGGGCTGCCGGACTTGTGGCGCTTGCATTTCTTCTTTCCGGAATTACACCGCGTGAAAATCCCATTCGCGACAAGGCGGATGAAATCCGTCAATCTGTTCTGGACCGCCTTTTTTTCACAGAAGCACGCGATGTGTTTTCCCTTTACTCTGTCGGATTCTCTCCGCAGGGAGCGGATCAGCTTGGAGGGAAACCAAATCCTTCCGATACTCCTGTAATGCAGGTTTCCACGCCGAGGACTGTTTATCTGCGCGGCACGGTGTATAACCGATACAACGGACACGGATGGCAGAACACGACCGGCGGAAGAAGATATCTTTGGCAATCCCGCAGGACGATTTCCATCCGGTCTGAGCTTTTTGATGAAGCACTGCCACCCGCTTCTGTACAGAATTCTCTCAGTGAAACTGCAACAGTATCTGTCCGGATGCTTACGGACAGCGCATCCACACTGTTTGTTCCGCAACGGGTACGTGAACTGAATCCGGGCGGTGAAACGGTACCGTATTTTTCCAATTCGTCAGAGATATTTATAACCCGTAACCTGCAGGCAGGAGATACCTGGGAAGTGTCAGCACCTCTTTATACGTCTTTGGATCCCGGCATCGGCACGCTGACAGAGATCTGTGCAACACTTGGAGATTCCCGGTGGGAAAGCATCCGGAACATATATACGGAGCTGCCGGCCCATCTTGAACAGCCGGTTCGGGATATTGCTGCTGAGGTAACTGCTTTTGCGGAGACGCCTTACGAGAAAGCCATTGCGCTGCAAAATTACCTGCGCAGAAACTTCCGATATACGCTTGATGTAGGCGAACATCCGGAAAATATAGACTTTGTTACTTCTTTCCTGCTTGAAACAAAAGAAGGCTATTGCACTTACTTTGCCTCCGCGATGACGGTACTCTGCAGAATGGCAGGACTGCCTGCGCGCTATGTGGAAGGCTATCTGGCTGAGCCGAACGAAAACGGAGAAGCGTTGGTTACCGGCATGAATGCCCACGCCTGGACCGAAGTCTATTTTTCCGGATTCGGATGGCTGACATTTGATGCAACACCCGGAGGCCATTCTTCCGGATCCGGGAATAACAGCGGGAAACAGAGCACACCGCCCCCTGCGCCTACACCGGAACCAACCGAGAACCACACACCGGAACCTTCTGAAAACCCAACATCCAGCCCGAAAGAACCGGAACCGTCCGAGACCCCACATGACCATGGCGCGACACCTGAACCGGAGGAAAACCCATCTGAGCAGCCTTCTGATGAACCGGAGCAACCGGAAGAACCCGAAAAATCTCCTGACCAAAACAGGAGAATCGCTTCATCGTTCCCGTGGTGGCTGCTCCTTGCGGCTGCGCTTCTGATATTGTGTGGCCTACGGCTTTTGATGATTTCACCTGCATTTCTTGAAAAACGGGCAAAAACTGAAGAAAGAAAATTCGATCTGTGGACGGATGAAGTCATCTCTCTCCTCCGGGCTGAAAAACTCGAACGCCGGAACGGAGAAACAGTCATGGCTTTCGCCCATCGGGTGGACAAAACAGCCTTGTTTACTGAAAGCGTTACCCCGGCGGCAGAATGCCTGTGCCTGATCCGGTATTCCAGGAGTCATCCGCTGGAGTCGGATACAGGATTGATGCGGGATACAGCGATGCTTTTACGCGGAGAAATTTCAAAGGGTGCACGTTTGCGCCACCTTATAAGGAGGTTCTTTGCCATTGGAAAACGAACCGCGAAAAAACAGCAGAAACGATAATGCACGATGCATGCAGAACAGTGCCTCTACTTGTCAAAACTGGCTTTGGAACATATAATAAATTATCATTCTGATATTACAGGAAAGGCGGCGAAAATGATGACCATCCGTGAAAATTATGAAAAATGGCTGAAAGATTTTGCGGGGGACCAGGATACTGTTCGCGAGCTCGAATCAATAAGGGATAATGAGAAAGAAATCGAGGATCGTTTTTATACGGAACTGAGCTTTGGCACAGCCGGTATGCGTGGTGTGCTCGGTGCCGGAATGAACCGTATGAACAAATACAATGTTCGAAGGGCTACAAAGGGACTTGCAGGGTATCTGCTGGAAAAGCCGGAAGAGGCAAAGCGCGGCGTTGTGATTGCTTACGACAGCCGCCGTTGCAGTTCTGAGTTCGCGAAGGATACTGCACTGGTATTGTGCCAGGAAGGGGTTCCTGCCTTCCTGTTTGATGCGCTCCGTCCTGTCCCGATCCTGAGCTATGCGGTTCGTCATCTGCATGCGGCTGCAGGCGTTGTGATCACTGCCAGCCACAATCCGCCCCAGTACAACGGATATAAAGTATATGGGGAAGACGGAGCCCAGGTGGGCCCGGAAGCAGCCGCCGGAATTACCCGGATTATCCGGGAAACGGAATACACAGACTGCACGCTGATGGATGAACAGGAAGCCCTGTCGAAGGGACTGCTCAGGTTTATCGGCAATAAGGAAGTGGATGATGATTACATTGCCCAGATCAAGACACTGAGCATTAATCCGGAACTGCTCGAAAGCGAAGGCGCCAAACTGAATATCGTCTACACACCGCTCCACGGAAGCGGCAACGTGCCGGTACGTCGCCTTCTGAAAGAAATCGGACTGACAAATGTTGCTGTTGTAAAGGAACAGGAAATGCCGGATCCGAATTTCAGTACAATCAAAGTGCCCAATCCGGAAGATCCCGGTGCTTATGATATGGCTTTCGGCCTGGCCGAAAAAGTCGGTGCCAGCGTAATCTTCGCAACAGATCCTGACTGTGACCGCCTTGGCGTAGCAGTGAAGGACGGAGCCGGTGAATGGCACCTTCTGACCGGCAACCAGATTGGATGTGTGCTTCTTCACTATATCCTTTCCAGCCTGAAAAAGTCAGGGAAACTGCCTGAAAACGGTGCGGCGGTCAAAAGTATTGTTTCCACAAGCCTGGCAAACCGTATCTGCGACAGTTTCGGTATTTCCATTTTTGAAACACTGACGGGATTCAAGTTTATCGGCGAAAAAATCCAGCAATTCATGGACAAAGGGGATCATACCTTCCTGTTTGGATTTGAGGAAAGCTATGGATTCCTTTCCAGCACTTTTGTCCGTGACAAGGACGGCGTAAATGCCAGCCTGCTGGTCAGTGAAGTTGCCTGCGCCTGCATGGCGGAGGGAATTACGTTCTATGACAGGATGCAGCAGATTTTCCGTGAATACGGATATTATGTGGAGAATGTTGTTTCAACCACGTTGCCCGGAAAGGATGGACTGACACGGATGAAAGAAATAATGTCCGGTCTTCGGTCGAATCCGCCGAAGGAGATTGCTGGCCTGAAAGTGACTGCTGTCCGGGATTACCTGAAAGGCACCCGTACAGAAAACGGAAGGGAAGAGCCTACCGGACTGCCGGTATCCGATGTACTGTATTTTGAACTGGAAAAAGGCTGCTGGGTGTGTGTGCGTCCTTCCGGTACAGAGCCTAAAATCAAACTTTACGTGAATGCAAATGATCCCGATGAGAAGGCTGCGCATGCACTTAACGATAAACTGTGTGAGGCAAGCAAAGCTCTGATGGCATAAAAATTATCCGGGTCAATCCCGGTCTCGGAGGCGCTGATATGTTTGGCAGAATGATGAGGAACTACTATTACGGGAAAAGCGGACAGGGTGATTTCCGTAAGGATGATATGCCTGAAACCCGGATGCAGCTTTTCTGGGATACCCTTCGTACGCGGCTCAGCGCAATCTGCAGACTCAGTATGATGTATTTTATTGTCTGGATTCCGGCAGTTGTTGTAATTCTGCTGAATTTCTCGAACCTGTGGAGCCAGATTCAAATGGAAGCAGCAATCAGCAGCTATTCATACACTGAATACGTTGAAATCCTCCAGAAAAACGGTCAGGAACTCAAGGTGTCCGAAGAAGATTATAATTTGCTGAGAGCCAATCTTCTGGAAAGGGACCGGATTGCAAAAGATGCAAATTATGATGCATATGTGGAACGGGTCAAAGAAGACGGCGGGGAAGCTCTGACACAGGAACAGTTCAACCTGGTCCGGACTAATTATGTATCGGACCTGGAAAACAGGATTTTTCATCTGCTTCTGCTGCTCTTCCCGTGCATCGCGATTACCGGTCCATTTACTGCGGGTATCAGCTATGTGACCAGAAACTGGGCAAGAGACGAGCATGCCTTTATCTGGACTGATTTCAAAGATGCGGTCAAGACAAATTGGAAAATTCCGCTTTTGCTGAGCATCATTACGGGTGCTCTGCCTCTGCTGGTATATCAGGCATGGATTACATACGGAAAAATGGCGTCACAGAACATGATTATGGTAGTGCCGCAGATGCTGGTCCTGCTGGTGGGTATTCTGTGGTCTCTGTGTATTACCTACATGCATCCACTGACAATCACCTATGATCTGAAAGTGAAAGATGTTTTCAGGAACGGCATTCTGCTGGGAATTGCCCGTTTACCGATGAGCGTCGGGATCCGCCTGCTGCACTGTGTGCCTGCGCTGATTGCATTTGTAGCAGTATGGTTTTTCGGCCTGGATCCGATGATGGGACTTGTTCTCCTTGCCGGCTATTATATGCTGATTGGCTTTGGACTCAGCAGGTTTGTGACAGCCAGTTATACAAATGCTGTATTTGACCGTTTTATCAATTCCAGGATTGAAGGCGCAAAGACGAATCAGGGCTTGCGTCCGAAAGAGGAATTTGATGATGAAGACGACGCAGACGAAGAACCAAAGCAGGAAGAGACGGGAAAATAACCATGTATCAGGCCTTTGCCGAACTGTATGATGAATTGATGTATGATGTGGATTATGAAGGATGGGCGGATTATTATACCCGCCTGCTTTCGATTTACGGCATCCGCAACGGGAAAATCTGTGAATGTGCCTGTGGAACAGGATCCCTGACATTGCCGCTGTACCGCCGCGGTTTTCAAATGACAGGCGTGGATCTGAGCCAGGAAATGCTTTGGCAGGCTGCGCAGAAATCGAGGAAAATGGGGATTGCTATTCCCTATGTACGTCAGGATATGCGTGCGCTGAATCTGCACCGCCCGATGGATGCCGTTCTTGCGACCTGTGATGGTGTAAACTATCTGACTACACAAGAAGACCTGCTGAGTTTTTTCCGTGCCGCATACCGCTCCATACGCCCGGGCGGTGCCCTGATTTTTGATGTATCCACGCCTTACAAGCTGAAACACGTTCTGTGCAGCGGACTGCTGGGCGAAGACAGGGAAGAGATTACTTATCTCTGGCAGAATACCTGGCATGAAAAACGGCAGACCGTGGAAATGGATCTGACTTTTTTTGTTAAGGATGCTGACGGTAAATACAGGCGGATTGATGAACGCCAGCATCAGCGCGCATGGGATCAGCGGACGCTGAAAGAAACGCTTTGGCATGCCGGGTTCCGTGCTGTAAGTCTGTACGGTAATTTCTCGCTGGAAACCGCAGGAGACGAAAACCAGCGGTGGCACATTGCTGCAACCCGCGGGGAAGAGCAGGAGTGAAGCATATGATTAACCGGGATGAAATGCTACAGATTGACCTGTGTAACGGGCAGGTACGGGTAATGCTGTGCGAGACAACAGAAACGGTACAGCAATGTGCTGATATTCATGAAACGACACCGGTATGCACGGCTGCACTGGGGCGACTCATGACAGGAACTCTGATGCTGGGAATCATGATGAAGGGTGATGATGAATCTGTAACGGTTACCCTGAAAGGGGACGGACCGATGGGGTCTCTGGTTGCAGTTGCTGATCATGGAGATGTAAGAGCCTGCGCCGATTATCCGCAGATTGATATACCGCTACGGGAAGACGGAAAACTGGATGTGGGCGGAGCTGTTGGCCATACAGGACGGATGAGCGTCATCAAAGATCTTGGCATGAAGAAAAACTATATTGGCCAGAGCGAACTGGTAAGCGGTGAAATCGCAATGGATTTTGCCAACTATTTCACTGTTTCTGAACAGCAGCCAAGCCTTGTGGCGCTGGGCGTGCTTGTAAACGGAACGACAGTACTGAAAGCAGGCGGCCTTCTGATCCAGCCGCTTCCCGGATGTCCGGATGAGATCATTGACCAGCTTGAACTGAGAAGCCCCATGTTTGCCGATATCAGCCGGGAAATGACATTTGCTTCAATAGAACAGCTGTGCATAGACTGGTTCCGCGGAATGGAACCCAGGATTCTGGAACGTACTCCTTTGCGTTATCGATGCACCTGCAGCAGGGAACGGATGGAAAAAGCCCTGATTTCTCTTGGAAGAAAAGACCTGCAGTCCCTGATTGACGATGATAAAGGTGCGGAACTGATTTGTCATTTTTGCCGCAGCAAATACAACTTTACGACCGAACAGCTGAAAGACCTGCTGGCTGTCAGCGGAAAGGGCAGGAATACATAAATGAAAATGCCAGTAATCAATTTTGATGAACACTTTGCTGCTTTCACTTCGGAATGGATGAAAGAGCACCGGCAGGAATACAGGACATTCGATGACATGGAAGAAGATGTTCCCCGGATTTATATGGCATTCCTGAATACAAGGGCGTCCTGGCTCGGGAGTGTGACGCCCGGATCCTATTTTACACAGTTTGAAGATCCGAAAGTCCTGGTAGACTGGATGAACCAGTATTGTGATGAAGGCGTTCCGATTCCGGAACCACTGCTGGAACAGATTGCGTTTGTCGGGAAACCTTGCGAAAAGCGGCTGGTAGAACTGCTGAAAGATGAAGAAGCGACAGATGAAGCGAAGATGACAGCCGTAGGATTGCTGCGGGATCTGGACAGTGTTCAGCCCAAAATGCTGTACATTAACTGGCAGCTTGAACGGAAAGCTGAAGACGATCTCAAGGACAATGCGGTGGAAAGCCTGATCGGAATGGGCGAAAGTGTAGTACAGCCGATCCTGCAGCAGTTTGGAAAAGCAAATGAAGCCGGAAAGGAAGCATTGCTTGAAGTACTGAGTCATTTTTCCGGGAATGAACAGATTTTAAGGCTGATGCTGGATGCTTTTCAGACTCATCCTGAAAAACGCGCTCTCTTTGCAGGTTATCTTGCAAAATTGGGCGATGAAAGAGCGCTCCCTGCATTGACAGAAGCAGCAGCTCTTCCCAACGTTCCCTACCTGACATATATTGAAATAAGAAATGCAATTGAAACACTCGGTGGAGAATGTCCGGAACGCGAATATGATGATGATCCGGAATATGAAGCCCTTCGGGGTCTGGACCAGACCTGACGAGGAGGAAAAGGAATGCTCTGTCAGAAATGCGGGTATTACTCCGAACGGGATGAGAATGTCTGTCCTGAGTGCGGAGCTATTCTGCAGGATGAATCGAGACATATGACGGAAGGTGTACAGGCAATCCGCCAGGGCAAACGCGCCAGAGAAGCCGCGGCGAAAAAAGGCAGCAAAACGGAACAGAACACTTCTGTCCGTCGCGGGAGGCCCGGTGCGTCTCATGCAGGCATGCATATGCCTGCGGTCAGGGATACACGGATCAATCCTGATGAAAGCGAAGAATACTATTCAGAAACAGGAACAGAAGCATCTGAAGATAACCTGGTATTTGAACGCAGGAGACATACTTTCTACGATAACGAAGCAGACGAAACGGTTTCAGAAAAATATATTCCTGTATATGCAACCGGCGCGAAAGTTTCACATATGGTCAATTGGGTTAAGATGGCTTTTTTTGTGGCGCTTGCTTTGATGATTCTGATTGTCGGAGCCTGGCTGTTTCTGAAAAAAACAGATGCCGGCCAGCGACTGATGGCCCGATTCGGATTTGAAGCAAATTCTGTTGCCTACTGGGCTGTCGGTGATGAAAAAATGAATTCCGGTGATATTGACGGGGCTATTGAATGTTTTGAAAAAGCACGGGACATGGATGCTGCTGAATCCGTTGTGGATGTGGATGGCCTGCTTACGCTTGGAAGTGCATATGAAGCAGCCGGGCTGACGGATAAAGCTGCGGCTTTGTACCAGGAAATTTATACAACTACCCCTTCACGTTCGGAAGCCTATGTCAATCATATCCGGATTCTTCAAAACAGCGGAGACTCAAAGGATCTTGTGCTGGCCGGCGAACTGTTGAAGACAGCTTATGAAAAAACAGGCGAAAAAACCTTCCTTACGCAGAGAGATGATCTGCTTCCGAGCCCTCCGGGAGTAAAACCGGATGCGGGAAACTATTATACCAAAAAGACAATTGTGCTTACTTCCTACCAGGGATTTGATGTTTATTACACATTTGATCCGGAGGCTGTGTTGCCCAATGACGGTATCAAAGCAAAACCGGATGGAATTATGCTGGATGAGGGTATATGGAACCTTCGGGCAGTATGCGTGAACGGTGATCTCATTTCGGATGAACTGAAAGGCACATACAAAATTATCATGCCTTCTCCCATGACACCGCGTGCCACTCTGGCTCCGAATACATACAAAAAAAGCCAGCGTGTGTCGCTGAAACCCGGCATTGACGATGAAAAAGATACCAGTATCGTAATTTACTATACGATTGACGGATCCATTCCTGACTCGGACAGTCCGATTTTTGACGGTGAACCCATCCGGCTTCCGAACGGATGGGTCACGCTGAAGGCATATGCAGTAAACCGCTATCGCAAACTTTCCAATATGCTTGAAGTAAAATACAAAATAGAAGCGAATCCGAAACCGAAATCTGCCTTCAGTCAGGAGGATATGATTGATGAACTGAAAATGTTCAAAACCACTCAGTCCGAATTCTTTTCCCTTTACGGGGAGGGCACTGCGGCGGGATCTGTTCTTATAGAAGGATTTGACAGTGAATGCCGGCGCTTTGATTACCCCTGGGGATATGCCATGATGACACTTTCAAAGAGGAACTGGGTTCTTACGGAAGTCAGTTTCAAAAGTCCGGGGAAACTCAGCGGGCCGCGCGGGACGCAAATCGGTGATACAGAAGAATATGTTGTGGACAAATACAGGGATATGCTTCAGGTGGAGAGTAAAAGCGGAAACCGCGGGCTGTACGCAACAGACAATGGTTCCACCGGAAAAATCTGGCTGCAGGAAGATGGGAAAAAGGTAATCCGTTACCGTTATCCAACAGAATCGCACTGGGTACAGCTTGAATATCTTGTGGACAAATCCGGTAAAGTTATCAATATCAGTATGAAGTACATTCCATAAATATGGTTCATTGAAAAAGTGTACAACCCATTTCACGGAATTCTATGATTTTCTGGCGGAGCATTTCTTCGGAAACATCAAAATGACGGGCCAGGCAGGAAAGGCAGAAATAATGGTCCGTGCCGCGGTTGATCATTTTCTTTGTCAGTCCGATTTCGTCCGGAACAAGCGGACGGCCGCACTGGGAACAGACAGGATCCGGAGAAGAGTTATACATTTTTCTTTGACAGGCGGCACAGATACAGTTTCATATCATGGCCGGGGATGGTCGGATTGAAGTAATCGCTCTTTTTCCCGAGATTTTCGCCGCTGAAAACATCCTTCACATCCAGGGCAAAGCCGGAAGATACAGGAAGGCCCAGGTCCACAAGTTCACAGTGTATTGTGCTTTCCGCTTCAGAAAAGTTGATGAAAGCAAGCGCAAATTCATTATCAGAAAGATGACGGAAAACAGTATAGGAAGAATCCGGAATTTCGCGCCAGGGCATTTCGCCTTCTTTGGGATCCGGATTTCCGGTAAATACCGGACCGCGGCGGATCAGATACGGAGATCGGCATTCTTCATCCTGATCGATCCGAAGGAGGTCTGGGTTTTTCATGAGGGCTTCATATTCCGGAGCAACGGTACGCAGATCGGCACCCATCATCAGAGGGACACCGCTGAGGCACCAGAGAGAGAACTGCATCCGGTACTCTTCATAAGTGCATGCTTTGCCGAATCCCACATTGCCTTTTCCGCCCATGCCTACGGTTAGCATGTCCATATCATTGAAACAGCCAGTTGCACTCATGGAGAAATTATCGAGCTGAGATCTGAAAATATCCGTAAAGGACCGGTAATTGTCCATAATGTCGCCTGTTGAGCGGTACATATGCGCGCCGACGCTGCGCATCCATTTCCATGGGGCTTCGCGGCCCCAGTTGCAGGCAGAGAAAAGGATTTCACGTCCGGTGGATTTCAGCGCCATGGACATTGTCTGATAACGGGTGCGGCAGTCACCTGTTTCCGGGAAATTGCAGAAATCGTATTTGAGAAAATCAACGCCCCAGGATGCAAAAGTTTCTGCATCCGTATATTCATGATCATACGAAGAAGGATAACCGGCACAGGTCATAACACCGGCGCAGGAATACATTCCGAATTTCAGGCCTTTTGAATGCACATAATCGGCAAGGGCTTTCATGCCGTAAGGGAATTTCTCGGGATCAGGAACAAGACGGCCTTTTTCATCCCGATCGCGCAGAGACCAGCAGTCGTCGATGACAAGGTATTCATAACCGGCAGCAAGATAACCTTTGTCAACCATCAGATCTGCCATCTCTCGAATAAGCTGGTCCGAAATCTTTTCTCCGAAGGTGTTCCAGGAATTCCATCCGAGCGGGGGGAGTTTTGCGATCATAAGATGTTATCTCCTTTTCTTTAAAATGGCGGATCGATGATAAACGTTCTGTTGTCCAGATCCGGCAGTTTCCCGTTGGTGTGAAGTGTCAGTTCTGTGGCACAAAGACGAAGTGCGCGCACTTTCTGCTGATGATTGAATGACCGGTCTCCGTACAGATCATCCCCAAGCACAGGATGGCCGAGAGCAGCAAGATGGGCCCGGATCTGATGCGTCCGTCCCGTAATCAGATGTACACGCAGCCGGGATACGGAACCGGATTTTATTGTTTCATATCCTGTTGTAATCGGCTTTGCTCCCGGTATCTCGTGATCAAGGATTTGCACTTTGGCCCTGGCAGCGTCTTTCAGAAGCCATGCGGTACATACAGCAGCAGGCGGTTTCATCATGCCACGGACTAAACAGGTATAGTATTTATTGATATCCCTGTTTTTAAAAGCTTCCTGAAGGATCTTCAGTGATGAATCATTTTTCGCGAACAAACAAAGCCCGGAAGTTTTGTTATCGAGGCGATGACAGGGAGCAGGGGGAAACAGAAGACCGGATCCGGATGCATGTGATTCGGCGTGAAGTCGGCAAAGGTCTGTCAGTGAGAGATTACCGGGATCATCCGCTTCCACGCTGATACCCGCAGGTTTGTTTACCAGAAGGACATTGTCATCTTCCCAGACGATACGAAGGCTTTCGAAAGTATTTGCAGATGCAGGCAGAAAAACGGTGAGCGTCTGGCCGGCATGTACAGGAGTGTCCCTCAAAACACGAATTCCATCCAGTCTGACATCCCGGGCGGAAAAGATCTTGCGAAGGGTGCTTTCCGGAAGATCAGGGAGATAACGGCGCAGAAAAAGTCCTGTTTTCATTCCTTCCGCCTCAGGCGGAATCATAACATTCTGAACAGTCATCCGTTACACCCCTTACTGGACACGGGAAGAGGAGAACCAAATCCAACGGGGAATCCGGTCGCTCAGGTCACGAAGCGCTTTTGTCATCTCTGTTGTCGGAATGGAAACAAGCAGGGAAGAAAGGACTTCTTTCATATCGGAAAAAGAGACATTCTGCTTTGCAAGGATAATCAGATCCTCAACTGCATCTTCGGGAGTAAGTTCGGGGCGGACGGCATCTGCAATGGCAAAGAGCATCTGTTCATAGAGCGGAGATTCCAGGTCACTGATGGAATCAGACGCAAGCTGTATGGCGGAAGGACTCATTTCGCTGCATGCGCCGGAAGCGGCGGGAATACGGGAGAGCATTCCATCAGGATCAGCAAGACCGGGGTGAATAAGAATCAGACGTCCCTGTGGATCAAATATATAATCCCAGCCGGAATAAAACATACGTTCAATCAGTTCCGGACGGTTTTCGGCATATGTATCCTTGAGCAAAGACTGCAGGTGAAGCTTTGGACCGGCAGCCTGTACCATCCCCATCAGATAAAGGGACTGATCAATACTTTCCTGTACAGTTTCAACAGCATCCCGTATTTTTTTGTGCCCTTCACCGGCAAGAAGCAGCAGTGCAGAAGCGCATAGCTGATGCGGCATACAAAGAATACGAATTCCATTTTCTGTGGTTGTGCGGCACCAGAGACGGCGAACAAGGGAACGGGCGGGAATCAGATCTTCCCAATCCTGCAGGGAAAGTCTGCCGCCGAAAAGTACAAGACGAACCATCAGATCGTGTTCTTCCGGAGAAAGCAGCGCAAGTTCCGGAGCAAAAGAGGAAAGGACCCGGACCCGAAGTTGCTCAACTGTATGAAGCGAAACAGACTGGGCATTCCGGTCTTCACGGGGGAAAAAAGAAAGCTGATAAAAAGATTCAGCATCCGCATCCGTACAGTCTGCGTCAAAAAGGCAACGGAAAGGAAGGCTTGCAAGATCTTTCTCGCAAGCCTCCAGCTGATTGGCCCGCAGGACGCTCATGGTCTTATCGGCCCAATGATAGGGATGAGTGTTGCCTTGTCTGAGCATTTACAAATCCTTTCAGGAACAAATAAAAAGATTACAGTCGGATGATCCAGCCGTTTTCATCTTCCAGACGGCCATACTGGATACCGGTCAGCGTGTCATACAGTTTCTGGGCAACCGGACCGATTCCGCCATCTCCAAGCGTGACTTTCTCGTCACCAAGGGCAAGAACTCCGACGGGACTGATTACAGCAGCTGTACCGGTGCCAAAGGCTTCCGTCAGTTTTCCGGATTTAGCATCGGCAAAGATCTCGTGAACATCAAGACGGGCCTCTTCAGCCTCGAGACCAAGCTGTCGTGCCAGCTTCAGAACACTGTCACGGGTAATACCCGGCAGGATCGAGCCATTCAGCCGGGGCGTAACAATCTTATTGCCATAGGCAAACATCATGTTCATGGAGCCGACTTCCTCAATGTATTTCTGCTCCACACCGTCAAGCCAGAGCACCTGTGAATAACCTTTCTTCTCGGCCACATCACCGGCCAGGATGGATGCTGCATAGTTGCCGGCACACTTGGTGAAACCGACACCGCCGCGGACGGCACGAACGAATTCATCTTCCACATAAATACTGACAGGCTTGAGACCTTCTTTATAATATGCACCGACAGGAGAAAGAATGATAAAGAAACAGTATTTCTTGGAAGCGTGTACTCCAAGACCGATATCCATGGAAATCATGGTCGGACGGATGTAAAGGGAAGTACCGTCCTTGTGGGGAACCCAGTCTGCGTCGATTCTGATCAGCTGTTTCAAGCCTTCCAGCGCAGTTTCTTCATCCAGCGCGGGCATACACATCCGCTGGGCGCTCCGGGTCATCCGCGCAAGATTATCCTTCGCGCGGAAGAGCTGCAGTCCTCCGTCCGCACGGCGGTAGCACTTGCATCCTTCAAAAATCGCCTGACCATAATGGAGAACCATTGCGGCAGGATCCATCGCGAAACTGTCATAGGGAACGATGCGGGCATTGTGCCAGCCGAGTCCCAGCTCATAATCCATCATGAACATGTGATCTGTAAAGATCCGGCCAAAGCCGAGGGAGGATTCATCCACAGGCTTCTGCTTCAGATTCTTTGAGCGTGTTACACTTATATCCAACATAAGGAGCCCTTCTTTCTGATTCTATGATAATTTATTATACGCTTATCACAGGAGGAAATCCTGTCTTTTTCCTGTATCACATTTCGTCGTCAATTTCTTCCAGTGTCATTCTGAAGGGAATATATCCTGTCTCTTCAGCAGCTTCTTCTGACAGAATGAAACGGGAAAGAATGAAGAAAACAACATCTCCGTTTTCGTCAATGTAGAAATCCTGGTCCAGCGAGTATTCAGGAGTAATGATGAATTCAAGATCTTCCTTGGTCAGGGACGGATCAAAGCTGAGATGATCCGGATTGTTCCGGATGTTATTCCATACAAGCGTACAGATAACTTCCCAGATCCGGTTTGACTGCCGGTCTTCCACCCATTCATCGCTTTCTCCCGCGTCCAGAATGCCCAACAGTTTCGGAAGGGAAGTGAGCTGACCGACCATTTCGCTGGAACGGGAAAATGTATTGCCTTCCCAGGTTTCCTCTGTTTCACCGTCCACGTTTTCTGTCTTGTGCAGCAGGACAGAAAAATAGTCATCATTATTGCACATGATCTGGTATGTGACATCAACCGATACATCCTGATACTGTGATGCAAAATAATCTGCCTGATTCGGGATATAGTCAACAGTATACTCCTGAATCCGCTTTTCATAATAACGGTTTACGCTGGCGGCAGAAAGGTCAGACTCCTCCGTATCATTTTCAGGAACAGAGGCGTGCGGGAATCTGTAGGAATAAACATATGAACCATCTGAAGCGTCTTCTCCGTTATAATATACCGTGACGGTATCCGCATAATCATCTGTCAGCGTAAGCGGATCTGCCGCACAAGACGCAGCAATGAAAACGAGAAGAACAGACATCAGGACCCCAATAAAACGCTTCATTTTCTCAACTCCCGTTATTTCAGGTAAGTGTATCTGGCGTTCAGCCAGGGCATGCCGTTATAAGTGTTATAGGCATCAGCATAAAGCCTGTAGTATTTTCCGACTTCCCATTTGGTCTTTGTGTAGTTCTGCACGAGGACAGGCTGGGATTTTCCGTCATCACTTGTGTTAATCACAACCATCTGCGGTTTGTCGGAAACGACATACTGGACGATTCCCTTCACAACGTATACCTGATTTTTCTCGGCCCGCACGGAGATATTGCTGAGAAGTTCCGCATATCCGTCGGCAGAAAGGGGCCAGGCTTTTACCGTATATTCGTCTGCAGGTGGCAGGTAGTAAACTACATGATCCACCTGGGAAGGTTTCTTGCCCGGGTAGGAAGCTATAATACTGATTGTATTGTCTCCGATTTTGTCAAAAATGGCATTGAAGGTAAATTTGCCGGTGGTATCCAGTTCGGTAATATTCAGGTCAGAATAAGGTGTAATGACTTCCACATATGCCCCGGGCATGGTTGTGGCGGAGACCCGCATGGTTTTTCTGTCTGTGGTACCGTAAGTGCCTACAGCAAGATCCAGCGGTATATCCTGGCGTGCCCGGTAGAAGGTAACGGTAATCGTGTTGTCGCGGCAATACTGCGAACGAACAACGATGGTGAAAGGATTGTCGCCAATCGGCTGGATTGTGGCATTATAGACCATTTCACCGCTAACCGAAGAAACAGTATCGCTGTAATCCTTTCCGTTAACAGTCACATGGGAACCGGCGCGAACTTTGATTTTAATACTTGCCATTGTAGTGGAGACAGTGGTTCGCATGCTGTCAGGCGACTCGAGCTCAATTGGACTGAGCGGAATGGTAATGGTGTAATGAATCGGATCCAGAGGGGTCTGACGTCCGGAGGAAGATTTCAGAAAGGGCGTCAGTGTGACTTCCATTGTTTCATCAAGGGAACCTTCCAGATTGTCATACCAGATATGGTCAGGAATTTCAACGGTGGCGAATCCGTCGCTGACAACGTAGCTGGCATGAAGCTCACGGATATAAATCGTGCTTCCTTCTGCACCGGGAATCAGTACTGTATGTGCAGAAAGATCGTCCAGCAATCCGGCATTAACCACGACTCCGGGGGCGTTTTCCTTCACAGCAACAGCCGTACTGGCAAAATGATTGATCACAAAATAACCGCCAACAGACAAAGCCAGCGCAGCCAGAACAATCAGCACCGTCTGAAGGATTCTGTGTTTCTTTCGGGGAAGGTAACGACCTTTCCTCGGAAGAGAATCTTCGGTAGACCGAAAAGATTGCGGAATGAGCGGATCATAGGAACGGGACTCAACGAATGCGCCGTTTTCATCCATAAAACGGACACGGGAGCGTAATTCTGACTCGCGGCGGGAGCGTAATCCGGATTCGGATACCTGCTTTACAACAATTGTTTTCTGGATTGTGCCGGAGGGTGATTCTTCCGCTCCTTCTTCAGTTATAACACGTTCAGAAGATGGAGCCTGTGATTCGCTCTGAAGCCGTTCCAGCAGTTCAGATCCACGTTGTTTACGCTGCTTCAGATCGTGCATTTCACGTGCAAGCGCGTCCCTCGGTTCGGGCGTTTGATCTGTCTGGCCGAATTCATCGGCTCGAAGGTAGGTTGTGGAAGCGCCTCCGTCTTTCAGCGAGTCTTTCCAGGCAAATCTGGAAGCCTGGTCGATGTTCAGAGGGGTACCGCACCGTGTGCAGTGAGGCAGTGAAGCACGGTTCCACAGACCGCATTCAGGACATTTCATCAGATTGACCCTTTCCCGTCAGTCGTCATCATCCACAACAACGAAATCAGTATCGCGGACGAGTGTGGTATGATCCAGGAATTCATTGTATTTCTTCCTGACAGAAGACCAGTTGATTTCCAGTGCAGACATCTGTGCAAAGGTGATGGAACGAACATCTTCCTGCGGCGGAACACGGAATTCTTCGATGGTGCAATCACGAAGATCATAGGCCCAGGAAGCGGCATCCGTCATATCTTTCAGCGTCATGTTTGTCTTGTCATTATGCTGCATGATACTGTTTGCCAGATCATTTGCCTGGTCAAGCGTAAATGAACGGCATTCATCAGCCAGGGCGCTCAGTACATTGCGTACACGCTGGGTACGCATAAAATCGGTGTCGCCGCGGCTTGATTTGCGGATCCGCATGTACAGAAGTGCAGAATGGCCTTTCATATGATAGGTTCCGACTTCAGCACGGTTATTCAGGTGCACATCATCGCCGGTCATCACCTCAAGGCGGTTGTGCTCAAATCCGTAGCTTCCTTTCTCTTTGGATCCGTCCGCAAGAATAATCTGAAGCCCGCCGTTTTTTTCAAAAACGATGGAGGAACCGGAAGTGCCGGCAACAGTTGCTGTTTCCGTTACCATACCGTTATCAGTCTGCGTAAAAAGTGAAAAGGGAATAGAAAAATCAAGCGCCTGATGGTTTTTGGCAGTGTAGTGCAGTTTCAGGTATTCGTCTTTTTGTGGATCACCTTTCAGGGCGTAATAGCCGTCTGCTTTGATTACGGTGCGTTTGGGAACGGCAAAGCGGGCGAGATAAGCGATTTCGTTCCGGTTGAGATCCACATATACGCCATCAAGGCTTTCAAGATCAATGATATCCTGAATCTGGGAAAAGTTGAAAAGGATGTATTTTTCAATCTTAATGCCAAGATGCTCACTGATCAGTTTGCAAAGCGCTTCCGGACCGTAATCGTTATACACATAATTGATCCGGCCGTAATACTGTTTCGTATCAGTGGTATTCGGCTTGAGGATCGTTGCGTCACGCACAATGGAAGCCAGCATGATCCGACGGGCAGCAGTATCAAGCGTCAGGATAACAATGCCGTCAGTATTGCCAAAATAGTCACGGCGGTTGCCGTTACCATCTGTGGGCGGTTCAATCCCGTCTGGACGCGGCTTTGATTTCCACTGGTCAATGCACAGCAGAAGATAATGATGCTGGCCGAGGGAGGGGGAAGGAATCTCATCCCACGGAACAATCTCAATTTCTTCAGGAAGCCTTTCTTTCGGAAGTCTTTTTTTTGCCCAGCTGTCGTCCGCATCTTCCGCTGAAACAAAACAGGGGATCAGCAGAACGAGGGCAAGAAAAAGGACAAGAAATCTACGCAATTGCAAAACACTCCTTCCGTCCCGG
>Ga0265298_10003750_pt1 | contig 19866 bp, 16 predicted proteins | sample AusTroGonzalo_MG_3_FD_193486 | JGI IMG/M metagenome (GOLD analysis project Ga0265298, IMG submission 193486) | Bovine rumen microbial communities from tropical cattle in Woodstock, Queensland, Australia - Gonzalo_01 | ecosystem: Host-associated > Mammals > Digestive system > Stomach > Rumen ... | reverse complement strand
GTTTGTAATCTGTATACCGTTATAAATTAAAACAACAGGTTTATGGAATATGCTTTATTCATTCTCTGTGTGTTGGGATTTTCAATAGCCGCCTGTTTTTCAGGTACGGCCGATACTTATCTTCGTGATAGAAATCCCAAAATTTGGTGTTATAACTGGTTGTTGTTCGGTTGTGCCTTCATATTGGCAAACTTTGTACGACTTCCTATCGGGATAGACAACCCGACTCTGATGTGGTTAGCAAACTTGGGCATCTGCCTGATAACAGGATATGCGGTGTTCTTTACCGTATTGATTTGCGCCATGGCCTACTACATTTTCTGGCCCATGTTCAGATCATTGTTTTACTCCGATCATTAAAACTCAAAACCGCCCCTAAAAAGGCGGTTTTAGTTTTTTTACTATTGAAAATTAGACAAATAAATGTTACACTATCTGCAATACAATAAAAAAACGAAAGAAATGTTATGGATATTGAAAGTTTAAAACGTCTGATGCAAAGAGATTTTTTGCGTTTTTCAATAGTGCTAACCACTATTTCTTCCGTTTTGCCGGCAAAAGCCGCCAGTCTTACTAACAGTGACAAACAACCGGACGGTATAAGTATTTCGGCACTTCCGCAAAAAGATTCAAATGAATCTACCATAAATTTATCCGATTCCGTGGCCAACAATTCCGATTTGGCACGTAAATACCTTGAACAACTGAAAACACCTTTGTCACTTGAAAGCGGACGGCTTGATATTATTGAAAACCATGCCAACATTTCAAGAGTCGGAGATTTAAACTTTTTAGCTTTGAATATGCGCGCCAAAAAGCAAGAAAATAAAAATCAACAACATAAATCAAAACTCGCTCAACCTAAGGATTTGATTAAACATTCCAACATACATCTTGTTGATGAAAATAACCCGATAATCAACAAAGATGCATTGGCCGTATGCAATAATGTAAACGGTAATATTTACCTGAAAGTATTTAATCAAAACGACAGTTCGGCCAAACAGGCAACTGCTCAAGGAATACAAGGAATTGAAGAATATAAAGCCGGTAACATTGTTGCAATGATTTCCACTTTAATTCACGAATCCGTCCATTTGAAGCATAATCTTTATGATAATATGAAAGACCTTCGTCTTCCGGCCGATATATACAGAGCCAATCGCGCCACGGAAAAAATGGCCTACGCCGCACAGAATCTGTATGCGGCACAACTCTATACCATTATGAAAGATAACGGCATTTCAGCAATAGAAATTAACGGAGAAGCCCGACCTTGTGAAAGTGTTTTAGACTTTTACCCGGGACTTAAAGATTATGTTTTGCAAAACGGATTCTCGGCAAACAGCCAAAAGGATGTAGATGCAATATCCAAAATAGCCACAAATTACTGGAACGCCAACCGGCAAAACGGATACAGAATACAAAACACATTAGCCGCGTCCATGCGTTACAGTGCGGACAATATCTTTGAGACCGTCAAAACCGATAAAAAACTTTATGACAGCACAATAGATAAAATGCTGAAAAACGTATATATCGGCAATAATACCAATGTTAATTTGTCGCGCGAGCTGTTTGACGACTATTCTTTTGAAGATGCCCTAAAAGCAATGGATAACATTGGTATTGTCGGGGATTTGACAATCGGTAAAATTCAAGAAATAGATGCTTATTTAACCGGTAAAAATATAACAGATGACACCCAAAAAGTTGATTATTTGAAAAATCAATTTGACCGTATAGTTCTGCGCAACGGCGACCAAGATGACGGACTGCTGAAGATTTTGTTGGATACGAATACCGAAAATAAGGGAACAATAATATATGCCGACGGACTGACCGAAAAGCGGTTGCAAGACAAACATACCGTAACCGGGGAATACGGCGAGGCAAACATCAATCTGCATAATCACTTTACCAACCTCAAAAACAAGGTGTTAGGCGTAAGTAAGCAAAGCAAATTTGAACCGATTAAACAATCGGTTGCAGTCAAAAATCTTATCAACAAAAACATTCACAGCTATTAAAGATTGCCAGCCGCTTCCAAAATTTCTCTTATCGGGCGGTAACTTTTGCGGTGTTCAGGTGTAACGCCGTATTTTTTCAAAGCTTCAATATGGTCTTTGGTGCCGTAGCCGGCATTTTTTTCAAAACCGTATCCCGGATACTTTATTGCCAACTCTTTAAGCAAATTATCACGATAAACTTTTGCCAATATACTGGCGGCCGCTATGGAATAAGAACGGGCATCGCCGCCGATATAACACGAACACTTGCAACCGAAATCGGCCGGCAGACGGTTGCCGTCAATCAAAGCATGCGTCGGATTTACTTTTAATTTTTGCACTGCCCTTTTCATCGCCAAAAATGTCGCCTGCAAAATATTCATTTCATCTATTTCGGCGGCACTTGCCTCACCGATACCGTATGTTATACGCCCGGCTTTTTCTTCATCAATCAACAAATCATATAACTTTTCGCGTTTTTTGGCGGAAAGTTTTTTAGAGTCATTAATACCTTTCAGCAACTCCGAATTTATCTCGCGGCTTAAAAAAATCACCGCACCGGCCACCACCGGCCCCACCCACGGACCGCGTCCGGCTTCGTCAACTCCGCATACAATTCCTTGAAATTCGTTTTCTATATCCCAATTCGGCATAACTTTTCTCCCTGACGAACAGTATACAGAATCGGATTATAAAAACAAGGTTTCAACCATGCTTAGCCACAATTTAGTGTCTGATAATATCCATCCCTTCATACTCGGCTTCCACAATGCCGCCTATTACCACCGCCACATTATCAAATCCGGCTTGTTCAAACATCTCCGCCGCCCGTGACGCACGCGCCCCCGAAGAGCACAAAATATTAATGGTCATATCTTTCGGTACGTTATTTTCCCTGATAAATTCCAACGGATCAAGCTCGGAAATATCTTTGCAAATATGCGGCAAATTAAGCATTTCGTTTTGATGTTCCTCCGGCGTGCGAACATCTAAAATAAACGAATTAACATTTAAGCTTATCGGTTTTATGAAACGCATTTTATTCTCCTTTTTAATAAGGAGATATCCATTATTAATTTAAATTAAAGTAGGCTTAAACTTTTTACCACGAACGTCCGCCGCCACCGCCGAAGCCGCCGCCGGAAAATCCTCCGCCACCGGAACTTGAAGTGCGTTGTATTCCGCCGTTTGCCACACTCGGTTTTGTAGCGGCATTAAAGTTTCTGGTAAAATAATCAAAGTTATGAAAGCGAAAATTACCGTCGCCCCACTCCGGTTGCGGAATTGCAATATTTGCAAACTGCTTTATCCATTTATCGGATACGCCCAAAACATACGCAAACGGCAGTATTTGATAAAAATATTCCGGATTTTCTTCCACCATTTTTTCAAGCCGCTGTTTTTCCGCCACTTCAATAAATTTCTTCAAACCCAACAACTGCCCGAGCATTTGTCGCCCGTACCAATTCGGCTTAAGCATTTCTTTGAAACATATAAATGATATTATACAGCACACCGCGCCTATAATAACTTGCGGCAAATTTTCGGGATTGACCACATCTATTGCTACCGGAGCTATGCTTAAAAATTGTCCCGTGAAAAACAGCGTTAAAAAGATTATGGCTCTGACATTTTTTCCGCCGGATACCATCAGGATAATCGCCATAAGAATTGCATCAATACTGAAAAAAGGCGCCAAATATCCTAAGGCAAAATCATAATCAAGTGCGGCAAACGCCGTCAAAGATAAGTTACCGACCAAAAAGGCGCCCATTATTAACCGCAAAATAAAACTCATTGACGATTTTTCAAAGAAACGTTTTTTATTGGGTTTGCTGTTAATATTCCTTTCCAATGCCGTCCAACTCTTATAAAATTCCTTTGATGCTTTCAAATTATCACCGCACACGGATTTGGAATATTTACCCCTAAACAAAATCCGCATGGCCGCATCCAAAAATTCATCATCGCCCTCATAATCGGAAACTTTACTCAACATAAAGTCCGACTTATCGCTTTTGATGGTTATGTGCCCCAAATTTGCCAAATATACAATCAACGAAGCCATACCTTTTTTAGTGACCTTCTCTTTATAAATATGCTCGGCATCGGCTGACGTAATACCCGGAGGAGGATAAAAAGAAACCACCGGCGTAACGTGTTCATCTCGTCCGAAAATATGCCAAATCAAAAACGATAACAGAGTGCATATCAACAACCCTAACCATACCGCATTTATCCACTCGCTTTTATGAGATACAAAATATCCCTTCGGCATTTTAATATGTATGGTAATTCCTTCTTCAGGCTCTAAAGGTTTGGTAATATATCCGCTGACATAATTATCCCGCACTTCATAAAAGGCTCTTTCACTAAATCCCTTAGTGCCGTATTTGCCGATGGATATTCCCACATTATCGGGATTGATTTTATCCGGCAATACTACCGTAAAACGCACCTTTTTAATCGGTACTTGCCAATCCGTACCGATGATATTGTAATAAAATTCGTTGTCTTTACCTTTTAACAGGTGTTGAAATTTTATCTGATAGCGGTGCATACCGCTTACCAATCTGTCGGCCTCACCAATTTTAATTGACAACACGCCCAGTGCGCGATTGACCGTATACGGCTCGGAAACATCAATATTGTTCACATGGCTTTGTTTGGTCGGAATATCACGAATAATACCGTGTCTTTCTCGCAGAAAAAAAGCATCTATGTTTTCGCTTACCCAAACTTTTTGTTCGCGGTTTACCTTTAAGACAACGTCATAATTTTCTATATAAAAGTATTCGGCTTTGAGCGGAAATATCACCGATAAAAAAAACAAAAGACATAAAAGTGCAAGTTTCTTCATTATTAAAGTTCCGCTTTAACGTTTTCTCTTTCGTTACTTTGAGCTTCAAACATTTTGGCTCTTTGAATATGAAAAATAATTCCGATTAAATTGGTTGGGAAAAGCTCCAAAAACGTATTAAGCTCTCTGACCGTGCCGTTATAATATTTACGGGCATTGGCAATATCATTTTCAACCGCTTCCATTTGTTGCATCAAAAGCGAATAATTTTGATTGGCCTTCAAATCCGGATAATTTTCCGCCACCGCATGAATTTTCGGTAAAATCTTCCCTATTTGCAAGTTGGCATTTAACTTTTCTCCGTCGGAAAGCGTATCATAATTTTGCGAGCGAATTTTAGTCAAATCGGTCAGCAAATTTTTTTCATGAGCCGTGTAGCTTTTTACGGTTTCAATCAAATTAGGCAACAAATCCCACCGTTTTTTCAAATAAACATCCATCGTTGCAAAGGCTTCCTGCACATAGTTTTTCAAGACAACCGCTTTATTATATCCCCAAATCAGAGCCGCCAAAACCGCAACAATCGCTATCAAAAAAGCTGCCATATTCTCGTTCCTTTCCTACTCTTCGCCCGTTTTTTCTTCATTATCGCGGACAATTTCTTCCAATGTTTCCAAAAACCAATCTATCTCATCTTCATTATCTTCGTGAATCATCTTATAAAAACGATCGCGATAAGCGTGTAAAAAACTGCTTTCTTCAATTTTCAAATCACGTACTTTAATTTTGCCGTCAACCTTAACCAGCGAGAAAACCGCCTTAATTCCGCCCTTGGATTTATCATCAACATTATTTTCCACCGCATTGATTTTCACGCTGCAAAAAACATCAACTCCCAACTTTGTGGCCAGTGCTTTATCCACGCTGTATTCCACATCACCCTCGTTCATATCAAGCGAATATGATTTATAAATGCTTTTGGTATATCTTTTGAACAGCGGCAAATATTTTTGTTTTTGTTCTTCGCTCATCTGCCGCCAATATTTACCGACCACAAAACGGGCGGCATAATCCAAATCCACATCGTTATCGGCAATTTCATCAAGTTTGGCAAACTTATCTTCCGTACTGTCTCCGGCCAAAATATCCAATATTTCCTGTCCTTTGTTTTCAGCCCAAGTTTGCGCTTGAGCAGTCGTCAGATTTTCGGCTCTGCAAGGCAAGCAAATGCCCCAAAACAACAAAAACAGTATAATAAGTTGCAAAAAGTGTTTTAATTTCATTTCAAAACCTATACAGTAATATCAAAATTCAACTTATTTTATCACAATGGTTTTAAAATGAAAGCACTTTTAACAATTTCTACTTTATTTTGTTTGCTGTTGAGTTCGGCGGCGTTTGCGCAAAGCTCTCCTTATATTGACAATGTTACATATTCGGTGGAACCGGTCAACACTGTCCGAATTATGCCGCTTGCTCCAAACAACACCATGCAACCGCGCGGTTATCACTACGGCGAACCGCCTGCCATGCCGCCAAAGCCGAGTGGCAACGCGGCACTTCCGCCTTCCAACGGATATTTAGACTATATTCGTGCACAAGGCAAAGTTCGTTGCGGTTCCAACACTCAACTGAAATCGTTTGCTCGTTTGGACGACGGTATTTGGTACGGAATTGATGCCGATATATGTAAGGCCATTGCCATAGCCGTGTTGGGTGATCCGGAAAAAATAGAAATGGTAAATGTGGAAGCCACCGAAGTCGGCAAGGCATTGGCCAACGGCAAAATAGACGTGATGTTGAGCGGAGTACCGTTTAAGGCCTCACAAGAAATAAGCGGCGGAGCGGAAAACGCCGGCCTGCTCTATTATGATCAACAACTGTTAATGGTTGCGGACGAAGATAAAGAACCGGAATACTACCGCGGTAAAAAAATCTGTGTGGCGGCCGGTTCCGATTATTATCGCAACTTTGAAGAATTTAACTTAAAGCATAATTTGGATGTCAGTTATCTGACTTTTGCCGACATGGCAAGAGTGCGAGAAGCATTTTTATTAAAGCGTTGTCAAATGGTGACTGCCGGCGCTCTGTTTTTGAGCGGATTAAAGCAAAGTATGCTTAAAAGCGACACCAAGATTTTTCCGGATCAAATTGCCATCAGTCCGGTTTATGCTCTTGTTCGTCCGCACAACAAAGAATTTCGTTTGGCGGTAAAATGGATATTAAACGCTCTGTTTTTGGCCGAGCAATACGGTATAAACGCACAAAACTTAAACTTTTTTGCTTCGCATAACAATCAGGAAATTCGCAACCTGATGGGTGATGATCCTAAATTGTGGCAAAGTTTGGGTTTGCGTTCGTTTTGGTTGAACGATGCCATAAAATTACTCGGCAACTACGGAGAAATTTATGATCGCAATATCGGCGCGGATTCGGAATATAAAATAGATCGCGCACAAGGTAAACTCGTTAAGGACGGCGGTATTGTTTATCCGTTACCGTTTATGTAATTTCAACGCTGTATTAAGCAATTTTAGTCATCCTGAACAGGCATATTCTGTGCCGTTGTGAAGGATCCAACAATGCTTTGAGCATTGTTCGTTCCGTTGGAACGACTGGATTCTTCGCCCTTCATTATTTTCAGGGCTCAGAATGACGATGATACTGAAAACTAACAATATTGTTTAATAGAAGCTAATAAAAAAAAACAGCGGCTTCCTTATTTCAGGAAGTCGCTGTTTTCTATTTTGAGTAGATTAGTACAAGCTGACAGTTCTGCGAGCCTTATTGAGCTTTTTAACGTCCTTCTTGGACAGACCTGTCTTCTGCAGGAAGGCCTGGTCCCAAATCTTCTGGGCGTTAAAGTTGTAAGTTACCTGAAACTCTGCACCGAACTCGTTGTGCCAACGGTTTCCATCGATATAGAAACGCTGCTGGCGACCACCGAATACGGTAAGAGCAAAGTTGAACTTGCTCATATATGGGCGATATTTCACCCAAGCCTGTCCACCAAAGCCAAGAGATGATCCCTTGACCTCAATGTCCTGGAAGAAGCTCTCAGTCGTAGTGATAATCTCGTCTTCAGTCTCTGTCACGGTTTTGTTCACGCTCTCGTTCTTGTTGTAGTTGAAGTTGAGCTTGTAGCAACCGTAGAGACCGAGCCAGAGTTGCCACTGATGGTCTCGGCTATCCAGTACTTTTACCTTCGGAGAAAGGCGGCTGTCAAATTCTACGTACTTGTTGGTACGGTCTGCCTCCTCGGTGTAGTCACCCTGGCAGAATGTGCCATTGTACTCAAATCCGAGCCACTTGCCCTCCCAGCCGACAACTGCGCCGACGTTGGGAACGGTATGGCCGTCGAAGTTCTGAATACCTGCGTCGATACCGAAATATGCGCCATGCTTCTGGAGCGTGCAGCAGCTATACTCATGTGGGTCGTCGCCGACCGAGTACAGATAGTGGTCGGTATAGGTACGGTTAGCCAGCTTCTGAGACATATAGTCGAAATCCGACAGATTAGCCTCATTCTGAGCGTTAGCAACTGCGGCATTCATAGCCAGACACACGATTGCGAAAAATATATTCTTTTTCATGACTTTGTTTTTTTAGTAATGTTAATAAATAAATTTTTGTGGTTGTGAGCTCCGGCATAGAAACCGGAGCCTTCACCACGATATGGAAAATTAAAGTTCCGGGAACTTACTTAGTATAAGTCCAAGAACCGACAGAGTTTCCGGTATATGAGTCAGAAGCTGACAGCACACCATTCTCAATGGTAAATGAGAAGCGGTTAGTATTAACGGAAGCGTGTCCGTCAATCTTACGGCCCTCATCCCAGTTCCACTGCATAGCAGTTACGTAACCCTGAGAGTCAACGTTAGAACCGGTCTGTGAGTCATACTGCAACATATCGGGAGAATCCCATGCATGCACGGGAACCCAAGTATGAGAAGTAGACTCATAAGCAGCACCATTGAGGTTGTTGGCCTCAGCAGCAACTGCCCACTCTAAATGGAATTCGATTTCTCCGTTCTTGTTCCAGATGCCGGGAACAACCTGACCGTTCTCAAGATGTGCCAGTACAGAGTACCAGTAATCTGAGCGGGTAGGATTGTTGCAGACAATCTGAGAAACAGAGAGAACCTTAGAACCAAAGAAGGTAGGCTCATCAGGAATAACAGTCTTTGCTACGTGGATTTCTCCAGTAACGGACTTTGCGTCGGTTACACCGCCCATACCGAAAGTAAGTGAGTGAGAGTATGGATATACCTCCTCAGAATCGGTAGAAGTAGCGTTGCCAAGCTTAGCACCGTTATCAGTCATGTTATAGTCATCGTGACCGAAGGAATAAGTGTTACCATTCCTTGAAATCTCGATGTCATTGACTGTAGTAGCAGCCCACTCATCAGTCTGAGTACCGTTAGCAACGGTAACAGATGCAGTGAAGCTATGGTTATTCTCGTTCCAAGTCCAAGTAGCGCCGTCTTTAGCGTTCTTAGACTTCTGAGAACCGTTTACAGTGGCATTCACGTTGCCGGTGTAATAGCTATTGTTCTCAGCGTATACAGACCACTTAGATTTGGGAGAGAAAGACCAACCGAAGTCCATTACATAAGTAGTACGCTCCTCCGAACCGTCGGACTTGCGAATTACATAGTCAATAGTAGTATTGACATTCCACAAAGTAATGGTCTTCTTGGCTGTAGTTTCATCCCAACCCTCAAAGGTCTGGCGCACTGCTTCCTTCTTCAAAATAACAGTCTCAGAAGTTGACTGGGTATAACCCTGATAGTCAGCATTGATATTGTTAGTGAAGAGAGCTTTATCATACCACTCATCGCTGTTCATTTCGGTAACATTTGAATTGCCCTCTGACACCTTCATGTCAAGAACAGGGAACTCAACTTTAACATCACCGTCATCGTAAACAGCGCCTTCAGAGAAGCCGTTATATTTGGTATCAATTCTGTCACCCATAGGAGTGTTGAATACAGAACCGTATACGAAATAACGACGAGAAATCTTCCAAGATCCCTCTACTCTCTCAAGATTGGTATCGCCGAAGCTAATACCGTTTGTGGTATAATAACCGAAAGCGAAGCTCTTAACGATAAGCTCCCACTGGTCAATTGGTGCAATACCGTACTGGAGAATAATAGACTTCTCAAGACGCTCAATTTCACCGGACTTCTTGTAAGCAACCTTTGTAAAGTCGCCACGCTCAGTCGTAGAAGTAAGCACCTTGCGGAATTTATTCTCAACATCCCAATGGTCAATTTCATCCTCGGCAATAAACTTGCGGAAGCAAGTGTCCACGAGTGTAACGTCAAAACCTTGAACGTTTGAATTCTCATAGACATAATGCAACAGCACCTTTGCCTCAGTGAAACAACTATCGGCGATATATGTACCGCGAGTGCGGGCAGCCTTTTCAACGTTGTTAAGAGAAAGTACCTCAAAAGAGTTCAGCTTGGCATACTCAAAGGTATGGTCCTTGCCGTTGAACTTCTCTGTCAGCTGGTAAGAATCGGCATTGATAAAGCCAACATTACCATCCTCAAAAGAAAATGAACACTTTGTGGTATATCTCTTCTCACCATTGCGCTCAGAAACTTCGGGCTCAGACATAGTCTTGTTCTGGTTGCTGTAAGCTACGTTCAGGTTCTTATACTTAAGCTCCGTAACGTAGTCATACTGCTTCAAAGACAGCTTTGCCTTACCATTCTGAATCCAGTAGCTGTTAGTGGTCTTCTCACCGATAGTGTCGGCGATAACGACCTCATTACTGTCAGCATTGTGAACTGGGATAAGATAGAACTCCAGCTCTGGGTCCTTCTGTGGGATAGTGTCCTTTGGATTGTCCTTCTTAACAGTCTCCGTCATTGTAACGGGGGCCTGTATTTCAGAAAGCTCGTTGTCACAGGACGAGAAAACGTTACCAACTAATACCATGATGAACAACACTACCAGTGCCTTCATCTCGTTAATTCTGTTTGCCATATGCTTATTATTTTTTAATTTACTTAAGAGGAAATTTAACTATATTCGCTCTCTTCATTTGAAGATATTTTATAAGGTAAGCCGGACGCGAAAAAATCCTAACTTCACCTGTACCCTCAAACGCAATTGAGAGTTTATATTGTTAATTATCCGTAAGCCAATGAAAAAGATTTATAAGTTTCGCATGCATAGTGTCAGCACGTAAAAACTACTCTTTTTCCACAAGAATACAGACAATGATAAAATAACGATAATATTTGATTACGCCTTTAAGTTAACACATATTTAACCGATTTGCAAGCAAAAAATTGACATTTTTTTACTTTTTTTGGCAATTTTTATTATTTCTTACGTATTATTGACTTTTAAGGATGATAACACCCGAAAAATCATCTCATAAAATCATTATTTTTTCTCATATTTAACCCTATTCTCCCGCTTTGCCGCAAAAAACAATGCGATATGCAACTTTTCTGTTGAATTTGGCGGATAAAGTCTATAATATGTTTCCAGTTTTTTTAATATGGATTGGAAAAAATGTCTGAGATAAAAGTAAGATTCGCCCCGAGTCCGACCGGATTTATGCACATCGGTAACACTCGTACGGCTTTGTTTAACTGGCTGCTCGCCAAAAAATTGGGCGGTAAATTTATGCTCCGTATTGATGATACGGATTTTGCCCGTTCTAAAAAAGAATATGAAGATGCCATGCGCGAAAGTCTGCAATGGCTCGGTTTTAACTGGTGTGAGGAAGCTCGCCAATCGGCACGTTTTGAGCGTTATGACGCTTTGCGCGATAAACTGATTGCCGAAGGTCGGATTTATGCTTGTTATGATACGCCGGAAGAACTGCAAATCAAACGTAAACGCGCTATGGCAAAAGGACAGGCTCCGATTTATGACAGACAGGCTTTGCGCTATACCGACGAGGATTTGGCAAAATTCAAAGCCGAAGGCCGTAAGCCGCACTATCGCTTTAAGCTGTTGCCGGGCATTATTGAGTGGGATGATATTGTGCGCGGACATTGCCAATACGAGGCCGAAAAATTAAGTGACCCGATTATTATTCGCGAAGACGGCAGTTATCTTTATCATTTCCCGTCTTGCGTTGACGATTCCGACTTTGGTATTACCCACATTGTACGCGGTGAAGACCACGTTACCAATACGGCGGCACAAATTCAGATGTTTGAAGCCATCGGCGGAAAAGTACCGACTTTTGCGCACTTGCCTTTGTTGACGGGTGTTGAAGGTAAACTTTCCAAGCGTTTGGGAAGTCTCGGCGTGCGTGAACTTAAAGCCGAAGGCGTGGAAGCCATGGCAATTTGCTCTTTCTTGGCAAAATTAGGAACTTCGGATGCCATTGAGCCGTTTTACAGCCTTGATGAGCTTGCCGAGTCGCTTGATTTTGAAAAACTCGGACGTTCGCAACCGAAATTTGATGAAGAAGAATTAAAGCATTTCAACACCAAGTTTGTACGCTCCATGCCGTATTCGGCAGTCAAAGACCGCGTGAACGTCAGCGAAGAATTTTGGAATAAAGTTCGTCCGAATTTGGATTTGGTTTCCGATATTAAAAGCTGGGCCGATATTTGCCACAGCGAAGTTACACCGATTATTGAAGATAAAGCCCTGACCGATTTGGCGGCCGATTTGTTACCGCCGGAACCGTGGGATGATAATACCTTCAACGCTTGGTTAAATGAAGTTAAAGCGCAAAGCGGCAAAAAAGGTAAGGAATTGTTCCACCCGATAAGAAAGGCTTTGACTGCCTTGGATAACGGACCGGAACTCAAAACATTGTTGCCGCTTATCGGACGTGAAAAAGCACAAAAACGCCTTAAAGGCATTAAAGCATAAGGAATAAAATTATGACGCAGATATATTTACACAACACTCTAAAACAACGCAAAGTCGAGTTTAAACCGATAGATGAAAATAATGTGCGTATGTATGTCTGCGGACCTACCGTTTATGATAAGGCGCATCTCGGCAATGCCAAAACACCGGTGGTATATGATGTGTTGTATCGTTTGTTGTGCTACGTTTACGGTAAAGACCATGTTACCTATGTTTCCAACATTACCGACGTGGATGACAAGATTTTGAACAAGCACAAAGAAACCGGCAAGCCTATTCGTGAAATTACCGAACAAACATATAACTGGTACATTGAAGACATGGCAAAGCTCAATGTTTTGGCGCCGAATTATCGTCCGCGTGCCACCGAATATATTAACGAAATGATTGTTTTGGTGGAAAAACTGCTTGAACAAAAACACGCTTATATTTCTGAAAATCAAGTGTTGTTTGATGTGGATTCCATGCCGAGTTACGGCACGCTTTCCGGCCGCTCAATGAAAGAGATGTTGGCCGGTGCGCGTATAGAAGTTGCCGATTATAAAAAGAATCCGGCCGACTTTATTTTATGGAAACCGTCAGATGCCGACCAACCGGGATGGAACAGTCCGTGGGGCTACGGAAGACCGGGATGGCACTTGGAATGCTCGGCAATGAGCTCCAAACTTTTGGGCAACGATTTTGATATTCACGGCGGCGGTTCCGATTTGATATTCCCGCACCACGAAAACGAATTGGCGCAATCTTGCGGCGCCTACCCTGGAACCGGTTTTGCTCATTATTGGGTACATACCGGTATGTTGATGATTAACGGCGTAAAAATGTCTAAATCTCTCGGCAATTTCTACACGGTTGACGAGATTTTGGAAAAACATCCGGCGGAAGCTTTGCGTTTGCTGTTTTTAACCACGCACTATCATCAACCGTTTAACTTTACTTTTGAAGGCCTGCAACAAGCCAAAGGCATATTAGATAAATTCTATAACGCATTACAAAAGAACAAAGACGTTCCGACGATTGAAGTTGAACCGGACAGTCGCATTATTGAGGCGTTGGCCGATGACTTAAATACTCCGCTCGCGCTGTCTTATTTGCATGAAATCGTCAATGACTTGAACAAGGCCGAAAGTGCGGAAGAGCGTTCGCACTTAAAATCCTTGTTGATGAAGAGTGCATACATGCTCGGATTGTTGTATAACGAACCGGAAAGTTGGTTCAAGGGCGAAGGCTCGGACGACGAAGCGGCAGAAATAGAAAAAATGATTGCCGCACGCGCCGAAGCCAAGAAAAACAAAAATTGGGCTGAGGCCGATGCCATCCGCGATGAGCTCAAGGCCAAAGGTATTGTTTTAGAGGATTCGCCGACCGGTACGACTTGGAAAAGAGCGTAAAATATGTCGCTTTCCCGTGATGAAATAATCCGCTTATTATCCGATGAGCAAAATCAATCGGAAACTCTGAAAAGAGCCGATAAAGTACGTCACGAACACGTGGGTGATGCAGTGCATTTGCGGGGATTAATTGAGTTTTCAAATATATGTCGCAACAACTGTATGTATTGCGGGATTCGGCGCGATAATAAGGTGGCGCACCGCTATCGGATGAGTCCCGAAGAATTGGTGGATACCGCACGCAAAGCCGCCGAAATGGGATTTAAAACGCTGGTTATGCAGTCGGGCGAAGATATGTTTTTTTCGCAAAAAGTCATGTGTGACATCATTGAAAAAGTCAAAAAATTTGACGTGGCGCTGACCTTGAGTATCGGCGAGCGCAGTTATGAAGATTATAAGGCTTTTCGCGAAGCCGGCGCCGACCGCTATTTAATGCGCATAGAAACTACCGACAAGGATTTATATCACCGGCTTGATCCGGGTATGAGTTGGCAACATCGTCATGATTGTCTGATGATGATAAAAGAATTGGGGTACGAACTCGGCTCTGGAATTATGGTCGGATTGCTGGAACAGAGCATTGAATCCATTGCCGACGATTTGCTTTACTTAAAAGAAATCGGGATTGACATGGCCGGAATCGGGCCGTTTATTCCGCATCCGCAAACTCCGCTCAAAGATGCCGCCGGCGGCACGCTTGATTTGGCTTTGCGAACTATGGCGGTTATGCGGATAATGATGCCGGATATTAATATTCCGGCAACCACCGCCATGGAAAGCTTACACCCGCAAGGACGTATTATGGCGCTTAAAGGCGGTGCCAATGTGGTAATGCCTAATGTTACCGAGGGAGAATATCGCCGCTTTTATGAGCTTTATCCGGGGAAAATCTGCGTTGATGATACGCCGCTACACTGCAGAAGCTGTATCGGTATGAAGATTATGAGTATCGGACGCACCATCGGCGAAGGTTACGGCGGACACAACGGCAAACTGCCGCAATTTGTAAACGAGCAAAAACAATAAATGCGGTTATCATAGGTTAAAACAGTCATCCTGAACAGGCACATTTTGTGCCTTTGTGAAGGATCCAACAATGCTTTGGGCATTGTTCGTTCCACCGGAACGACTGGATTCTTCGCCCTTCATTATTTTCAGGGCTCAGAATGACGATGATACTGAAAATCAACAAAATTATTTAATTAAGCATTATAATAAAAAAAGTTCTTGATTTGTGAGCGGAAATAGTTTATAAGCATTTCAGTTTGTTAGGGGTATAGCTCAGTTGGTAGAGCATCGGTCTCCAAAACCGAGTGTCGAGAGTTCGAATCTTTCTGCCCCTGCCAATATTCTCTCAACTTATTGAAAGTTGGGAGATTTTTTTTGAGATTTTTCTCAAAAGTGCCAAAATCCGATGTGCTACACAAGGGTGCTACACAGGAGCATTTTTTGAGATGAACGGACATAACCGATTAATCAGACGAAATCACACCTACTATTTAAGGGCAAGAGTACCTGTATCATTGGTATATCTCCTACATAAACACGAGTTCTACTACTCATTACAAACGAACAACTATTACGAAGCACTTGCGAAACTATCAAAAGAGAGTCATAAGGTTGATATGAAGATTAACCTTTTGAAGGGTATTGATATGCTGATAAAGAACAAGAGACTCGTGATAATGCCTGCTGATATTGACAAGATGGTGATACACAAACTCCGTCAAGCAGAGGAAGTATTTGAGAACTATGATACAGAGATTGCCGAACATCAGTATAACTATGACAATCTGTTGGTATTCAACAAAGAAACACCTAATGCTACAAATAAAGCACAACACGAGTTGGAATGTGTGGAACTCTTTATCAAGGAATACTTCCATGACCTCAAAGAAGATACGAGAACTCACAACAGCATTGTGAAGATGATTGGTAGAGTTGATAAAGAAGATATACCAATCATAGCAGACAAAGCAAATCCGCCAGAAGCAATCAAACAAACCACGAAAGCGTTAAAGAGTGTTGAGAAGTATGTGCTTAATAAAATCAACAGCATTGTCAATGATACAGGCGACACCTTTAACATCAACGACAGAGTGAAGCGTTGCCTAACTATCATCAACGATGAGAAGAATGAGAAGGCACGAGGTGAAACCACAACAACACCTTGGGATAAAGTATTTAAGGAGTTTGCCTTAGATAAGAAAAACAATAACGGGACTGGTGAAAATACACTCAAACAAAATCAACAATGCTTGGAAACGATTTTTGAAATCATTGGTAAGAAGTATGTTGAAAGTATTACTGGCAAAGATTGTAGAATGGTCTCACAAAAGATTCACAATCTTCCAAAGAAGTGGAAAGAAAGATATAAAGGTCAATCTCTTACCGATATTATTGCGAGAAATAATGAAGATGCCATCTCTCTTACATCAGTAAAGAAGTATTTGCGTGTGTTTAAGGAGTTCTTGGAGTTCTGTAAAGTTAGTCAATACATCAATGATAGTTTTCAGAGTCTTATCTCTATATCTCGGAGAAAAGAATCCATTGCGGTTGAAGCATTTACGAAAGATGAGTTGAAGAAAATCTTTGACCCTACAACATATCCTCGTGTGATGGATAAGAAGTATGCTTACAGATATTGGATACCTTTATTGGCGTTGTTCCACCCTGTAAGACTCAACGAAATCTGCCAGTTATACATAGAGGATATTCAACTTGAGAATGGTATTTGGTATATGAATCTGACTAATGAAAGAAAAGACCAACACTTAAAGAATCCGCAATCAATGCGAAAAATCCCAATCCATCCTCAAATAATAGAGTTAGGATTTTTGAAGTATATTAATAGTATTAGAGAAGTATCAAACAAGTATGAAGAAAATCCAGGAAGAGTATTCTATCAACTTCATTATAGTGCGAAGAATCATTACATACAGGCGATTAGTCAATGGTTTGGCAGATACTTAAAGCAAATCGGCATTGATAGTCGTTCAAAGGTCTTCCATAGTTATCGGCATAATTGTAAGCAAGCAATGAGAGATGCTGATATACCACAAGAGTTCCAAAATGCTTTGGCAGGTTGGTCTGGGAGTGATACAGGTGAAAGAGTTTATGGCGGAAACTTTCCGATTAAGAAACTTTATTCTCAACTATCTAAACTGAAGTATCCGTTCTTAAATAGAAATATTACCAGAATAGCGGCAAAGAATAAAGTTTAATAACGATTGAATACTTACCTAAATCTTCAAAGAATTAACCACATTCTTCAACATATTCTCATTCTCGTTGTAATAACGAGCGGTCATTGAGACATCACTATGATTAACGAGGGTTTTAACGCTTGTTATATCAATGCCATTGGTAAGCAGTTCTGTAATAAAATGCCTGCGACCATAATGGGTGGAACATTGTAATCCGAATGTTTTGTAAATGCTCGTAAATACTTTACTAATACTATTTCTATTGTATGGTTTTCCTGTTTTCTGACTCACGAATAGATAACGATTTGGATTGTCTTTCTTAAAATCTGCCACATAGTCCTTAATCATACCCTTTAACTCATCATTCACATAGTATCGTGCCTTCTTCTTACCTTTGTTCTTATCTGGTGAGAGTTCTATAATGTCTTTAACTTTGCCGAACTCATCAACCACATCACCGAGTTGAAGATACGCAAAGTTAATACAACGCATTCCTGCCAACCAATTGAACCCGAACATCAACTTAATCTGCTTTCCGTTCCGTAGAGTATCAATGTGCTTAAAAATAGCACGCTGTTGTTTATCGTCAATAATCGCTCTGTTAATCATTTTCTCACCTTCATAAATGAATATATTTTATTGTTTTTCTTTAATATATATTTATTTATTTTTGTTGTCAATAATTATTTTCATAAAAAAACGGGATTTTTCAATCACTTATAATGAAAATGAATAACTCTCACAATTCTTATTCATTGTGGATGAAGAAGAAATAATATAAGGGACAGCAATGTCCCTTTATTCTTATCATATAGTTGCATCATTGTTGCAATATTCTTTAATATATCTGTGAAGTGTAGTCCAAGAGCATCCCATAAGTCTGGCAATTTCTGCTTTTGAGACCTTTTTATTAAGCAATTCCACAATCTTTTTATGCCGTTTGCACAATTTTCGGTATCCTTTACCGAAAGGTCTTCCAATGTGTTTCCCTTCATCTTTAAGGCGTTTCAGAGATTCTTTGGTGCGTTGAGATATAAGTTGTCTCTCTATTTCACTTGCTAATGAGAACGCAAAAGCAAGAACTTTGCTCTGTATATCAGAACCAAGACGATATTTTTCTTTCAAAGTGATAATAACACACCCCTTGTCCAAACATTCTTTCAAGATACTCATTATTTCAAGGATATTCCTTCCAAGTCGTGATATTTCAGTTGCAATCAAAACATCATTGCGTTTCAATTTTTTTAATAATCTGTATAAAGCACGCTCTTTAAGAGGTTTTCTTGATGAGATAACTTCCTCAACAAACTTCGTAATAGTTATGCCATTTGTCTTTGCATAGTTTTCTATTTCATATCGTTGGTTTAGACATAGTTGTTTATCAGTGCTTATTCTTATGTAGGCATAGGTTGTCATTGTTAATCCTTTTAATGTTCTTCATAAAGTATTTATCAGGATTAACATTACAAAATAATGGTTCAGTTATTTGAAATATGTGTTTAGAATACAACTTTTATACTCAAAAACAATGTAGAAAATCTTAAAATCCTCAAAAATATTACTACACCTGAATCCTGACTAATAGTGATACAACAAGTCAAGAAGAAGTCTCCATAACTGAACCATTATGGAGATTGATATGCCTACACCAATATTATCGTTCAAAGATGTCCTGACAAAGTTTAGAGATGAAGCATTCTCTGAAAGAGATAAGGGATATAAGTTTGAAAAGTTGATGAAGGCATACTTGGAGATTGCTCCTGAATACAATGGCAAGTTCAAAGAAGTATGGTTATGGGAAGACTTCCCATATAGAAGAGATTTTAGTGGCAAAGATACTGGTATTGACTTGGTTGCATTGACAACAGAAGGAGACTACTGGGCAATTCAATGTAAGTGCTATGCAAAAGATGCTCGTATCACCAAAGATGGCGTTGATTCATTCCTTGCAACATCAAGCAAAGAGTTCTTTAACGACAAGATGCAAACGACACGCTTTGCATACAGACTTTGGATTTCAACCACGAACAACTGGAACAGCGAAGCAGAAAAGACCATTCAAAACCAAAATCCTCCCGTGTTGCGTATCGGTCTGTCAGATTTGGAAGCGGCACTAATTGACTGGAATAAACTCGTTAATGGCGATAAAGATGCTTTGTTGGCAAAGTATCCGTTGCGTGAGCACCAGAAAACGGCAGTAGATAAGGCACACGAATATTTCAAAACTGCCGACAGAGGCAAGTTGATTATGGCGTGTGGCACTGGCAAGACCTTTACTTCATTGAAGATTGCTGAAAACGAAACCAATAGTAAAGGCATAGTTCTGTTTCTCGTGCCGTCAATAGCGTTGCTCGGTCAAACATTGAGAGAATGGACAGCACAATCTGAATTGCCGATACACCCGATTTGCATTTGCTCGGATTCCAAAGCATCACAAGACAAGGATAGTGATGGCAGTATCGTTGATTTGGCATTACCTGCATCCACCGATGTGAAGAGTATTGCAAGACAATTTCTTGCAGCAAAGATGAAACAAGAGAAAGATGGTGGTATGATTGTTGTGTTCTCAACATATCAATCCATTGATGTAATCTCGCAGG
>Ga0265298_10003749_pt1 | contig 19869 bp, 13 predicted proteins | sample AusTroGonzalo_MG_3_FD_193486 | JGI IMG/M metagenome (GOLD analysis project Ga0265298, IMG submission 193486) | Bovine rumen microbial communities from tropical cattle in Woodstock, Queensland, Australia - Gonzalo_01 | ecosystem: Host-associated > Mammals > Digestive system > Stomach > Rumen ... | reverse complement strand
AGCGCAACACGTTGCGCCTGTCCTTACTGGTTTAACGTCGAGTAAGCGACGATATGTTATTCAGCGCTTTCTTCTTGGATGTAGCGCTCGATTTGTGGTCTCAAAATAGGAAGGTCATTTTCGATAACTCTCCATACTTTGTGGGGAGTAATGGCATAATAGCCATGTACTAAAACATGCCTCATGTTTTCAATTACGTCCCATTCAACTTCCGGATGAGCCGCCCGAAATTCTTTAGTCAGTTTGTAGGTTGCCTCTCCAATAATCTCGACCTGCTTAACGAAACCATAAAAGATAATGGTATCTTTTTCCGCCTCTTCTACTGTGTAACGTTTGCTACCATCCGTCAAATTGTCAATGGCGGTAAGAATGTGAACAAGGCGTTCTTTGTCTCTAATACGCTCTCTCATAAATCTTTATTTTATCATGGTCAACACTCGGGCGTGCGAATGGTTTTAGGTAGGCATCCTCAACCAAATCCACTTTGCGGTTAATCTTTTTACTAAGGTTAACCATCATTCGACTGATATCCATCAGAGAAAGGCTGTCGCTATCCGTATATGTGACAAGCAGGTCGACATCGCTGTCCGGGGTCTCTTCTCCACGCGAACAAGAACCGAACAAGTAGGCTCGTTCGATCGGCTGGGTGGCAAGATACGCTTGTATCTGCGGAATCATCTTTTGTACTTCTTCGCTTGGCATAATGGGTCGGATGGGATTTTGCGCTGCAAAATTACAAAGAAATTTTGATATATGCAAATAATTCTGCATTTTTATTCAAAATTCAGATAGGGGGCGAGGCGATTGAGGTCTTGTTCCGTGAGCTCGGGGAGGGAACGGAGTTCGTCGATGGAATGGATCTTGACGCGCTTGCGCCGGAGTGTGTAGATGGCTTTGGCCTGGTTGTAACGCAAGTAGGGGTGCCGCTGCAGACGCTCCGGGGAACAGGTGTTGACGTCTAAAGGCCGGATGTCGTTGGTGTCCGCGGTGAAATGATGCAGAAGGGTGTCCAGATGCAGCTTGGAGAGCGGCTCGTCCGTCAGTTGTCCGGGGCGGCAAAAACCGCCTAACTGCTCCCGGTATCTGACTATCTGGACGGCGGTGTATCGTCCGATGCCGCGGATGAGTTGCAGTTCGGCTGTGTCGCAACGGTTCAGATCAAGCACCGTGTCTTTCTTGATATGCTTGGGGTATCGCCATCCGACGGAGTCGCGCCAAAGCGAATCGGCGAGGCGGAAGGAGTCATACTGCTGCTGCCGTATACGTTTCCATTCGGCGCGTCGCATGGAGTCAGCCATCCGGAACGAGTCGTACCGTTGTTCGCGTTCCGCGGCCCATTGGGCATACCGCAGCGAATCGGCCCGGCGCATGGAGTCCTTGCGCTCCTCCCAGGTCCTTTTAGGATGGCCGGAGTCGGGTGCGTCGGACGGGATGATCTGCCGGGACTGACGGACAGCCACGAACAACCACGCCGCAAGGGCAATTGAGAAGAGCACGAGGGCACCGATGCGTTGTTCCTTGGCAAGCATGGAGAGTGGTTTCCTTTCAAGAAAACGTTAAGTTGTTAAATTGTTAAGCTGTTACAATACTTTGTATTGAACCGTTGGCGAGATGGGAGGTGACGGTGTCACCGGGTTGGAGGTCATGGACGGAGCGGACTACGTGTCCGTTCTTGGTCAGGAGGCTGTAACCCATGCGGTAGATACGTTCGGGATTGCAGGCGGCGAGACGCTGTTCGAGCAGATCCACGCGGTGCTGGCGGATGAGTATTTGCCTTTCGGCCGTGCGGTGGAGCCGAACCGTCAGGTCCGCGACCCGCGCCATCTGTTCTTCCATGCGATGGATGAGCCATTCGGCGACGGCGGTAGGCGTCTTGAGCGCTTCGCGTGCCACCAGATCGAGCACGGACACATCGCGCGTGTGCCCGATGCCGGTCAGGACAGGCAGTTCGTACTGCGCACAGCAGGCGCAGAGGGTGTAGTCATCGAAACAGGAGAGGTCAGAGGTGGCGCCTCCGCCACGGATTATGACGACGCAGTCAAATGCATCGGATATTTCTTCCAATGCGGCGAGGATGGAGGAGGCGGCGTTGGTGCCCTGCATGACAGCAGGGAAGAGCTCGGTATGGAAAGCGAAGCCGCTGTTGTCCAGCTGGTGCTTGAAGTCTTCGTAACCGGCAGCGGATGCGGAAGAGATGACGGCGATGCGTCGGATGAGGGTAGGGAGGGGGATGAGTTGCTGTGCGTCGAGCAGTCCGTCCGCCTGGAGGGCGGCGATCGTCTGCTGGCGTTGGCGTGCCACCTCGCCTATCGTGTAACGCGGATCGATATTGATGATAGAGAGACTGAGACCATAGACGGCGTGCCATTGGATCTCCGCCTCCACCAGAACCGCCATTCCTGTTTGCAGACGCTGGCCTGTCTCCGCTTCGAAATAGGCCATGAGCAGTTCCTTGGTGCCGGCCCAACACGTGGCACGCATCTTGGCCATCAGCCGGCTGTTGTCTTTGGTCTTCTGACTCTCAACCAACTCCAGATACATATGCCCGCCTTTCTCGCTGAGGCTGCTCACCTCGGCTTTCACCCAATAGGACGGCGCCAGAGTGTCATTCAGCACTTCGCCTATCTCCTCGCATAATTCCGAAAGGGTGAAAGTTTTCATAAGGTGAAAGGTGAAAATTGAAAGGTGAAAATTGAAAGGTGAAAGGGCTTAGTGTCGCCAGGGGTCGCAGAGGATACAACGCTCTTTGCTGGAGAAGCCGAACAGGACGGAGAAGCGGACACCTACGAACAGGTTGCGCAACCAATAGGATGAGGCATCCTTGGTGGAGAACACATGATCCATCTGATAGGTCGGAAAGTCATATATGGTGGCTTCCGGCAGACCGTAATAGACGCCCTTGCCGTTCGGACATATATTGAGAATACCGAAATCCGCGAAGCCGGCAAAACGCAGGCGGCAGTCGATGCGGTCGCTGCGCTTGACGCGGTAACTGTGCGGGCTCTGGGAGGTCGTGTATTCATATCCCATTTCCACGTGTGCCATGACATCCAGCTTGAGGTCCAGTTGCGGCCCTTTGCGCTCGATGGGTACATCCTTGCGGAAACCGTGGTTGTCCATCTCCTCCCACACGCCGATGAAGTCATAGTACTTGCCCGCCGTCGAACCGGTGAGGGTCTGTCGGGTGCTTCCCGTCAGCATATAGTTGATATGCACACCGGCCAGGAAATAGCCGATGCCGGCAGGGCTGAGGATATAATGGCCGAGATAGACAGGCAGCTGGCCGTACAGTTGTTGGGCTACGTCGCGGCGGTCCTTGAACTGATGCCGGAGGATGAGTTGCCGGTCTTCGCCCATCCACAGGTCATGCACATGCTCGTGATAGATGGTCGTGTCGGAGCAGTAGGTGTTTACGCGTTGGAATGCGATACCGAGGCCTGTCTGGACGAGCAGTCCGCTGTATTGGTACTCATAGAGCAGGCGGAACCCGATGGCACCTCCGCCCGGCGTGAAAGAGGCCGTAGGCATGTTATGGAGGAAGGCGCTCCAGCTGCCTTCGAGTGACAGTCCGAACAGATGATGCGAACCCGTGTATTGTGAGGCGTGCAGACCGAAGAGGACGTCGGTGGAGTTATTGACGTCTTTCTGTGAGAACCCGCCTTTCCCGGCCAACCGGTATTCCCACCGTTCGGCAGCAGAGAAGCGTCTTTGTCCCCATAATAGGGCCGGACAGAGACACAGGATCAGAAGGATGTAGCGCAGGTTTCGCATTTGTCTTTCACTACTATTTTGACAGCTCTATAGGGTTCTTCGGGCGTGTCGTTGGACCATAGTTGCACGATATACATTCCCGCGGTGGACGGTACTTCCACTTGTGTGGCATCCGCCTGGAAGGTGCCGCTCTGGAAGGCTCTTCCTTCGCTGGTGGATATGCGGTACGTACCGCTTTTGCGGGAGAGGATGGTGATGTACGGATGGGCAGTCACGACGCATGTCGGCACGACGGCCAGATAGCCCATGGTGGGTGCATAACTGCCGATGACGGGATCGAGCGATATGGTGATCGGACAAGTCGGGAAGTCTTCCTCCTCTCCGTCGCGTGTCAGGCGAACGTAGTACTGCACGCCGGGTACCAGACCCGTCGGCACATACAGATAGGGTTTGTTCTCCCCTACGAGCAGTGAGTCACCCTGGTACCACTGGTATTGGGTCCACTCGTGTCCGCCGTTGGCATCTTCGTTGAGCAGGGCGATGACATCACCGAAGCGCTGAACGAGCAGCCACTGGGGATAGTTCATGACGAAGGTCGAGTCATGGATACAATCGGTCTCTTTGTGCATACAGATACCGTTGTCCAGCTCCAGATGGATACTATAGTAATTGGGTTCCGGGAACTGCTTGGGGTCGTCATCCTTGTACGGAATAGGAACCGATATAACCATCGTATCCGAGTAGGAATGGATAGGCACGTTGATCATGTCCTCAAAGCCCATGGACAAGCCTACGCTGTCGAAATAGAGCGAGTACGCAATCGGCTTGTGGCTGGTGTAGGTGTAGTAGAGGTCGAAGGCCGACTCGCCGTGACACATCGGTTTCTCCGCCCATATGGTAGGTACGGTAGGCGGAATGATGGCGAGGTGGGTGTATATGAAATGATAGCATCCGTCCGCATTGAGGATCGTATCCTTGTAGTCACCCGGTTCGGTGAAGAGACGTCCTGTCTCCGTGAGGGTCAGCGTGTCGCCTATACAGATGGAGTCATAGCGCACCTCGTACGTGGTATCCAGCACCGTGAGGTAGAGATGATAGATACTGTCGCATCCGTGCTCGGAGTGCAGATGATGGATGAACAGGGTGTCGCCTGTCGGACTGATGTCATGCAAGGTCATGCCCTGCCATTCATAGCTCTCGTCCGCGCAGATGGTGTCATAATGCTCGAAGTAGTACTTCGAATGGACGAACAGGCGCAACTCGTATATACTGTCACAGCCGAAGACGGTGGTCAGGCTGTCCCGGATGATGGTGTCTCCGGAGGCGGCTGGCAGGAAGGTATGCGAACGGAAGGTATAGGTGTCGTTCTCGCATATCGTATCATAGTCTATGTGCCGGTAGGAGGGTTGCACATGCGCATTGAGCCGGAAGACAGAGTCGCAGCCCAGGACGGTAGCCAGCGAATCAATAAAGACCGTGTCATAATCCGGCACGTAAGCGCCCATCTCGTACTCGTACGCGGTGGTCTGCCATATATGGGTGGTGCCGTCATCGAAGGTGTATTCGAAGGGCTTGCCGGCGCATATGGTGGCGTCGGTCTCATGGTAATAGGTCTTGCCGTAGGTGAGGTAATAATTGAAGATGATACTGTCGCATCCGTCCGCATCACGGTAGGTAAGGGTGATGAAGGTCGGTCTGAGAGCACCCGGCCGCCAGATCTCTTCTTCGAAGATCGTCTCGCCTATGGTGTCACGGTGATAGTATATCTCGTTGTCACACGCTACATCGTACATATTGACGGTCTTGAACGGTTTGACATAGTAGTCCAGCTCGAAGATCGAGTCACAACCCGCCGCCGTCGTGTGCCTGTCGTAGTACACGCCTTGTTCATAATACCTCCGTCCGCGCCACTCGACCGTGTCACCGGCACAGGACTTGCCGCGTGCCACAAAATGATAGGTGGGCAGGATAGTGATATGCGTGGTCACCATGGAGTCGCAGTGATCCACCGTCTGCAGCATATGCTGCAAGGTCACATGGACAGGACTATAGTGCGTGTACGCGGTGTCGGACTCGGGTACCGGGGCGTGCGGCGTGAAGGGCACGGTGTCCCGGAAGATCGTTCCGTGTGTATCGGTGAAGGTGTACAGGTGCGCCGCCTCCGACTCGTCGTTATCACACAGCGTGTAGTTCAGCACGGTATGATAGGTGGGGTGCACGTACAGTTCGAGATAATAGATACTGTCGCAGGTATACTCGGCATCGTACCGTATGCGCATATGATAGGTGTCCGGCGTGAGCACACTGTCCGTCTGGTACCTGTCGGCAAGCGGCAGCGAGTCACCGATGAACCGTATGCCCTGCCACTCGTAGAACTCATTCTCGCATATATGCGCCGTGTCATAGAAATGATAGGTGGAGTCAATAGTGAGGTACAGGATAAAGATACTGTCACATCCGCCGCGCCCTTCGTCGCATTGGCTGCAGAAAGAGGTACGGAGCGAATCAATATACATATAGGTGGTGTCACCTTGCACGTACCGCGGGATGGAGTCCGCGCTGATGAGGCGGCTGTTATGCACATCCCACACTTTCTTGTGGTTCGGCCAACTGTACAGCGAGTCCTTGCCTTCGGACGGCTGGCAGAGACGCAGATACGTGGTGTCCGAATAGGTCTTGAAGACCGTCAGATCCCATTGGATGGTACTGTCGCAACCTAAAGACGACGGGATGATGCCGGGGAGGGATACCTTGGTGAAGCGCTCTCCCTCGGGTACACTGATACCGGGTTCGTCTTCGGGTTTGGTCGGCGCAAGATTACCATATACATAATGGTCGATGAAGAAAATGGAGTCCTTGTCGCACATGACGTACTCGGTGATGGAGACAGGCGTGGTATAAACCGTGTCCACGTGCAGAGTCAGGGTCCATACGGAGTCGCAACCGTAGATGGTATGGTACATCGCCTGATAGGTGTAATCGCCTATATGGAGGGTGCTGATGGGTCGATCCAGCGAGTCAACGTCCTGGTCCGGCCATACATAGGAGTCGAACTGGCACGTGGTGGCCTCATAACTGTAGTGGTATACGGAATCCACGTATAGATGCAGTGTCCAGATGGAGTCACAACCGTAGATCTCGGTAGCGAGCGAATCGATATACTCATAATATCCTACACGGTCAATAGGAATGGACTCGACGGCGTTGCCTTGCGCGTCATAGAAAGGATAGACAGCGTGTCCGGGCCAGGAGAACGTACCTCCGGGCACTTGGCACACGCGTATACTGTCTGTGAACGCGTAGACGGGTGCGCGATAGAGCTCCAGATAGAAGATAGAGTCGAAGCCCAAGGTGGTGGCAAAGGAATCTTTGTACACACGGCTGGTTTCCGGTTCCGGCAGATCGGTGATGGTCTGACGGATGAAGGGTTCGCCTTCTTCGCCCGTATAAGCCGGTCGGTTCTCTATCCAGGTATATACATTCTCATTGCCGCAGAGATAGGCGTGCACCGTGTCCCGATAGACCTCTCCCACCCATAGAGTGAGCATATGCGTACTGTCACAGGAAACGCCGTTGACAGGGTAGGTGTGCTCGTAATGGTAGATGATGGATTCGGACTTGTACACCACCGAGTCAATGTCTCCGGTCGCTTTCGGACCGCCGTACGTCTTGCCGTTGGCGTACCAGGTGAAGGTCTCTTCCTGGGATATGAGCTTCTCGTCCTTGTACAGATACCTCGGCAGTACCGTCAGTTCCAATGCGTAAATACTGTCACACCGGCTCTCGTCCACGTAATAGAAATGGCCTACCGTGTCCTGACGGATGGTATCTATGTTGATGACGCCGTCTTTGGATCTCCAGGTGAGAGTGCGGTTGATCGTATCAATACAGGTGGTTATCTTGACCGTGTCAAAGACAGGGCTCTCCGCCTGACTGTATTCCAGGTGCAGATGGTAGATAGAGTCCACTCCGTACCGGGAAACACAGCTGTCATAGTAATCGCCGCTCTTGGTCAGGACCGTGTCATGATGATGTCCTAACCATTGATAATCCCGGAAGATCGTGTCGTGCGTGTTCCAGTCATAGTGGATGCGGCACCATGTCACCTTTTCCTCGTAATGGTATGCCGGCGGTACAATGAGCGTAAGCGAGTTGATCGAGTCGCAGCCCTTGGGGTTACCGCCGTTACACTCCGCACAGGTCTTGGTGCGCAGTGTGTCGCCGAAGATGCCCAACCATGCCTGCATGGCCGGGATCCAGGTCATTCGGACGGTGTCCTTGAGGTAGATGAGCGAGTCACGCGTCACACCGTCCCGCTCTATCTGCCAGCGGTAGATGGAATCCGGGAACTCCTTGTAATCCAGCGTATCCGTGACGCGTACATTATAACTCTTGTGCATGAACAGATGGAGCTCGTAGATCGAGTCACATCCGTCGAACTCCTTGCCTTCTTTATCCAGCCATTTCTTTTCCGGCCACTCGCTCAACTGGCACCCGCAGGAGTCGGTCTTGAACCGTACATAATGGACAGTAGTGTCTTTGGCTACACGTGTACTCGGGGTCTTGGTAGATCCCGTAAAGTCAACACCGTAAAACTGTTGGCCATGATAAAGCGTGTCCTGGTTCGAGCACAGATGAATGATGTCCACAAAACGGAAGGTGTCGCATACGAAGAGTTCCAGCGTTCTGATGGAGTCACAGCCGAACTGCGATTGGTAATGTCGGGTGAAGGTGTGTCTGCCCAAGCCGACGTTGTACTGCCATTTATTGGGGTTCGTCGCACCGGATTTGGTGGCGATGAAGAGGGTAGTGTCTTTGTCCTCAGGATCGAACTTGCTTAAGTTGCCCTGGTTGTACAAGCTGTCATAGAAGAATTCCAGCGTGTCGCCTATACAGACGGCCCGCCAAACGGTGTCGTTAAAGAAACGGGTGACGCGGGTCACGGCGCGGAGGGTGTCGACGATCGTGTCCTCTTCGCAAAGGATCTGCTTGCGGTGCAAATACACTTCCAGTTTATAATCAAAGAACTGGTGCCGTTCGCTCTCCTCTTCTTCCGGCAGAATGAACTCGTATTGTGTCTTGTACGTGTTGTTGGCGGCCACAGGAACTGTATCGGGATAACCCGCCAGCAGGGAGTCGCCTGCTATGTCGAACAAGGCCCATTCGATATAATCCACCGGTCGTTCCGCGGGTGTCTCCAGCGTCCAGTGCACCGTAGTGCTGTCGCAGACAGCCGTCGTCTCGTGGTGCTCATGACCCGACATCCATTCGTTCCATTGACGCTGATACCAACGTTGTGTGGAACCGGTGATAAAGAGCGAGTCCTGATAGGGTACGGGATTGTAACCCAAGGTGTAGTAATAGGCCTGCGCGTGCGTGAGGGCATAGACGGTTCCGACAAACCCTTCACCGGTTGTGCTGATGGAGTGGTATTGGGTCGTATCGCTGATCTGTACATGCGCATAAGCCATCGTAGCATCGGCAGCAAACGCCTTGAACTGAGACGAAGGCACTGCGACGCTGTCTATCATGATCTTGCTGATGTCGGATTTCTTAGTGACGATATAAGCGTAGAAAAACTGCGGAGTAGGTACTCCTGTCTTTAGTTCTATCGGGTCCAGTTTGCTGGTATAGAAATTCATCTCTTTCGTGCGATGTGTCCATGATGGCATCATTGCACTTGCCGGGTTACCGAACTTGACTTTCACCGTCTTGCCGCCCTCCGATTCAACGGTCTCCTCATTGTTTAACGCACTGGAGGTATAGACATAGCAGGTAATAGGCAGGTTGCTCTTGAGCACGAACTCAGTGGCATCTTCCCCAACCAGATAGTCGTCAATCACAGAGGACTCGCCGGCGTTGAGCTGGAACGTGTTCTTGACGTTGCTTTTCTCCGTGGTCATGGTTACTTCCGTGTTGTCGTACAGGGCTGTTAACCGGAAATAACTCAGTTGTGTGTGTTTTGGGGCGGATACATAAAACTCCTTTCCCCATTGGTAGATAGGCAATGCCTGTTCCACCGCATAACCACGTGTCGTGGTAGGGTCAATAGGCACACTGGTCTCTTGGTTACCATTAAAAATAGCGATGGGTTTATTGGAGCATATCTTACTACCGCTCAAGTCGGATTTATAACTTAACTCGCCTTCCTCGTGCGGATGAGAAGCCACCAGGTATGCATCACCCAAGTCGAGCGGGATTTCAAAAGGAGTACCAATCTCTTTTCCGCCAAAAGTGATGTCTGACGGCGTGACGGTGACGACGGTTCCGTCTTCGATTGCGACAATTGCAAATTGGGATGAGTATACATCAAGGGGACTGTTCTGAATAATATACTCTGTTCCCAAAGCACGGGTAGGCAGCACGGTAGCCGCATCCCGGAACGAACCGGAGTTGTTACCGATACGACAATAACTGAAACAAGAGAACAGACGATCTTTCGCACCCGGCGCTGTATAGACATGTACACCTTTGTAGCCTTCTTCCTCACTGGCTAACAGATACACTTGTTCCGCAAGATCGCGATCAAGAAGGTATGCGTTGGTTTCTCCGGCAAGGATTTCCAGATTTTCCTCGATAACGGTCTTGCCGATGGCTATATTGACGTAGGTGGTATCCTGTGCGGAAATGAACACCGTCATCTCAAACGGCGTGCTCTTGTTCTCCGCTTTGGTGGGGTCGAACATGCTGTTGTTAAGGAACGTCAGCCAGAAATCGTTGCCCTCGGTGGTGTTATAGGTACTCAGACCTCCCAGCCACAGGGAATCCGTACGTGTCGTGGGCGTTGCCGCTGCCATCCATTGGGACAGCAACAGGACCATGAAAAACAGTATATTTCGTATGTGTATCTTCACGTTCGTGCGTGCGCAACCAAAATCGGGCACAAAGGTACTATTTTTTTTGCATATATGCAAATAAAACATAAAAATTAATCCTTTTTTGTAAAAAAGAAGCAGAAAAGAAGGAACATGGCATAGTAAACAGCCACCATCCCGGGTCCGATGGATACTTGCGTCGTACTTCCCGGCAGACTCTCAATCCATCCGACGGAGTGGTTCATCAGCCATGCCATCGTACCGGTTATTCTGCCTGCCATCAGTCCCGGCCATGAACCGCCCAAAGCGATGGTGGCGAGGCCGCAGGGTACCAACAGCGCGGCGAGCGGAAGGACAATGAGGTTCGTCAACAGGAAATAGTTGCTGATTTGCCCGAAATAGAACATGGTGACAGGCAGCGTGCCTAACTGGGCGGCGATGGATATAATAACGGTACCCGCTGTCCAACTGAATAGACGACCGTACCATGTGTTCCGCCATTCCTTGCGGTGGAGTTTCCATTCCGCCTCTCTGGCAAAAAAGACGATGGCAAAGGTAGCCGCGAACGAGAGTTGGAAACTGACGCTCCATAAGTCCGACGGACGGACGAGCAGAATGAGTACGGCGGCTGAGGCGATGGTATTGAAGGACAGGCTGTTGCGGTAGCACATCCGGCCTATTTCCACCAGTGTGATCATTAGTACCGCCCGGACCACGGAGGGAGTCATGCCGGTCAGTCGGGCATATGCCCACAGGACAGCGATGATGAGAGCGCTTATGGCGATGCGTCCCGCCCGGTTCTCGTACCTCGGTTTGACGCGTCCGCCCAAGGTGAGCACCCATAACAACAGAGCGTACAGAATACCGGTGTGCAGTCCGCTGACGGCTAATACATGCGCCGCGCCGGAGGCCTGAAAATGCCGCTTCAAGTCCGGGTTGAGGTCTTCCTTGTAACCCAGTGTCAGTGCGCCGACGGTAGCCAGTTCATCCCCTTCCAGGCCCGCTGCCGCCAACCGTGCATACAAACGGCTCTGCAAGGGCTCGCTATGCGGGGCGGGACGCAGGTTATACCGCGCCACAAACGCACTCTTCATCCGTTTGTAGGAGTCGATATGCGTGCGTGCCACTACGGTGTCGCCGAAAGCAGGCATGGTACGCGTGCTGTCGCGCAAGACATACAGCCATACTTGTCCGCGGGGAAGGATCTGTGCTTCGTACCGCTCACATTTGGCGGTGGGTTTGGGTGCGCTTTTTATCACAAAAGCATAGATGCGTTCCTGTCCGTCATCCGGGTGGGTACGGCGGTACAGACAGTCACCAAATAATATTGCTGCCACCAGGGGTAGCAGCAATATAACCATCGGATATGCGCGTAAACGAGCAAGCATTCAGCGTTCGGCTATCTGTATTCAGTTTTTCATCTTACGAATAACTTCTTCCGGGTCCTCCGCTCCGAACACCGCACTACCGGCCACAAGTACGTCTGCGCCTGCGGCGAACAGGGATGCCGCGTTGCCGGTGTTCACGCCGCCGTCTATCTCAATCAGGGTCTTCAGTCCGCGGCGGTCTATCTCCGAACGGATGAAGCGTATCTTGTCCATCGTCTCGGGAATGAATTTCTGTCCTCCGAAGCCCGCAAAAACAGACATCAGCAGCACCATGTCCACTTTGTCCAGATAGGGCACAAGGCGGTGTACATCAATGTCGGGATTGATAGTGAGGCAGGTACGCACGCCTTTTGCTTTGATCAGCTCCAGTATAGGCAACGGGTCCTCCACCGCCTCCAGATGAAAACCCACCGACCATGCCCCTGCATCGCAGAAACGCTCTACGTATTTCTCGGGGTGCACGATCATCAGATGTACGTCCAGCGGCTTGGTGCAGTACTTGCGCATCGGCTCCATGACCGGAAAACCGAACGATATATTAGGCACAAACGTGCCGTCCATCACGTCTATATGCAACCAGTCCGCATCGCTGCGGTTGATCATCTGCAGGTCATCTTCCAAATGACCGAAATCGGCGGAAAGGACGCTGGGAGCAATCAGTTTCATGGCAGGTCGTTCGCTTGTTATCTCTCGTTCGTGTCACAAACCAGTTTGTAACCTTTGTTACGAACGGCCACCACGGAATAGCCGGCAGGCTCCAGGAAATGGCGCAAGTGGTTGATATACACACCCATAGAACGGGATGTGAAAGCGTTGTCTTCGTTCCATAGTTTGGCTAAGATGCGGTGGCGGTCCACCAGTTCATCTTCATTGCGGCAGAGCATGAGCAGCAGGTCACTCTCCCTGGATGACATATGTTCGCCGTCAAAGGTCTGACGCGTGGCGTCAAAGATATGTCCGTTGAGATTGAAGATGCGCTGTTTGCTCTCTTCCCGCTTACGTATGCGGCGCAGAATAGCCTCGATACGATAGATGAGGATATCCATGGAGAACGGCTTGAACTGGTAGTCGTCACAACCCAACTGGAAAGCCCTCATCTGGTCTTCCCTCTCCGTGCGGGAGGTCAATACAATAATAGGTATCTCCGTATGGCGGTGACGAATCTCCTTCAAGAGATCATAGCCGTTCATTCCCACACCCTGTGTTTCCATAATGATGACGTCGTAGAAACTGCTGGATAACAGCTCCAATCCTTTCTGTCCACGCGTAGTGGTTTGTGTGGTGTAACCACGACTGTGGAGGTAGTCGCTCAGAACGGTAGAAAGGCTAATATCTCCGTCTATAATCAGGATACGAGTTTCCATAAAATTGAAATTTGCTGCAAAGATACTACAAAAATTGCATATACGCAAATTTCTTTGATTATTTTCGTTAAAAATTTGCTCATTTGGAATTTTTTTTATACCTTTGCAGCCGCAAAGGTTCGTGAATTTATGAGTAAAGTATTGCTTATTTCCACAGGAGGCACGATTACGATGGTGCGCGATACCCGTTCCGGCGCGCTTGTCCCGGCGGATATGGAGACGTTCAAAGCCTATATGCCTGAGCTCTTTGCGGGCGAAGTGTCTGTGGACATACAGGCGTTCACGCCGCTTATTGATTCTTCCGACATCGGTCCGGACAGTTGGGAACAGATGGCGCGGATGGTGATGGCGCACTACGATGCCTACGACGGCTTCGTTATTCTGCATGGCACCGATACGATGTCGTATTCCGCGTCCGCCCTCAGTTTTATGTTAGAGAACCTCGGCAAGCCGGTAGTCTTCACCGGTTCGCAACTGCCGGTGGGTGTGCTGCGTTCGGATGCGAAGGAAAACCTGCTGACGGCCATTGAGATAGCGGCCGCCAAGGATGAGGACGGAAACGCCATTGTGCCGGAGGTGACCATCTATTTTGAGGACCGCCTTTTCCGTGCCAACCGTACCACCAAGCGTAATGCGGAGCATTTCTCTGCGTTCAACAGCTATAATTATCCGGCACTGGCGAAAGCAGGGGTGCATATCACCTACCAGCCGCATCTCGTGCATTATTCAGATCCCAATGCCCCGTTGATCCTGCACACGCAGTTTGATACGAATGTAGCGGTACTCAAGCTGTTCCCGGGTATCCAGCCCGCGGTAGTGCATGCGCTCTTGCGTACGCGCGGACTAAAAGGAGTGGTGCTGGAGACTTTCGGCGCAGGCAACGCGCCCACGGACAAATGGCTGTACAAGGAACTGAAAGCGGCAGTGGACCGGGGTATCATCATTGTCAACAAGACCCAGTGCAACACCGGTTCGGTGGAGATGGGGTTGTATGCCGTGTCCCTGAACCTCATGAAAGCCGGAGTTCTCTCTGGATATGATATCACCACCGAGGCTTTGCTCACGAAGATGATGCTGCTGCTCGGCGAAATGCCGGAACGGGCGCGTGAACTGCTCGGCACGAGTCTTTGCGGGGAAATGACGGTGGACTAATTCACAATGCAAAATGCACAATTAATAAGGACGCGTTGTGAAATGTTAACAGAAAATTATAAATCGTAATAATATGAAAAATTTAGAACCTAAAGGTTTGTGGAGCAGTTTCTACAGCCTTACGCAGATTCCGCGTCCCAGCGGCAAACGCAAAGAGATCGCTGATTTCTTAGTGTCTTACGGCAAATCCCTCGGTCTGGAGACCTTACAGGACGAGATAGGCAATGTGCTTATCCGCAAGCCGGCCAGCCCGGGATATGAGAACCATCCGGGTGTTATCCTGCAAGGCCATATGGACATGGTGCCGCAGAAGAACAGCGACAAGGTGTTTGATTTCGAGAATGACCCTATCCAGGCATATATAGAGGACAACGGCGAATGGGTGACGGCGGATGGTACCACGCTCGGTGCCGACAACGGTATCGGCGTAGCCACGGCGATGGCTATTCTGGCAGACAAGGACGCGGTGCATCCTCCTTTGGAGGCGTTCTTCACGATTGATGAAGAGACCGGTATGTACGGTGCCAATGACCTCAAGAGCGGCTGGCTCAAAGGCAAGTACCTGCTTAACCTCGACAGCGAGACCGAAGGCGAGTTGTATGTGGGTTGTGCGGGAGGTATAGATGTGACGTCCACGTTCCGTTACCAGCCGGTGGAGACCGAAGAAGGCGACATCGCCCTGCGTGTGGAGATCAAGGGTTGCAAGGGCGGTCACTCGGGTTGTGACATCCATCTGCAGCGCGCCAATGCAATCAAACTGCTGTTCCGTTTCCTCAAAGACGCTGTGGCTAATTTCGAGGCGCGTCTGGCCTGTGTGGAAGGCGGTTCGCTCCGTAACGCCATTCCGCGTGAGGCGGCAGCGGTCATCACGATCCCCGAAGAGAGTTATCAGGACCTTCAGGACCTCGTGGACCGTTATGAAGACCTCTTCCTGCGTGAGTACGACGGCGTAGAGCCGGATCTGACGTTCAAGGCCACTGAGGTGGAGTGCCCGAAGAAAGAGATGCCGGAAGACGTACAGGACTTCCTCATTCATGCCGTTACGCTCTGTCCGCACGGCGTATCCCGTTTCATTCCCGAGATGCCGGACATCGTGGAGACGAGTAACAACCTTGCGATGATTGCCACCGAAGCCAACTCGGAGTCGGAAGGCGAATGCCAGGTCCGCGTGTGCTGTCTGACGCGCTCCAGCGTGGAGAGCCGCAAGGAAGAGTTAGCGTCCGTTATCCATTCCGCTTTCGCTTTGGCTGGCGCCGAAGTGGAGTTCAGCGGTGCGTACCCGGGATGGAAACCCAATTTCAAGAGCGGACTGCTCAAGACGATGAAAGAGACCTACGTGAAAGAGTTCGGCAACGAGCCTCGTATCGTCATCATCCATGCCGGCCTTGAGTGCGGTATTATCGGCGCCAAGTACGATGGCATGGAGATGATCTCCTTCGGCCCGACGATCGAGCACCCGCACAGTCCGGACGAGCGCGTGAACATCGCCACCGTGCAGAAGTTCTACTGCTATGTACAAGCCGCGCTGAAAGCGTTGTAGAATTACAAATTATGAATGAAAGAAAGCGGACTGCCCATCGGCAGTCCGCTTTCTTGTCTTTTGTCCTCTTACTTGGAAAGTTGCTCCACGGCGACTTTCGTTATCTCGTCGTCTCGTTCGAAGAGGGGGAAGAAACCGTCGTCTCCTAAGATATTACGCGTGATATAGGCATTGAGCAGCCGTACCATCAGCGGTTTCGACTTGGCTATCTGTGCCTCGTTCGGCGCTACATCCTTCTCTTCGGCAAAGGCTACAAACTCCTTGAGGATGTTCTGCTTGTTGAGGTACTTCTCCAGCGCCTTCCAGTCCTTGAACTGGGTCAACTCCTTGCGGTGCTGATCCGTGTACTGGTAAGCAAACTGGTAGGTGAAGGCCAGATTGACGCATTTATTGTACCATGGTGTGTTGAGCGTGGTGTCACGTCCTACGAACACATCCGGCATGATACCACCGCCGCCGTGTACGATACGTCCGGCTTTGGTGCGGTAGACGGTCGTGTCCGCAAAATGGATGGAGTCGGCGGAGTAGAACTCACCATGCTCCCAGCGCTCCTCCAGCTCTTTGGCGTAATCGCTCTGTTCGCCGAGGGTGTAGGGTTTCTGGATGCATCGCCCCGAGGGGGTGTAGTAGCGTGCAACGGTGAGACGCACGGCGCTGCCGTCATCGAAGGGCATCTGCTGCTGCACGAGTCCCTTGCCGAACGAACGGCGACCGATGATCTGCGCCCGGTCGTTGTCTTGCATAGCGCCTGCGAAGATCTCACTGGCCGAAGCCGAGAAATCATCAATGAGCACTACCAGCGGCACATCCTTGAAGCGTCCGCTGCCGTCCGCTCTCGCTTCGTAGCGAGGGTAGGCGCGTCCTTCCGAATAGACAATCAGGTCACCGCGGTTCAGAAACTCATTCGCCATACGGATAGCCTGGTCCATGTAGCCGCCGCTGTTCTCGCGCAGGTCCACGATATACTTCGTGGCACCCTTGGCACGCAGTTCGGCAAGGGCTGTGATGAACTCGCGGTAGGTGGTTTCACCGAACTTATTGACGCGGACGAAACCGATCTTCTGTCCTTTGTCACTCTCGATGATGAACTTGGCATCGACGGAGGTGACGGGGATGTCACCGCGGATGATGGTGAAAGAGAGGATATCGGGTGCACCACTGCGCACTACCCCTAATTTGACTTTGGTGCCTTTCGGACCGCGCAGCGTCTTCATGACTTTCTCGTTGTTCATCTTTTTTCCGGTAAAGGCGCTGTCATCCACCATCACTATCTTGTCACCGGCGAGCACACCGACGCCTTCACTCGGTCCGCCGGCAATGACTGCCACGATACGCACGGTGTCCTGCTGGATGGTGAACTGTACGCCTATGCCGGAGAACGAAGCGGCTAACTCCGCGTTGACCATTTCCAGGTCCTCTTTGGGGATATAGGCGGAGTGCGGGTCCAGTTTCTGTACCAGTTCGGTCATCACCTCGTCGGTGATGCTGTCTACGTTGATGCTGTCCACGTAGGCGCGCTCCATGAGCTGGAGCAGACGGTCTATCTTGGTCTGTTCAATCTGCCAGGTGCCGTTCTGGAAGACGATACGCTGTGCGTTGGCTTTCTGCGTGAGGGCGGAACCGATCCAAAAGCCCAGCGCCACCGCCACTACGGTGAGAGTAGGGAGAAGATATTTTTTCATTTGTTCAGGTACTGTTTTGTTATTTATTTATCCACTGAGTCATTCAGGAAGACCACTTCGATGCCGGCGCGTTTGAGCAGTTCGACGCCGTCCATGATGCGGTACTCCTCGCCATAAACGACACGTTTGATGCCGGACTGAATAATCAGTTTGGAGCACTCGAGGCATGGGCTGGCAGTGACATAGAGGGTGGCGCCGTCGGAACTGTTGTTGGAGCGTGCCACTTTGGTCAGGGCGTTGGCTTCGGCGTGGAGCACATAGGGCTTGCTGACATTGTTCTCATCCTCGCATATGTTCTCGAAGCCCGAAGGAGTGCCGTTGTATCCGTCGGAGATGATCATCTGGTTCTTGACCAGCAGCGCCCCCACTTTGCGGCGTACGCAGTAGCTGTTCTCCGCCCACGTACGCGCCATGCGCATATACAAATAATCGCGTTTTTGTTGTTTATCCATACTGATTGATCCATTAAGCGGTGCAAAATTACTGCTTTTTTTGCAAATATGCAAATATTGTGCCATTTTGTGGCAAAAAAATCATAAATTCAAGGAAAAAAGTATTATCTTGGAAAAGAAAGAAAACCGCCACGCGGTGAGGCGTGGCGGAGAGGTTTTTCGGAAAATCTTTATGGGATTAACGGATGTCCGGAGAGATTAGCGGAACTGTTGACCGGTGACGGTGTAGGTCTTGTCGCCGGAAAGAATGTATACGTTGCCGTCACGGATGAGTTTCTGCGCTGGGTTAGCGGGATTGGTATAAACGGCAGGGGCGGAAGTGGGATTATCGGCTGTATATATAGCAACTATATTTATGCCATCTGTCAACACACCAGCTTTCACAACCCATTGTACAAAGGTAAATCCAACGAATGTAGGCGGTTCAGGTAAGTTTAGTTTAACTTTCTGAGTTTCAATAAGCTCCGCGTCTTTATCAAGATAATTAATGGAATACTCGTTTGATGGTTCGGGATCTTCCATCTCAATTAAGTTGCGTTCATTCCAATATGGTGACAAAAGATATCTCTCTAATGAACCTTTGGGAATATAAATCGGGAAGGATGCATCATATCCGTCAAAAGCAGCAGCGCTTATATCAGGAGGATTAGTTCCTAACATAGTTATATAACTTAACCCCAATAAATTAAATAACGCATCTCCGTCAATATATACTACGCTTGCCGGAATAGTAAGATGGCGTAATTTTTGGCAATCCATAAAAGCCCCCATACCAATTGTTTCGACAGTATTTGGGATATAGAGACTATCCAATTCTTTGCATGCAATCATTGCACCACCTGCAATATTAACAATGCCATCAGGTATTATATATGTACCGCAATAATGTTCCGGCAAATAGGCAAACGTATGACGGTTATAGATAGGTTCTGTTATTTTCTCATCCAATCGGAAAATACCATGCCCAATATATGCGACTTCATCTGGCAGAATTACAGTAGTCACATTGCGACAGCCGGAAAAGGCGGAGCCTTCTATTCGTTGTACACTTTCAGGAATAATAATTTCCGTAAAGCCGTCACAGCCTTCAAAAGCTTGCTGTTCTATGAATTTCAGAGATGACGGAAGCGTTACATTTTGTAAATAGGTATCAAACCAGAACGCACTTGCACCAATTGATATGAGTGTAGAAGGAAGGGTGACTTTTTGAAGATTATCAAACATTAAGAAAGCAAAACTACCAATGCTTGTTATACCTTCTTCTATTACAATTTCGTTTACCTGAGTTTTGTGGAAATACCAAGAATCAGTAGCAAGTGTACTTGGATCAAAGCCATAATATTGATTTCCCAAATCTTGCATTTTTCCTGTGCCTTTGAAATAGAGGATGCCATCACAAGTAAGTTCCCATCGTACATCATCGCCTGCAGTACCCGAAGCGGCAATACAGGATTCGGGGGCGTCATTTTGTATCGCTTGGATATTAAACTCTCCCCACTGTGATGCTATTTGGTACAGTTCCATACTTTCTTCTAGTACGTACAAGTAACAGTTTGGCTTGTCGACATCATAAAAGGCTGTTTCCAAAGAAGCGAAAGCAGGAGGGGTGGCTGCATTGCATGTTATTTCCGCTAACTGCCTACAACTGGAAAAGGCATTGTCATATATGGTAGCCATGGTGGAAGGCAGTAGGACTTTCTTTAAGTAGTCGCACCATCCAAAGGCATATGTACCAATACTTGTAACTCCTTCAGGAATGATGATG
>Ga0265298_10003748_pt1 | contig 19876 bp, 16 predicted proteins | sample AusTroGonzalo_MG_3_FD_193486 | JGI IMG/M metagenome (GOLD analysis project Ga0265298, IMG submission 193486) | Bovine rumen microbial communities from tropical cattle in Woodstock, Queensland, Australia - Gonzalo_01 | ecosystem: Host-associated > Mammals > Digestive system > Stomach > Rumen ... | reverse complement strand
AATATTATGCCATTGGTGGTTTTTTTGTGCTGTCCGTACAAATTGGGCCAGTTCACCACCGTGCGTGCGGGATTTTTGTTATGCTTTTATTATTTTGCCGTATAGAACGCCACGACCGCCTTGTGCATATTATAGACGTCGAATTTTGATACGACCTCGTACGGCGCGTGCATCGAGATGACCGGCACGCCGACGTCAACGGTGTCTATGTTCTTTTCGGAAATGAACTTCGCGACCGTTCCGCCGCCGCCCTGATCGACCTTGCCGAGCTCCGCTGTCTGCCATACTACGCCCGCGTCGTCGAATATCTTTCTGATCTTGCCGACGTATTCGCGAGGCGTCGTTCGTACTCGATTTGCCGCCGCCGCCCGTGTATTTGCAGAGCGCTATGCCGCAGTTGATGAGCGCGGAGTTGTTTATCTCATACGCGCCCGCGAAATTCGGGTCGTACGCCGCCGAAACGTCGGCGGAGAGGCACGTTGAGTTAGCGCGGACGACGCGCTCGTTCTTCTTCATCGACGCGCAGATATCGGCGATGATATCGCAGAACGCGCTCGTCTTCATGCCGGTGTTTCCGTCCGAGCCCGTCTCCTCTTTGTCGGCGAGTATGCTCATGACAGTCTTTTCGGGGTTTTCAAGGCTCAGTATCGCCGTTATCTCGGGGTACGCGCAGACCTTGTCGTCGTGGCCGTACGCCGCCAAAAGCGACCTGTCAAGACCTATGTCGCGCGCTTTCATAGCGGGGACCGCGCAGAGCTCGGCGGACTGGAAATCGACCTCGGTCATGCCGTATTTTTCATTGAACAGACGGAGCAGATTGAGCTTTATCGCCTCGCCCGTCTCGGTATCGAACGGCTTGCTGCCACAGAGCAGATTGAGCTGTTCGCCTTCAATCGCGGCGCCGACCTGCTTTGCGTACTGATCGCGCGCAAGGTGCGGGAGTATGTCGTTGATGTAGAACAGCGGATCGGATTCGTCCTCGCCTATCATGACGTCAACGGTCTTGCCGTCGGCGAGCGTCACGACGCCGTGGAGCGCCAACGGCAGCGCCGTCCACTGATATTTTTTGATGCCGCCGTAGTAATGCGTTTTCAAAAACGCCATTCCGCCCGCCTCATAGACGGGATTCGCCTTCAGATCAAGACGCGGGGAGTCTATGTGCGCCGCCGTTATCGCGATGCCTTTTTCTATATCCTCGGAGCCTATGATAAAGAAATAGACGCTTTTGCCTCTGTTGTTATAGTAATACTTTTCTCCGGCTTTCACTTTTGCGCCGAATTTGTATTCTTTAAAGCCCTTCTTCTTTGCAAGCTCTATCGAGTACTTCGTCGCGTCGCGCTCGGTCTTGCCGTTGTCGAGGAATTTTTTATATCCCTCGCAGTATTCAAAAACCGCCTTTTCCTCGTCCGGACACTTTTCAAAAGCCGACTTTTTCTTATAGACCAGCTTTTCCTTAAGCTGCTCGCCCGCCGATTTTTCTTTTGTTTCCTTTTTCTTTGGCATAACTTTATTCCTCTTTCATATTTGATTTTTTGTTTTTCTTGTAAGCGTTATTTCATCCGCCTCGCAGAAGCGGTCAAAATTGTCTTCGGTTATTTTGTATTCACAGCCGCAGCTGCAGCAGCGTATCGCAAAGCTTTCGTATCTTACGACGAGCTCTATATCGCCGTTGCAGTTGTTTTCCGGCTCCCCGCCGAGCAGCAGCATATTGTTCTTGTCGCCCGACGACAGCGAATTTCCCTGCTTCACCATGCAGTTACAGTAAATCTTTCCGTCGTACATAAGCTCTTTTACAACGGTCGATATCATCGGCAAAAGCGACAGATCGGGCGCAAGCGGCCCGTCGTATTCATTTTCGTCTTCTTCTCCGTCAAAATAATCGAGCGCGTCGTTTTCCTTTAATATCTCGTAAAGCTCCTTTTCCGCGCGGTCGAGCTGCTCCTCAACGTTTTCCTTTGTGCCGATGAAGCAAATATCCATACCGGAATACGGGCAGGCGAGCATCGTAAGCGGTCTGTTGAGCACCGTTTCCTTTGACAGTATGAATTCGTGCTCGTCAGCGCAGACAAAGCACGGGACGGAAAGGCGGAGCTTGCCGTCGGAGGTGTATGTCATTTTGAGCTCGCTGTCGAATTTCGGACATTTGAGCTTTATCATATCGCCGGACAGCGCAAAAACGCCGACCATGCTTTTCACCGCGCCGCCGCACGTCGGGCAGCGGTACGCTATAGTTGTATTTTTAGGCTGTATCACCATTACAGGCTCCTCTCGTAATAAAACAGGTATTGCTGGGCGATGCCGGCGTAATCGCCGAGCGACGACACGTCAAGGTGACCGTCAAAATATTTGTCTATCGTCCGCTTTATCCACACGTCAACGGGGAACGCGCTTTTTTTATCGAGCGCGAACAGCAGCGTGCACGACGCGACCTTAGGACCGACGCCCTTTATCGTGCAAAGCTCCTGCAGTCCCTGCTCGTATGTATATTCGTCTCTTATCCGGCATAAGTCCATGCCGCTTGTGCAGTGCTCCGCGGCGGATATCAGATACCCCGCGCGGAAGCCGGTTTTAAGCGCCTTCAAGCCTTCCTCGCCCGCCGCTAAAAGCGCCTCCGGCGTCGGGAACGCGTAATATTCTTTTCCGTCGTATTCGAATTTTTCGCCGTAGGAGCGGCAGACGGCGGAAATGAGCGCTTTTATCCTCGGTATGTTGTTGTTTTGCGAGATTATGAAGCTGCAGAGCGTCTCCCACGGCTCCTGCTTCAGTATCCTTATGCCGTCGCCCGCCGCGATAGCCGCCTCCATGACGCCCGGCCCAAAATGCTTCATTACATCGGCGTTGACCTCGTCGTAATCGAGGTCGAGACCTAAATAATCCCGCCACAAAGTGTCAAATTCGTCCTTTGTGCAGTTGAGATATACGTTTTCGTCATCCTGCGAGGCGCGTAAGACTCTGCCGTACGCCACGCCCTCCCACACGTTATCCTCGCCTTTTTCAAAGCGGAAGGACTGTCCGCAGTCAAAAATTTTGTCCAAGTCAAAGTGCGGCGGTCTTTTTATGCATAAAATATTGTTCATAACACTTGATTTTTCCTTAATTTTCTGATATGATATAAGCAAAGGAGAATTGATCATGAGAGAACAGATATACACCATTCCCGTAAACACGGCGTTTGAAAAATCGCAGGCGGACAAAGCGTGCGGCTGCCCGTTCTGCACGATGCAGGAGATCTTACAGAAAAACGAACTCGATCTGATAACCGGCGCGTCGATGATGGAGCCGGATATAAGGATAAAGACGAACGAGCAGGGCTTCTGCAAAAAGCATTACGATATGATGCTTTTGATGAAAAACCGCCTGGGCATCGCGCTGATGCTCGAAAGCCACCTCGACGAGGTGAAGAAAAAGGTCGCCGCAAAGGGTCTTTTGCCTATGATAAAGGGGAAAGGAAACTCCGCGTGCGAGGATCTGAAAAAGCTTGAAGAGAGCTGCTACGTCTGCGGAAAGATAGAATTCCACATCGACAAGATGTTCGAGTGCGCCGTGTACCTGTGGAGCACGGAGGAGGAATTCAAAAAGAAGACGTCGGATCAGCCGTTTTTCTGTCTGCCGCATTACCGCCGCTTTATAGAATACGCAAAGCGCGATATGTCAAAAAAGGATTACGACGACTTTTACAAAGCCGTATCGAAAATAGAAAACGAGTACATGGATACGCTTTGCGGGGACGTCTCGTGGTTCTGCAAGAAATTCGATTACCGCTATACCGACGAGCCGTGGTATAATTCAAAGGATTCGATAGAACGCGCGACGGCGTTTCTGAACGGGAGAGTTTGAATAATTAAGAATTCAGAATTCAGAAAAACGGATATAATTTTTGAATTCTGTATTATTTATTCGTTACAGGAAACCACTTTGCAAGATACTGTGCAACCTCGGTTTCCTTTTCTTTATACTCGTCAAACGAAAGCGCGCCGGAAACAAGTTCGTCGAACGCCTCCGCGGTGTTCGCGTAAAGCGTGGGATAACCCGTCTGCGCCGCCGTCACAAAATCGTAATTCGGGCTGTTTATTATTATATTCAGGCTGTTGACGGAGCCGTTGTCGCGCAGGACGTTCAGCATATTATAATAAATATAATCGTACTTGATATATCCCTTTGACGCGGCGCATATCGCCTCTATGAAATCCCCTGACGATTTTTCGTCGGCAGCGCCGACGGGGATGCAGAATACCACGGCGTTCGGCGAGGTATACGTCTTATACTCCGCCTCCTTTTTATATTTCGGGAACGGCAGCATGCCCCAGACGAGCTCCGAATCCGCCATTACCGCGGCGGAAGATACAGTGTCTATATAAAACAGCGATTCGCCCGACAAAAACGCATCGCGCGCTCCCTGCGCGGGCAAAACGTTTTCGACCGACGCCAAAAGCTCGACTAAAGCCCTGTATTCATCCGAAAACGTGTTTGCGGCGGGCGTTTTATCCGTCGCGTTTGTCGTGAAATCAAATCCCGAGCCGAGAAGCAGCATCCTTTTGTAATTCTGTCCGAGCGGCAAAAGCGCGGACTTCTTCTCCGCCCCTGTCGCCGCCGCGGCGCATTCCGCGTATTTTTCAAGCGTCCAGTCGCCGTCCGATACGAGCGAATACATATCGTAGCCGAGTGATTTTGCAAGCTCGCGGTTGAAATATACGCAGTACAGCTTTTCCGGCTCGAAGCTGCCCTCTCCGGCAAGCGCGTAAAGCGCGTGACCGGCGGAAAACGCCTGTGTCGCGTCGGTGCAGAAATAGTCGGCCTTCAGATCAAAGCCCGCTATTGTGCGCAGGCTTTTTATGAGCCCGTCGCTTGCGAGCTTGCCGACGAGGCGCTGTGGCACCGCGAGTATATCGGCGAAATATTCGCCGCGGCTGACCGCCTCCGACAGCTTTTGATAAAGCTCCTCCTCGGAGTACGTGACGACGTGAAGATCGCCGTCGAGCTTTTCCGCGGTCTTGTTCGCGCGCTCTATGCGGTCGGACGTCAGAAGCGTGGCGGTGCCGTCGCCGCCGTAAAAAGTGTCGTCAACGGAGGCTATGAGCAGACGCATACCGAGCAGCTTTATCGTATCAAGCGCTTCAAGCGCGGCGTTCGCCTCCGCCTTTATTTCGTCGGACGTTTCCTTGTCTATCACTATCTCTTTCGTGTCGTCCGTTTCCGTCGCCGGGTCGGTCTCTGTTCCCGCCGTCGTCTCCGTCTTTTTGCCGTCTATGTCGTTTATTATGATTATACCGCAGGAGGACAGGCACAAAATCGCGGCGAGGCAGGTGGCGATAAGCCTTAATGCCTTCATGCCTGCTCTATCAGATCGACCGCGCCGGAAATGATGCTGCTGTCGCAGTCCTCGATTTTGCCGAGGTCGCACAGCTCCGCGGCTTTCGGGTCGATCGGAAGTCTCGCGAGTATCGGCAGATCGAATTCGACGGCAGCCGCGTCGGAGCAGCCCTTGCCGAATATATAGTGCTTTTTGCCGCAGTCGGGGCACTCGTAATAGCTGAAATTCTCAACTATGCCGAGTATCGGTATATTCATCATTTTAGCCATGTTCACGGCCTTTGCGACGATGAGCGAGACGAGCTCCTGCGGGCTTGTGACGACGATGATGCCGTCGAGCTTTATCGACTGGAAGACGGTGAGCGGCACGTCGCCCGTTCCGGGAGGCATATCAACGTACATATAATCGACGTCGCCCCAGACGACGTCCGTCCAGAACTGCTTTACTGTGCCGGATATGACGGGGCCGCGCCAGACGAGCGGGGATTTTTCATTTTCGAGCAAAAGGTTTACGGAAACTATCTCGATGCCGGTTTTTGTGGTGAACGGAACGATGCCGAACTCGCTCGCGTCGCAGAGGCCGTGAAGCCCGAAAGCCTTCGGTATGGACGGACCGGTCACGTCCGCGTCGAGTATCGCGGTACGGTGACCGCGTTTCGCCGTTTCCGTCGCCAGAAGCGAGGTGACGAACGATTTGCCGACGCCGCCCTTGCCGGATACGACGCCGAAAACCTTTTTGATATGCGAATATTTGTTGCACGGCTCCTTCTGCGGAGCGCGCGAGGCGCAGTTTTCACTGCAGGATGAGCAGTCGTGAGTACAATTTTCAGCCATTTTGATTTATCCTTTTGGTTTTTTTCTTCATTATACCCGCAAAAGACTTTAATATCAATGAAAATTAGTGGATATTTTATTAAAAATAATAATTCTCTGCTTACAGACGGAGTTTTTCGTTATAAAGGCGTCGGCACAGCCGACGATATTTGGGAGCCGCCCCCTCATGGCGTGCGGACGGAGAGGAGCCGACAAAAAAAGACGCCCGCTTTTCGAAATTTCTTCATCAGCATAGCGTCTTTATTCCTATTGCAGTCCTCCGAGGCTTCGCTCGACGAACTCGTAAATAATATAATCCGGCTTCATTTCGGCTATGGCGTCGAGGTCGTCGGGGCGTTCCCACATGGTGTAGAATACGCTGTAACTGAACTTTTCAGCCATAAACGACATCAGGTTTGTCGAAAAGCTGTCGCGGTACATTATCATCGTGGGCAGATTGCTGTCGTTTATTTTGAATTCGTGATAATCGGAAAACCACGCGTTTGCGAAATTCATTGAATAATCCTTGCTTATACCGCTTTTCAGCTCCGTCTTCGAGCGGACGTAAACGCCCTCCTCCGTCACGACGTTTAAGTCAACGTCAAGAAAATTCGCCATGTCTCCGCCGGCTACGGTCTTTGTAAACACGTTGAAGCTGTCAAGCGGGTCGGGCGCGGCGGCGGGGAAATCCTTTGCCGTCACGTTCATTATCTCGCGGTACGCGTAATACGCGCCGAGCTCGTTCCAGTGCGTGTCCGTCCTGTTGTACAGCCGGTACGGCGCGGTCTCTTTTGCGTTCATAAGCGGCGTTATCAGGTCTAAAAACGTCAGTTTTTCGTTATTTTCAAACGCTTTTATAAGCTGTTTCAGCCGCGAATCGTCACATTTTTTCGCCTGCAGCTCGTCCGGCGCGGTCTCCGGATATATCGTCAGATGGTTCGGCGCTATCACGTATATGATTTTCGTATTCGGCGACACGGCGTGGATCCTGTCCGCCTTTGCGTTAAGGTAACTGACGTACTGCTGCACCGTTTCGTCCGGCCAAAGAGTTTCCCCCGTGAAATCGCCGACGGTCTCCTGATAATGCAGGTGCCCCTCCTTGCCTATCACGACGTCCTTGTATCCGTTCCGTTTTGAATACTTCGCGCTTATCGTCACCGCCTCGCTCTGCTCCTTGCCGTCGGCAGTGCAGTAAAGCGAGATCCGCGACTCCGCGGGCGTGTCGCGTATCGGCACCTCTATCACAAATTCCCCGCCGTACGAGCGCGCCGTTACCTCTTTCGTTCCGCCCGTCGCCGTTATCGTGCTGTTTTTTTCACAGGAGCCGAAGATGACGAAGCGGTCTTTGTCGGAGTAAGCCGTGGCGTTTACCACCGGCGCCGCTGACGTGCCGGACACGGTCTCTATCGGCTTTTTGTTCGACGGAAGCGAGGAAAGCTCGTTTTCGTTTATAATTATCACCGCGTACTCCGGCTTTGCCCGCTCAAGCACCGTCTCGTCCGCGACGATACCGCGGCGGAAAACGGAAAGGGAGGTCACCGCGGAGAAAAACTTGCGGGATGACACGGAATTACCCGTATCGAGCACCAAAAGCGACGGATGGCCGTACCCGACCTCGCGGTCCGCGTACGGTATTTCCGTAGCGTACGTCGCCTCGTAATCATACCCCGCGTCCTCGTATTTTACCGAATTTTCCTTGTAGGTGACAGTGCGGTTCGGCACCGTCTCGCCCGTAATGTTCCTGTATTCTCTCGTCAGTGCGTGTGTTTCGTCCTCAGCCGTTTCAACCGTATAGTCGGCTTTGGCGGGGACTTTTATTTCAGCCTTGTTTTCCCTGTATTTTTCGTTCAGGGCCGTTATCGCCGCCTCGGCGACTCTGTATCCGCCCGCGTCGTTCAACGTGTCGGCGGCGGTGTCGTACAGCTGCTCGCCGTCCTTTACGCGCTCAAAAAGCTCCGTCAGATCCGTGACGTCAAGCCCGGCGGATAAAAGAGCGGAGCGCAGCTGCGTGTATTTTCTGCTGCTTGAATAATCCTTTTTTACGTTTTCCGGCAGCTTGTCGCGGTATATCGCCATTTTTGACGGAACGAGGACGAACACGGTCTTACAGCCGCGCGACAAAAGCGCGTCCGATATTTCGGACAGCGCGCCGACGACGTTATCAAGCGCGTCGTCACCGTATAAATCCTCACCGCAAAAATCTGACAGCTCGGTCGAGCTTTGCCCGAACGCGCGGAAAAGATAGCCGTCCTCGCCTTTTATTACGGCGTCTTTTCCGTTATATGCGAGCGTGTTTGTTTTGCACGACGGTATGGCGGCGACGGCGAGGAGCAGAGCTGTGAGAATGAACAAAGCGGTCTTTTTCTTACTCATAAACGCTCTCCTTTATCCATTCCTGCCGTCTTGTCGCAAGCGCGTCGGCGACGAGCGCGTCAACGTCAACGCGGGCCTCTTCTTTCAGCACGTTTTCCGTCGTCGGCTTAGTCTTCGGATGTCGCGGCGTGAAAACGGTACAGCAGTCCTCAAACGGCAGAACGGACGTCTCAAACGTGTCGATCTCTCTCGCACGCTCGATGATCTCCTCCTTATCAAGCCCTATGCACGGGCGGAAAACGGGTATGCTCACCGTGCTGTTCGTGACGTTCAAGGCGTGTATAGTCTGCGAGGCGACCTGTCCGACGCTCTCGCCCGTGACGAGCGCCGAGCATTCGCGCTCACGCGCGACCGCCTCCGATATACGCATCATAAAGCGGCGCAGAAGGATGGTGAAATATTCCTCGTCGCAGTTTTTGATGAGCGCCTCCTGTATCTTTGTGACCGATACCGTGTGGAAGCAGACCGCGCCGTTGTAGCGCGCTAAAATTTCCGCTAAGTCCTTTACCTTTTCAAGCGCTCTTTCGCTTGTGTAGGGGAAGGATTCGAAATGAATGACCTCGAGCTTCACGCCGCGGCGGCAGATCATATGGCCGGCTACGGGCGAATCGATGCCGCCCGACAAAAGTAAAAGCGCCTTTCCGTTCGTGGTGACGGGCATACCGCCCGCGCCCTTTTCGCGCGCGCCCGATATAAAAGCCTTTTCGTCGCGTATCTCGACTCTGACCGTCACGTCCGGGTCGTGGACGTTGACCTTTACGTGCGGGCAGACGGAGAGTATCGCGTCTCCGACCTCGGCGGATATCTCGGGGGAGGTGTAGGGAAAGCTCTTGTCGGCTCTGCGCGCGTCGGCCTTGAAGCTCGCCGCGCCCAAAAGAAGCGTCGGCGCCAGCTCCACGGCGCGTTTTTTTATGTCCTCCATATCCTTTTTAGCCTCGAAGGCGCGGCAAAGGGAGATGACGCCGAACGTGCGCTTACACGCGCCGTACGCGCCCTCCGCGTCGCAGTTTTCGTCCTCCGGCTCAACGCAGATCGTGCTCTGCGATTTATAGACGTTGAATTTGCCGTAAGGCTTCAGTCTGTAGCGCACCTGCCGCAGAAGCGTGTTTTCAAAATACGCTCTGTTTGCGCCTTTCAGCGTTATCTCGCCGAATTTTAAAAGTATAGTGTGATCCATTTTTACGTCCGTTTATATTTTATTTTTTGCTCAGTATTTTCTCATATGCCTCCATCGCGGAGGAAACTTTTTTTACGTACGATGACGTCTCGGAATACGGTATCTCTATCAGATGCCCGTCCTTGCCGTATTTACTGTCGGCAAGCCACTGCCTGACTATGCCGTGACCGGCGTTGTACGCGGCGAACACCGTGTCCCATATCTCAAATTCGTTATACAGATAAGCGAGGTAGCACGTCCCCATGCGTATGTTCATATCGGGGTCGTCTATGCTGTGCTCCTCGGGGTCCAAGCCCTCTCTTTTGCAAAGCCATTCAAACGTGCCGGGCATCAGCTGCATGAGCCCGCGCGCTTTTTTGTACGACTCCGCGTTATACACAAAGTTGCTCTCAACTTTTATGACGGCGTAAATCGCCGCCTCCGGCACGTCGTACTGCTTTGAATATTTTTCCACGTATTCCGTGTACGCGAGCGGATAATTTTTCGCCTGCACCGCGTAATATATCTGCTGTATGCCGTAGCCCGACGCTATCGCAAGCGCGACGAGTATTATAGCCGTTACACTTCTTTTTATCGCCTGTTTCATTTTATCACCGTACGTATTTTCGGATTATCCCGTCTGTTTTCCCGTAAAGCGCCTCAAGATCGCCGTCGTTGTCTATTATACAGTCACAATATACGCGGAAAAAGTCCTCGTTATGCTGACCCGAGATGCGGGACAGCGCTTTGTCGCGGCTTATATTGTCTCTTTCAACGATACGCTTTATCCTCGTTTTCCCGTCCGCGCAGACGCCGACGACCGCCGTGCATTCCGCGTCGTAGCCCGATTCAAAAAGCTGTGACGCGTCGACTACGGCGAATTTATAACCGTCGCGCTGTGCCTGCTTAAGTCTGTTTCTCACCTCGTCGAGAATTACGCCGTGAGTAATGCTGTTCAGCAGCTTCAGTTTTTCTTTGTCGGAAAACACCGCCTCCGCGAGCGTCGGTCTGTCAAGCTCGCCGTCACGTACGGCAAACGGGAAACGTTTGCTTATCGCCGTTGTCAGGGGCGAATTTTTGTATAACAGACCGTGGTAAATTTTATCGCAGTCGGCGACGAACGCGCCGCGTTTTTCAAACGCTTCCGCGACGGTGCTTTTTCCCGCGCCGCTCTGCCCGGTAAGCCCTATGACGGGTATCGTCACGCCCACGCGCTTCATGTCAAAGCCCGACGCTTTAGTCAGCCTGTTATAGACGGCGAAGCCTATGCCCGTGCGCGTCGGCGTGACCGTGTAAATATGAGGCGCGTCGGTTTTATCAAAGCCGCGCAGAAGCGAAAACAAGGCGTTCGCCTGCCCCGCCTGGTCGTCGGGCAGGTAAAATACGTTTTTGCCGCTGATTTTGTCTTTGTCGGCTGTCAGGCAGATAACGCCCGTGCGGCCGTCCCCGCATAGTCTTTCGTTTATGTATGATACGACGTCGCCGTGCGGACCTTTAAGCATCGTCACGGGAACGGACGGCGCGTAATGGCGGTATTTCATGCCCGGCGCCTCCGGACGTCTGTTTTCGTCCGGCTTGTCGAAAAGCGATTCGTCGCGCCCGACGGGAACGACCGCGTCGAGCATCTCCTCCGTCACAGCGCCGGGGCGCAGTATCACGGCGGCGCCGTCTTTTATCTTCACAATGGTGGATTCAAGCCCTATATCGCACTCGCCGCCGTCTATCACCGCGTCTATCCGCCCGTCAAGGTCGGCTTTTACGTGCTCCGCGGTCGTCGGCGAAGGAGAGCCGGAGATATTCGCGGACGGCGCGGCTATCGCGACGCCGCAAGCTTCGATAAACGCGTGCGCGACGGGGTGCGACGGTATGCGCACGGCGACCGTGTCGAGCCCGCCCGTGACCTCGTAGGGAACCGTATCTTTTTTCGGCAGGATCACCGTAAGCGGACCGGGGCAGAAAGCGCCGGTCAACCTGTAGTAAAGCTCGCTTGTGACCGCGTATTTTTCGGCGTCTTCCGCTTTTGCTATGTGGATTATAAGCGGATTGTCGGAAGGACGGCCCTTCGCCGCGTATATCTTTGCGGCTGAGCCCACGTCCGTCGCGTCGCCGCCGAGGCCGTAAACGGTTTCCGTCGGAAACGCCACAAGACCGCCCGATCTTATTATCCGCGCGGCTTTTTCCATACCTTTTTTCGTGGGTTTGAGATACAGCGTTTTCAATCGTTTGCCTCCGATGACAGCTTTGCCGCGGTGTCCGCGGTTATAAGCGCGTCGATCATATCGTTCATATCGCCGTTCAGGAACGCTTCAAGCGAGTATATCGTCATGTTGATGCGGTGGTCCGTCACGCGGCTCTGCGGATAGTTGTAGGTGCGTATGCGCTCGGAGCGGTCGCCCGTGCCGACCTGGCTTTTGCGCTCGCTCGCTATTTTGTCGTGCTGCTCCTGCTGTTTCATATCGTAGAGCTTGGCTTTCAAGAGCTTCAGCGCCTTGTCCTTGTTTTTGAACTGGCTGCGCTCGTCCTGACATTCTATTACGAGCCCCGACGGCTTGTGATAAAGCCGTATCGCGGATTCGGTCTTGTTTATATGCTGACCGCCCGCGCCGCTCGATTTGCACGTTTCGAATTTTATGTCCGCGGGATTTATCTCTATCTCAACGTCGTCAACCTCGGGAAGCACCGCAACGGTTACGGTGGAGGTGTGTATGCGCCCCTGCGCCTCCGTTTCGGGCACGCGCTGGACGCGGTGGACGCCCGACTCGAATTTCAGGCGCGAGTACGCGCCGTCGCCGATGACGGTGAAGGAGACCTCCTTAAATCCGCCGAGCTCCGTTTCATTACAGTACATGAGCTCGGTTTTCCACCTCATGCTCTCCGCGTACATACAGTACATACGGTAAAGCACGTAGGAAAACAGCGCCGCCTCGTCGCCGCCCGCGCCGCCGCGTATCTCTATCACGACGTTTTTGTCGTCGTTCGGGTCGCGCGGCAAAAGCAGTATTTTCAGTTCGTCAAGACAGCTTTTCATCTTCTCGTCCGCCTCGGCTATCTCTTCACGCGCAAGCGCGGAAAGCTCCGCGTCGTCGGACGACAGTATCTCCTCCGCTTCCGCTTTCGCCTTGGCGTAGGATTTATACTCCGCGTATTTTTCGCAGACGGGGATCAGGTTTTTGCGCTCCTTCATAAGCTCTTTATATTTTCCCGTATCGGAAATGACGGCGGGATCGAGCAGAGCCGCCTCTATTTTATTGAATTTTTCTGTTATCGCGTCGAGCTTTCCTGTCATTTTGCAATTACCCTTTTTATACTTTTTTCAAGCTTTTCACGCGGCAGCGTAACGTCGCGCCCGCATCCCTCGCAGATTATGCGTATGTCCGACCCCGTCCGCGCCACGCGGAAAAGAAATGAGCCGCAGGGATGCTTTTTCTTCATCTCTAATATATCGTTTTCGTTTATCCGTATGATATCCATGATCTTACCGTGTTTTTTTCGTATTATTCTTTATTTTATCATATAAGTGTTAAGGAATCAAGCCCCTATCGCGTTTTTAATAAAAAAACCGACGATTTTTGTTTTTGAGGTGTCGCTGCGGTCGTACGAGATCGTCGCGGTAATATTGATCCCCTCAAGCGCTGACGCTTTTGCGCTTAAAGCGGCTTGCCTTATCGATAAGCCGATACACGCAAAGACCGCTATGACCGTGTGATAACGGGATAAATGTTTTCAGATTTTTTATTTTTTTAAATAATTGTAAAAAGGGCTTGACAAAGCGGCTTTGGTGTAGTATAATACCGCCGTAATATGCGAAAAGGCAAAGGCGTCTTTCACGTTTTGTGAAGGACGCCTTAATTTTATCAAAAGGAAAAAATAAATGAGTATCCATGAAGAATGCGGTGTTTTCGGCGTTATGTCGAAGACTCCGGTGAACGCCGCCGCGATGTGCTATTACGGACTTTACGCCCTGCAGCACAGAGGGCAGGAAAGCTGCGGCATAGTTGTAAACGACGACGGGCTTTTCGTATCGCACAAGGACGTTGGCATAGTAAGCGAGGTGTTTACGAAAAGCGTTTTGTCCTCGTTCCCCTCCGCCTCCATAGCGGTGGCGCACACGCGCTACGGCACGACGGGCGGGACCAACAGAAACAACTGCCAGCCGATAGAGGTAAATCACCAGAAGGGCAGGATGGCGATAGCGCATAACGGAAATCTGTCAAACGCCGGGGCGCTGCGCTCCGCGCTTGAGCTGTCGGGCGCTATTTTCCACACGTCAAGCGACACGGAGACCATCGCTTATATCGTCACGAAAGAGCGTCTGACCGCGCCGTCGATAGAAGAGGCGCTCAGCCGCGCGATGAACACGCTTGAAGGCGCGTATTCGCTTGTTCTGATGTCGCCGCAGAAGCTTATCTGTGCAAGAGACCCGCACGGCTTCCGCCCGCTCTGCTACGGAAGAACCGGCGACGGGGTTTACGTCGTCGCATCGGAGAGCTGTGCGCTGAAAGCCGTAGGCGCCGCGTTCATAGCCGACGTGGAGCCGGGCGAGATACTCATCTTCACAAACGACGGCGTGATCTCTCGGCGCGAGCACTGCGGAAAAGCCGAAAAGAAGATATGTATATTTGAATATATCTACTTTTCGCGTCCGGATTCGGTGATAGACGGTCAGTCTGTACACAAGGCGCGGCAGATCGCGGGCGGTATCTTGGCGCAGACTCACCCCGTTGACGCCGATATCGTCATAGGCGTCCCCGATTCGGGGCTTGACGCCGCGCTCGGCTACAGCAGGGAGTCGGGCATACCGTACGATATAGGCCTCGTCAAAAACAAATACGTCGGCAGAACGTTCATAGCACCGGAGGACAGATCAAATCAGGTCAACATAAAGCTGTCCGCCGACGAAAACGTCGTTTCGGGCAAAAGGATAGTTCTGATCGACGATTCGATAGTCCGCGGTACGACCTCCGGCCGCATCGTCTCGCTTTTGCGCGAGGCGGGCGCGAAAGAGATACATATGCGCGTCTCCGCGCCGCCGTTTCTTTATCCGTGCTATTACGGAACGGATATAGATTCGCAGAAAAATCTGATCGCCGTGCATCACAAAGCGGAGGAAATAGCGGAGATGATAGGCGCGGATTCGCTCGGATTTTTTCCGCTTGAAAAGCTCGGGCGGCTTTGCGGCGGCGACCGCTTCTGCCGTTCCTGCTTTGACGGCGTTTATCCGACAAAGATACCGAAGGATAACGGCAAAAACCGCTTTGAGCAAAAACTTTCCGAAAAGAAAGGAAATATAAAATGATAAAGGACAAAAAGCTCATAACGGAGGACGGGGAGCAGTATTACGGCCGCTCCTTCGGCGCGGACAGGGACGCGGTCCTCGAGCTTGTTTTCAACACCTCAACGGCGGGCTATCAGGAGATACTCTCCGACCCGTCATATACCGACCAGGCCGTCGTTATGACGTATCCGCTGATCGGCAACTACGGCATGGCAAACGGCGATTATGAGACCGACCGCCCGACGACGGGCGCCTTTATAGTACGCGAATATAACGGTGAGCCGTCAAATTTCAGAGCGGCGGAAACGCTCGGCGACGTTATGAAAAGATACGGTATCCCCGGCATTTTCGACGTTGACACGAGAAAGCTGACGCGCTCCATCCGCGACAAAGGCAGCAGGCGCGCGCTGATAACAAGCGCGGACACACCGCTTGAAGAAGGGCTGAAAACAATAAAAAATCAGCCCGTGCCGAAAGACGCCGTATCGCGCGTGAGCTGTAAAAAAATATATACGGCAGGGAGCCCCGATCTGCCTTACACCGTCGCCGCGATAGACTGCGGAATGAAAAAGAATATCGTCCGCTGCCTGAACAACAAGGGCTGCAGAGTCGTCGTCGTTCCGTGGGATACGCCGGCGGACGGGATAAAAGCGCTCGATCCCGACGGTATTTTCATCTCAAACGGCCCGGGCGACCCGCAGGACGTGCCGGAGACGGTAAATACGGTAAAAGAGCTTGTCGGCAAATACCCGGTATTCGGCATCTGCCTCGGTCATCAGATACTTTCGCTCGCGTACGGCGCAAAGACGTATAAGCTGAAATTCGGTCACCGCGGCGGCAATCACCCCGTGAAGAATATAGAAACGGGCAGGATAGATATAACGTCGCAGAACCATTCATACGCGGTTGACGTTGACAGCCTGCAAGACACGCCGCTTGCCGTCACGCATATAAATCTGCTCGACAACACCGTTGAGGGCGTGAAATGTGAGGCGGACCGCGCCTACAGCGTACAGTATCATCCGGAATCTGCGCCGGGACCGCAGGACAGCGCGTATCTGTTTGACAAATTCATCGGATATATGAAGGGGGAGCACAATGCCTAAAAGGACAGATATCAAAAAAATACTCGTCATAGGCTCCGGTCCGATAGTCATAGGTCAGGCGGCGGAATTCGACTACGCGGGAACGCAGGCGTGTCTGGCGTTAAAGGAAGAGGGCTACGAGGTGGTTTTATGCAACAGCAACCCCGCGACCATAATGACGGACACGTCGATCGCCGACAAGGTCTATATGGAGCCTCTGACGCTTGAATACACGGCAAAGATAATCCGCTACGAAAGACCGGACGCCATACTGCCGGGCATCGGCGGGCAGACGGGTCTGAACCTCGCCGTCGCGCTCGAAAAAAAAGGCGTGCTCAAAGAATGTCACGTTGAGCTGCTCGGTACGAAAAGCAGCTCGATAGAGCAGGCGGAGGACAGAGACCTGTTCAAAAGCCTGTGCGAGAGCATAGGCGAGCCCGTCCTGCCGTCAAAAACCTGCTCGTCGGTCGAGGACGGGGTGACCGTCGCGAAAGAAATCGGCTATCCCGTCGTTCTGCGCCCCGCGTTCACGCTCGGAGGCACGGGCGGCGGCTTTGCGGAAAACGAGGATGAGCTGATACCGCTGTTAAAAAACGGGCTTTCCTTATCCCCCGTAGATCAGGTGCTTATAGAAAAAAGCGTCAAGGGCTATAAGGAAATAGAATACGAGGTCATACGCGACAAAAACGACACGGCGATAACCGTCTGCAATATGGAAAACGTTGACCCCGTCGGCGTCCATACCGGCGACTCGATAGTCGTCTGCCCGTCACAGACGCTTACGAACAAGGAATATCAGATGCTCCGCGACAGCGCGCTGAAGATCATACGCGCGCTGAAGATCGAGGGCGGCTGCAACGTCCAGTTCGCGCTCGACCCGAACTCGTTTACGTATTATCTCATAGAGGTAAACCCGCGCGTTTCGCGTTCGTCGGCACTCGCGTCAAAGGCGAGCGGATACCCGATAGCGCGCGTTTCGGCTAAAATCGGCGTCGGAATGACTCTTGACGAAATAATGCTTGTAAATACTCCCGCGTCGTTTGAGCCCGCGCTCGATTACGTGGTGACAAAGCTGCCGCGCTTCCCATTCGACAAATTCACGGACGCGGACAACAAACTCTCAACACAGATGAAAGCCACGGGCGAGACGATGAGCGTCGGCAGAACGCTTGAAGAAAGCCTGCTGAAAGGCATACGCTCGCTTGAGACCGGCGCGTATCATCTGCGTTTGCCGAAGTTTGACGGTTACACCTTTGACGATTTGCTTGACTACATAAAAGACGGCAGGGACGACCGGATCTTTGCAATAGCCGAGCTGTTCCGCCGCGGCGCGACGGCGGATGATACAGCAAAATTAACGATGATAGACCGCCTTTTCTTGCGCAAGATCAGGAATATAGTGTCAAAAGAAGCGGAAATAAAAGAAAAAAAGTTTGATCTGAAAGCACTGTACGACGCAAAAAGAACGGGCTTTTCCGACCGCGAGATCGCGTTTTTGTGGGGCGTTTCGGAGGCTGAAATATATGAAATGCGCACAAAAAACGGTATAAGACCCGTTTTTAAAATGATAGACTCCTGCGCCGCGGAATTTGACAGCTATATCCCGTATTTTTACTCAACGTACGAGGAGGAAAACGAGTCCGTCGTATCGGATAAAAAGAAGATAGTCGTGCTCGGCTCGGGTCCCATACGCATAGGTCAGGGAGTGGAATTCGATTATTCGACGGTTCACGCCGTTCAGACGATAAAGGCGGCGGGGTATGAGGCGATAATAATAAACAACAATCCGGAGACCGTTTCAACGGATTACACCTGCTCCGACAAGCTGTACTTCGAGCCGCTGTGCGCGGAGGACGTTATGAACGTGATTGAGCTGGAGCAGCCGGAGGGCGTTATCGTCACGCTCGGCGGTCAGACGGCGATCAATCTCGCGTCGGCTCTGCACGGGCGCGGGGTGAGGATAATCGGAACTGACTGCGATGCGATAGACAGAGCGGAAAACAGAGATTTGTTTGAAAACCTGCTCGTTTCGCTCGGCATCCCCGAGCCGCCCGGCAGAGCCGTGACGGATATAGAGGAGGGCGTCGCGGCGGCAAGCGAAATAGGATACCCCGTACTCGTCAGACCGTCCTTCGTTTTAGGCGGACGTGCGATGCAGATAGTCGCAAAGGAGCGCGATATGAGGAATTATCTCAAGACCGCGGTCGAAATAGACGAGGACAAGCCCGTGTTGATAGACAAATACATCAAGGGCAAAGAGGTGGAGGTTGACGCGGTATGCGACGGACGCGACGTTTTCGTGCCCGGGATAATGGAGCTTGTGGAGCGCACGGGCGTACATTCGGGCGACTCGGTAAGCGTGTATCCGCCATACACCTTGTCGGACAAAGTCAAGGCGCTCATACTTGAATATACAAAGAAGCTCGGTCTCGGGATCGGCATCGTCGGACTGTTCAACATACAGTTCATCGTTGACAAGGATGAGAAAGTCTATATCATAGAGGTAAATCCGCGCTCGTCGCGCACGGTCCCGTTTCTGTCAAAGGCGACGGGTTTCAGCCTTGCTGACATTGGCACGCGCGTGATGCTCGGAATAACGCTTAAGGAACAGGGGATATTTGAAATATACCCCACGGAAAAGGAGCGGTATTATGTAAAGGTACCCGCGTTTTCGTTTTCAAAGCTGTACGGCATGGATTCATATCTGTCGCCCGAAATGAAGTCAACGGGGGAAGCCATAGGCTACGACGGTAAAAATGCACCGCGCAGCGTATAAAGCGCTGACGGCGTCGGGAATGAAGTTGAAAAACTACGGCACGGTGCTTGTGAGCGTCGCGGACGAGGATAAGGAAGAAACGATACCGCTTGTAAGAAGATTTTACAATATGGGATTTAATATAGAAGCTACGTCGCTCACCGCGCAGGTCCTGCGCGAGCACGGGATACGCACGAGGACGCTCGGCAAACCGAGCGAGGGCAGCGACGAGGTGCTGCGCTCCATCCGCGCCGGATACGTCAGTTACGTGATAAATACGCGCGCGATACTCTCCGGCGTCCACTACGGAGACGGCGTTGAAATACGCCGAGCCGCCGCTCAAAACGGCGCCGCCATCCTCACGTCTCTCGACACCGTCCGCATGCTTCTCGACGTCCTCGAAGAATCCACGATCGGAATATCCACGATCAACTGACACAAACAAAGCAGTATTTGTGATCCGGTCATCACTGCAAAAAAAGAGCTGATCATTCTGATATTCAGATCGATCAGCTCCTTGCTTATCTCGTTTATTATTATGTTTTCTTTGGGGCTCCCCCGCCGCGAACCGGAGAGCGGCGGGGTTCACGAAGCCATCAACTTGTAAACAAAAACGCGCCGGGGCGCGTTTTTGTTGTTTTTCCTTTCAGCCGTTCGTGGTTCCGTCCCAGGTGCTGACTGCCGTGTCGGTCTTTTCCTCTTCCGTGAACCAGTGCGTGGTGACGCATTTGGAATCGGTGTAGAATTTCACGGCGTCCTTGCCTAACGTATGGAGCGCTCCGAAGAACGATTTTTTGTGTCCGGAGAACGGGAATACGCCGACCGGTACGGGGATGCCGACGTTGATGCCGACCATTCCGCCGTGCGTGCGCTTTGCGAATTCTCTTGCGAAATATCCGTTCTGCGTATAGATGACGGAGCCGTTTGCAAACGGGTTCTTGTTCATCATACGCAGGCCGTCCTCAAAGTTCTTGCAGCGCTTGACGCAGAGCACCGGACCGAATATCTCGTACGTTCCGACGTTCATATCCTCGGTAACGCGGTCGAGTATCGTCGGACCGAGATAAAATCCGTTTTCAAATCCGGATTTTATCTCGGTCCGACGATAC
>Ga0265298_10003747_pt1 | contig 19877 bp, 16 predicted proteins | sample AusTroGonzalo_MG_3_FD_193486 | JGI IMG/M metagenome (GOLD analysis project Ga0265298, IMG submission 193486) | Bovine rumen microbial communities from tropical cattle in Woodstock, Queensland, Australia - Gonzalo_01 | ecosystem: Host-associated > Mammals > Digestive system > Stomach > Rumen ... | reverse complement strand
TTACTTGTCTTTTTGGAAATTATAGGCCAGCGTGAAGGTCAGGGTGGGGGCGCTGACGTGGTATTTTGCGTAGGCAAAGCCAAACTTGATTCGCTTCAGGTTGACACCGCCTCCGAACGACAGGCCAGCGGCGTGCGACGAGCCAGCGGCTTTCATCTCGTAGGCACGGCGGAAGTTATAGCCCAGACCGATGTAGAACTTGTTGGAGGGCAGGAACTCCGCACCCAGCACGAAGTGGTTTATGAAGATGCTGCCAGGCTTCACCTCGTCGCCGGTGGTGAAATAGTAGTCCGAGGTCCAGCGCGTCATGTCAACCATTGTGACCGATATGCGGATGGGCGCGTGTCCGAGCGATTGCGTGATGCCAATTTCAAGGTCTATCGGCAGCGGGTCGCGTGTGTTGCCGAAGCGTTTAATCTGTCCGCCGAGATTGCGTGCGGCAATGGAGAAAGAGAAGTCCGTAGCTTCGTCGAAATAGTTCAGTCCCAAGTCCGTAGCTAAGGCGCAGGAGGTGTAAGGGCCATAGTGCGAGTAGATGAACTTGGCGGTGACGCCGCCCGCCCAACGTGTGCTCAAGAGGTGGCTGTACTGGCCGCCGATGCAGAGGTCGAGAGGCTTGAATTCGCCCACAATCTCGCCCGACACCAGTGTCTCCTTCGTCGAACCATATCCCACGAACTGTGCCTGCACGCCCCAGTTGCCGCGTGCCCCCACTTGCTGTGCGTAGGCGGCGGCACCTGTGTTGCAGCCCTGCATGTAGTTCATGAACGAGAAGCCTATCGTCTTGTCGCTGACACCGGTCAGCAAGGCCGGGTTCTGCATAGCAAGCGAGATGTCGTCTTCCACCAGGGAGATGAGTTTCCCGCCAAGCGCGGTCGAATGGGCCGAGACTGGCAGGTTTAGGAAATTAAACACCGTGCCGCTCTCCTGCGCATTGACCATCGACCATCTACCATTGACCATTATGATACTGGTCGCAAGGAGTAAGGGCAGAAAACGTCGTGTATATATCTTTATTTTCATAAATCGAGTCCAAAGTTAAGGCTTTTTATATCAATAACGGACATTATGGGCACAAAATTGCATCCAAAAGGAAAAAAAAGGCTCTTTCTTGCACGTTGAATAAAAAAAATGATGTAAATTTGTGGCACTAATTATGTTATTTGAAAACAAAAACAACTAAATACGACATGGAAGCTAACAAAACTGTAAACGAAGAGTTGCGGGGTCAGAAATCGACCAACATCCTGATTGGATATGTCCTGGCACTCGCCGTAATGTTCGTCGCCTTCGAGTACACTCAGCGTGAAGTGAAGGTGGTCGAGGATGAAAAGATTTATGATTTCAGAATGGAAGAGGACATGATTCCCATCACCCAGCAGCAGGAAATGGTGGCACCTCCTCCAGCAGCGGCTCCTACGGTGATGGAATTCATCAACGAGGTGGAGGACGACACCGAACTTCCCGAAGAGGAGATTGAGACAGCCGAGGAAAACAACCAGGCCATCACAGCTGTGGTAGGTACTGGTGCTCCCAGCGCAGCTGTTGTGACGGCTCCCGTAGGGCCTGTGGTCGAGGCTGACGATGATGAGCGCATCTATGAGATGGTAGAGGAGAACGCTCAGTTCCCCGGTGGCCAACAAGCATATATAGAGTGGTGTGCTGAGCATGTCAAATACCCTTCTATCTGTCAGGAACAGGGCGTTCAGGGGCGCGTCATGGTAGCCTTTGTCGTAAACAAAGATGGTTCTCTTGAGGATTTCAAGGTCGTGCAATCTAAAGATGACAATCTAAGTAAGGAGGCGTTACGTGCTCTGAAGACAATGCCCAAGTGGAAGCCTGCGCGTCAGGGTAATAAGACCGTGCGTTCACGTTTCATCGCGCCCGTTAATTTCCGCCTGCAATAAAGGATCTCTATCCCCTTTAAGGGGAATCATCCCAATGGCCCCTCCTCCCCCAAAAGGGGGTCGAGGGGTATAATATATATATATAATAATGTATAGCAGCAAACAACTCCTCCAGATGGTGACCGATGCCATCGCCGACCTCCCCCTTGAGCGCGAACCCCAAGGACTCTATGCCCCTATCCGCTATGTCCTCTCGCTTGGCGGGAAGCGCATCCGCCCTGTGCTCATGCTCATGGCTTACAATCTCTATCGCGATGATGTCAAGCCGTGCCTCATGCCAGCCCTCGGGCTTGAAATCTTCCACAACTTCACCCTCCTGCACGACGACTTCATGGATAAGGCCGAAGTGCGTCGGGGCAAGGCATGTGTGCATCGCAAGTGGGACGACAACACCGCCATCCTGAGCGGCGACAACATGCTCGTGCTCGCTTTCCAGTACATGATGCAGTGCGACGAGGAGAAGATGCCGGCCGTCATGCGCCTTTTTGCCAAGACAGCCACAGAGATAGACGAGGGGCAGCAGTACGACATCGACTTTGAGACGCGAAATGATGTCACCGAGGCCGAGTATATCGAGATGATTCGCCTCAAGACCTCTGTCCTCCTGGCCTGCGCCCTGCAGATTGGCGCAATGCTGGCGGGAGCCGACGAGCAGGAGGCACAGACACTCTACCGCTATGGCGAATGTCTCGGACTTGCCTTCCAGCTTCAGGACGACTACCTCGATGTCTATGGCGACCCCAAGATTTTCGGCAAGAAGATAGGTGGCGACATCCTTTGCGACAAGAAGACCTTCATGCTCATCAATGCCCTGCTCCACGCCTCCGATGCCGACCGCGCCGAGTTGCAGCGGTGGATTGGCTGCAAGGACTGCAATCCCGACGAGAAGATAAAGGCTGTCACTGCGCTCTACACCAAAATCGGCGTTGACCGTATGGCACAGGAGCGTATGGATGCCTACTACGCCGAGGCGGAAACGTGTCTGAACAAAGTTCGGCTGCCCGAAGAGCGCAAGCAGATGCTTCGCGGCATAGCCATCGAACTGATGGGTCGTCAGAGCTGAGAAACCGCATGATTGATACGCACAGCCATATATACGAACCCGAGTTCGATGCCGACCGCGAGGACGTCGTGCTGCGTGCGCGTCAGGCCGGTGTCGAGAAAATCCTCATGCCCAACATCAATGCCGACAGCATCGGGCCGATGCTCGACCTTTGCCGCCGTCATCCCGATTATTGCTATCCCATGCTCGGGCTGCATCCCGAGGACGTCGCCCCTGCCACCTACAGGCAGGTGCTTGCAGATATGGAGAAGCTTCTGGAAGAACCCCATCATCCCTACATTGCTGTAGGCGAGGTGGGGCTCGACTTTTATTGGGACCAGACGACTGTCCGCGAGCAGGAAGACGCCTTCCGCATACAGATAGGGTGGGCTGTCCGGCATCGTCTGCCGCTCGTCATTCATTCCCGCTCCGCGCACCGACAGCTTGTCGCGGCCATGAAGGAGTATTGCCATGAGGAACTCACCGGCATCTTCCATTGTTTCGGCGGTACGGTGGAGGAGGCGCAGGAGCTTCTCCAGTTCCCGGGCTTTGTGCTCGGCATAGGCGGCGTGCTGACCTACAAGAAGAGCACACTGCCTGAAGTCCTGGCCAGTGTTCCCTTGGAGCGCATCGTGCTCGAGACGGATGCCCCGTACCTCGCTCCTGTGCCCCATCGCGGGAAACGGAATGAGAGCGCATTTGTGGTCGAAGTGCTCCGAAAAGTGGCACATATATATAATGTAAGTGAAGAGCATGTCGAAGCAGTCACAAACAGCAACGTAAAGCGCACATTTCCGCGTTTGAAGCTGCAATAAGGCACATAAAACAATAAAAAACATGCATAAAAAGAAACTTTTTGCCCAAAAGCTATGGTAATATAAGAAAAAATAGATATTTTTGTAACCGAAAAGCGTAAAGTAAGACACATCGGGAGGCAAAGCACCCCTAAAATGGAGAGATGCTCGAGTGGCTGAAGAGGCACGCCTGGAAAGCGTGTGACCGTCAAAAGCGGTTCGCGAGTTCGAATCTCGCTCTCTCCGCATCGTGAAAACAAATAAACAAACAAAATCATAAACATCTAAACAAACTACACAATGAAAAAGTTATTTGCAATTATTGCAATGGTTGCTGCTTGCTCATTTGGAGCAACATCATCTGTAATGGCTCAGGAAGACGACGCTGCTGCTACCGAGCAGGTGGATAGTGCTGCTGTTGACTCTGCTGCCGTTGACACCGCTGCTGTGGACGAGACCATCGAAGCTGCTCCCATCGTGGAGGAAGAGAATGAAGGCGTATTCAAGACCCTCAAGACAAAGTATATCGAGGGTGGTGCAGGCTTCATGTCTCTGGTTGCCATCGCCCTCGTTCTGGGTCTCGCATTCTGTATCGAGCGCGTTGTTTATCTGACTCTCGCTCAGATTAACACCCGCAAGTTCACCAAGGAACTCGCCGACCTCGTAGCTGCTGGCAAGATTGCTGATGCCATCGGCAAGTGTAAGGCTACTCGCGGCCCCGTAGCTCAGGTGAGCCGCAAGGCAATGGAATGCCTTGACAGTGCTGACCGTAACGACATCGGTACCATCGAGCGCACCATCAACATGGAAGCTGAGGTTCAGGGCTCTTACCTCGAGGAGAACTGCTCTTGGATTACCCTCTTCATCGCCATGGCTCCCTCTCTCGGTTTCTTGGGCACTGTGATTGGTATGGTGCAGGCCTTCGACGACATCCAGCGTGCTGGTGATATCAGCCCCACAGTCGTTGCAGGCGGTATGAAGGTCGCCTTGATTACCACCATCTTCGGTATCATCGTGGCTCTGGTTCTGCAGATTTTCTACAACTACATCCTCGCCAAGGTTGAGGCTTTGACCGGCAACATGGAAGAGGCCGCTCAGGAACTGCTCGTTATGTGCGTTAAGAGCGACAAGTGCAAGAAGTAATACGGATTAGGGATTAGAGATTAGAGAATAAACTACATTTCCTTAACTCTTAACTCTTAATTCTTAACTCTTAACTCTTAATTATTTGTAGAACTATGAAGATTGAGAAAATATCGAGTCGTGTGCTGCTGTGCTGCGTCATCTTGATTGTTGTTTGCTTCGGTGCGTTTATGACCATCGGCTATGACAATCCTGTTGGCGACACCAACCAGCCTCTGCTCACCGACGTCATCATGTGGCTCATGTACGTGCTCGTAGCAGCAACGGCAGCACTCACTGTATGGTCGGTGGTTCGCAGCGCACAGAGCAGCAAGGGCAACGACCCCGCTGCCACCACCGGCGTTCCCGGCGGTAAGATTACCATGTTCACTGCAGGCCTCACCATCGTGTCACTCGTCATCGGATGGGTACTTGGTTTGGGCGAAGCAGACTTCACCGCCAGCGACGGCACCGTCACCACTGGTGGCTGGGTAACTGTCGTTGATGTGTTCTGTGTCAGCATGGGCGTGCTCTTCGTGGCAGCTGCCATTGCTGTCGTTGTCAGCATGACAGGTATCATGACTAAGAGCGCAAGTAAGTAAACCGACTAAAACAAGAAAGATATGGCAAAGAAGAAAAAGAAGATGCCGGGTTTGAACACCAGTTCAACCGCTGATATCTCCTTCATGTTGCTCATCTTCTTCCTGATTACCACCTCTATGGACACCGACATGGGTCTGGCACGCCGCCTGCCCAAGCCGCCAGAACCAGACCAGGAGGATGCCACCATGGACATCAAGAGCCGTAACATACTCTACGTCCGCCTCAACGCATCAGGTGAATTGTGGATTAAGGACGAAATGAGTAGCGGCTATGGTAATCTCCAGGAGCTTCGCAACCGTGTCAAGGAGTTCGTGAAGAACGAGCAGAACCTGAGCAAACTGCCCGAGAAGCACGTTAAGAACATCGACCTGCTGGGTCAGTGCTTCGTGACAGACAAGCATGTCATCAGCGTTCAGACCGACCGTGGTACGCCCTACAACATGTACTTCCAGGTGCAGAACGAGTTGGTGGCTGCCTACAACGAGTTGAGAAACGAATTGGCAAAGCAGAAGTTCGGTCGCGAGTTCCAGTACCTCAAGAATGAGGAGAAGGACGCAATAAAGAAATACTATCCCCAGAACATCTCTGAGGCTGAACCTAAAAAGTATGGAGGAGACTAACAATGGCAGGATTCAAGAAAAAAGCAAGTCGTGAGATGCCGGAGATGAACACCTCATCTCTGCCCGACCTTATCTTCACCATTCTGTTCTTCTTCATGATGGTTACGACCATGCGCGAGGTGACATTGAAGGTTAAGTTCGTCATTCCCGCAGGCACGGAGTTGGAGAAGCTCGAGAAGAAATCTGTGGTTTCCTTCATCTACGTTGGTCCTCCAACAGACAATCTGCGTGCACAGATGGGTAGCAGCACACGTATTCAGCTCAACGACCGCTATGCAGAGGCACGTGAGGTTATGGATTTTGTGGCAGCAGAACGTCAGGGCATGACCAACCAGGCCGAGCAGATTATCAGCATCAAGGCCGACCAGCACACGCAGATGGGTTATATTACCGACATCAAGGAGGTATTGCGTAAATCTTGGGCGTTGCGTATCAACTACTCTGCATCCCGCAGAAACTGATAACAGCGTTTCCGATAAATACAAGGAGGGTGCGTCAATTGAATGGACGCACCCTCTTTCGTATATTTACATGGCGTGCTGCAAAACGTCTCGCAGTGTGCCATAAAACTTCACGGAGCGTGTTTACAAACTATTTTCAAAGCTTGAAAATATATTTCCAAGCTTTGAAAATATATTATCAAGCCATGAAAATATATTATCAAGGCTTGAAAATAATTATGTAACGAGTCTGAAAGACTTTTGTACCGTTCTGTAGGGAGGTTTATATTGCGTCTTTCGAGAGTTTGTTCCCTGTTGAACGGTGTGGTGCTTCGGCTTATTCTTCGTCGATCAAGTCCCAGTCAACGTCTTCTTTGGTCAGTGCGTCGCCGCCGTCAACGGTTTTGTTGCTGTTAATTCCCAGACTTTCTGCCAGCATCTGTACTGCCTGAGCCTCTTCAACCTGCATTACAGGAATCAAATAATTCTTTTTCATCATGGTCAGTTATTGTTTATAGTTTACGATTGCACAACAAAATTACACATTATTTATCAAATATGCAATAATTCATAGGGAAATGTTTCTCTTTGTGCTGTTATTGGCATGTTACATGTCTTTATGTGTATGTTCAGCCTGCTGTATAGGCAAAAAATGCCCCTGACCAGCATTTCGCGGTCAGGGGCATGAGTATGTTTGTTGGGTTGGGACTTACTCTTCGTCGCCCCAAATGTTCCAACTGTCGTCTTCTTTGGTCAGTGCATCGCTGCCATTGACTTTTTTGTCGCTGTTGATTGCCAGGCTTTCTGCCAGCATCTGTGCTGCCAGAGCCTCTTCCACCTGTATGGCAGGAATCAAATATGTCTTCTTCATGACTATATTCTTATTTTACCATAATCTTCTTGCCATCAACGATGTTGATGCCCTTCTGAATCTTAGACAGCTTCTGGCCGGCAACATTGTAGATGTTCTCGCCCTTTAAGGGAGAGTTAGAGAGGGTCTCAATGCCTGTTGCATCGTCGTCTGCGAAGAAGAATGCCTTCACGCCGCTTGCGCTCTGGATGTATGCCTTGCCTGCGGGGATGGTGCCTGTGGCTTTGTAGAAGCCAATGCCTTGTGTACCATTGGCGAGGATGTACATTGTGCCGTCGGCTGTTGTTTCAGCATCAGTGCCCTTCAGTTCATTGGCAATGTTGATAGCAGGCAGTTCAGCAGCAGTCTTGTTGTAGTAGCCACCCTTCAGGATAACAGGAGTGCCAGCAGGAATGTTATCAATCTCTGTGGGTATGAGCCAACCCCTATTGATTGTAACAACATAAGCCTTTACATCACCAGCCAGTTCATAGCCTGTTGTTGTGTCATAGAGGGTTGCATAGCCTGCTTCGCCTACATAGCTAACTGCGGGACCGTCGAATACGGGATGAGCATCTGTGCCGATGGTCTGACCGAAGGCAGGAGTATTCAGCTTATATGCGAGAGCACCGCTTGCAACCTCCTCAGCTGTTACCTTGCCAACGTAGGCCTGTGTGCCGACTGTTTCAATCTCGTAGCAGTTCTGAATCTGGGCACCACCACGAGTGAAGGTGTTGTCGTTACCTTCCAGTGAAGCAATGCTGTAGCAGTTCTTGACAATGGTGTTGCCATTTGACCAACCGCAGATAGTAGCAGATTCGCGTGCACCCTTGATAGCACCTGTTACATAGCAGTTGGTGATGAACATCGTTGCAGAGCCACCCATATCAACACCAACGATACCGCAAATGTTCTGGGCGGAACCTGTTACATTACCTTCGTTACCTACATTGGTAATATGAACGGTACCGCTACCATTTGTACCGCCAATCACGCCTGCAAAGGCTTTGGCATTGATGGAGCAAGTGTTGTCGAGAACAAGGTTCTTGATGTCGGCACCGTCGCCGATTCTGCCAAACAGACCTTGATAGTCATACTTGTCGTAGCTGCTAATGACGAGGTTACTGATAATATGGCCCTGACCGTCGAACTCGCCAACATACAGCTTTCCGTCATCACCAATAGGATAGTAGTCTGTAACACCTGTCATGTCGATATCGGCATACATACGAGCCTTAGTAGCAGTCTTGAGGTCTGTGTTTACAATTTTGGTAAATGCCACCAAAGTATTGGCATTGATAATCTTCATGTAGCCGTCGGCATCCTTTTCGAGTTCACCGCAGACAGTGCAGATGCCGTCAGCATCGAACTGGTGGTCTGGGAAAGCAGCAGAGGGATCATTGTTAGTATAGGTAATATCACCCAGAGGCTTGCCGTCGCAACGATAACCATCAGGAGCGAGGAAGACAAGTGCGCCTGCCTTTGCAATAGACCTTGGATGAGCATCTGCGCTCTCGCCAAGTTTCTGATAGAAGCGCTCTACGCCACCTTGCTCACCGTTGAGCTTGTAGCAGAGCGCACCGCTGGCAACTTCTGCGGCTGTGATGATATTTGTCTTGTCCTTATCGTTACCGTTCTGTGTACCCACACCTTCTATCTCGTAGCAGTTGACACAGGAAGTGTTTCCACGAGTGAAAGAGTTGGCGTTTAATTTGCCTTCCAATGTAGCAGTGCTGTAGCAGTTCTCAACAACAGAATTTGCACTTGACCAAGAGCAGATAGTAGCTGATTCGCGTGCGCCATTGATGGCACCTGTTACGAAGCAGTTGGTGATGAACATGTCTGCAGAGCCGCCCATGTCAACGCCGATGATACCAGACACGTTAGCGCCAGTACCAGTAACAGGACCTTCGTTACCAACATTGGTGATATAGACCTTACCGCTGCCGTTGGTACCGCCAATGATGCCAACGTATGAAGCACCGCTGATTGAGCAGGTGTTGTCGAGAACGAAGTTCTTGATGTCAGCACCGTTGCCGATAACACCAAACATACCTGCGTAGTTGCCACCGCTGATTGTCAGGTTGCTGATGGTATGGCCTTGGCCGTCGAACTGACCAGTGAATAACTTTTCGGCGCTGCCTACGATAACATAGTGCTGGTTAAAGCCAGTCATGTTGATGTCAGCAGTCAGGCGAGCATTGCTCTTTGGATTTTCGGCTGCATAGTTGCTCCACCAAGCGAATTGTCCGGGTGTGCCAATTTCAAACCAACCCTCGACGGGAGTCATGAAGCCTTCCTGCATTCCTCCACAATTGGCGCAGAAGCCGTCCACATAGTCGTGAGGCGGGAATGTTCCCGAAGCAGTGTTGCTGTATGTGATTTCGTCGCCCACGGGTGTACCATCACAAGTGTAATTAGCCGCAACGGCATAAACGATGCCGCCTTCCTTTGCGATAGGCATAGGCTCTGGGTCTGTACCAATCACTTGATAGAAACGCTCTACGCCGGTTTGACTACCGTTCAGGAGGAAAGCGAGTTTGCCGCTTGCTATGTCTTCGGTATTTGTCTTGATGTATTTGCCTGCATCGGAGTTGTTGTACTCATAGAGGCTATAAACATTATTACAGGTTATCTGGCCGTTGTTACGGGAGATGGTATGAGAGTCACCGCCTGCATTGTTGAGCGTTCCGAGGAAAGCACAGTTGTTGTAGGTTGTTGCTCCGCTTGCCCAGCCGCAGAAGCCGGCGATACATGTTGTGCCTTCCACGCCATTGACGCTGCCTGCATAGATACAATTGTCAACACTCTTCACTTCGTATGCGATACCGAAAAGACCGCCTGATGTGTTGTCGTCTTTCCTTTCGGTATTGATGGTAACATCAGAGAAGACATTGCGAACGAATTTCTGGCTACCATGACCGGAGATAGAACCGACATGATCAGCCTTTGTCTTAATTGTGCCGTGCAAGATGACGTTCTCGAAGTTGCCGATGTGGTCGGGGATAAAGCCTACGCAACGAGTGACACTCATATCAGAGATACCAAAGGTAAGGGTATGGCCTTGACCATCGAAATTGCCCCTCACTGCGTCGCTGGAGTTGAAAATTTGCTGACCTTCGGGAGCGATACATGTGATGTCGTTTGCCATCTTCATGTTTAGTGTGAAACCATTACCTATACGGTTCCAACCTTCTGCCAGATAAAGGTCGTCAGCACTCTTGAGCAAAACGACATTATCTGCAGCATCAAACTCGAGGCAGTCGAAGTTGAAGCAGCCGCAAGTGGTGCAGATGCCATACTTGTCGAAGGAGTGTGGTGTATTTACAACATTGCTTGGGGTGTTGGTATAGGTGAGGCCGTCACCCTTACCATTACAACCTGTTGCAGCAGAAGCATAAACCTGGTTTTCGGTGCTACCGAATGCAACGGGAACGGGGAATGGGTCTGTGCCAATGTTCTGCACCCAGTTGATCTTGCTCTGATCGGTGTTCAGCTGATAGCAAATCTTACCGTCTGCAAGGTCAGCGAGAGGCACAACGGTTGTGGCGTTGTTGTTACCCCACTGCTGGGTAACATAGTTGTTGTAGTTGGCACCAGAAGGACGGTTGCTGTAAGGATTGGAATTGTAGGTGCTCAGGTTAACAACATTCAGGTTGCCGCCGTTTCGGGCGATGTTGGCACTGGTATTGTTAGAGATGTCGATGGTACTGCCGTCGCTGACAACAAGTGTGTTGACGATGTTAATCTTGTCGTTTGCCCAACCTACGACACCGCCGCAGTTGTTGGTGGCTGCACCGTCGAGGTCAACCTTGACCAGACAGTCCTTGATGACTGTGCCGCGATAAGCAATACCTACCATACCGCCATCGGTTGCGTCACCTTGCTTAGAGCTGACGATGTTGACGTCAACATAGCATCCGAGGATACGACCGCTGTTCCATCCGGCAATAGCGCCGGCATACGATGCATTGGTGGTGATTGTGCCTTGAACTTTCAGGTCCTTGATTACGCCATGTGTACCGATATTGCGGAAGAGTGCTGCACCATTCTCATTTAAGGTGATGTTGTAGGTAATGGTGTGACCTGCGCCGTCGAAGATGCCATGGTAATCGCCAGCAGTACCGATTCTGTAATTGTCGGTGCCCTTGTCAATGTCAGCCGTCAAGATGGCATTGGCATAGAGATCACCACCGTTCACGAGTTCTGCAAAAGCCTTGAGGTCGGCTGCAGTACCAATCTGATAGACACCATCCACCTGGGAAAGCGCCCATGCACTTGTGCTGACTGCACCAAACAGAGCAGTCATGCACAGATTGAATAGAGTTTTTCTCATGATAATGTGTTAATTAGTTAATAGATAAGGTTAATTTGTTAATAAGGTTTTATAATAATTAGGTGTTTTTCTATGTAATGACCTACAAAGTTAACGATTTCTTCGTTACCTTCAAAACTTTTCTGCATCTTTTTTTATGTTTAACGCTTAAAGTGGCAAAATTGTATTTGATTACGCTTTGTGCTGAAAAGATATGTGTAAAGGGTGTTGCCATCTTATCTGCGATATGGGTAAAAGAAAAATCCCCGAAGTGCGTTTGCACCCCGGGGATTCTCCCTTTCTTGTTTTCTACATTTCTTATTTTACTAACATCTTCTTGCCATCAACGATGTTGATGCCCTTTTGCATCTTCTGGATGCGCTGGCCGGCGAGGTTGAAGATAGCCTCGGACTGGTCGGACTGGTCGGACATGTCGGACAAGCCGGTTGCATCGTCCTTGCTGAAGAAGAATGCCTTCACGCCGCTGGTGTTTGTGAAGTAAGCCTTGCGGGCGGCAATTTTGCTGTCGCTTTTTGCCTTGTAGAAGCCGAGTTCTTCACCTTCGGGCTTGGCGAGAATGTACTGGCTGCCATCGGCTGTAACCTCTTCGTTGGAGAAAGTAAGGTCGTTATTCACACCAAGTGTCCTTTCGTCCTCTGTGCTGTTGCAATAGTAGCTGCCAGCAGCGGCCTTTACGATAACGGCATTGTCAGCGGGAAGTTCTGTGACAGGTGCCAAATAGACGTAACCAGCCTTATTTACTTCTACCTGAGCGGCAAATGCTTCTACATCAGTGGGAAGAGCAGCGATGTTCTTCTTGGGCACGAATGTTGCATAGCCTGCATCACCGACAGCAATCTCATAGACGCTGGGCTTGTAGAAATTGGTTGTGGGATAAGCGTCAGTGCCGAGTTCCTGATAGAATGCCTCGCCAAGTTTCACGCAAAGCTCGCCAGAAGCAAGAGCAGCATCAGCAACCATTGAGGGGACGCCATTTTGCATGTTTTCTGTTGAGTTGTCTGTACCACATCCTTCTGTGTAATAGCAATTGGTGAAGTAACATCCATTGTTGCGACAGAAAGCCTTAGATGTGTTTTCACCATTCTTGACGATACCGCAGTTATAGCAATTGGTGACAGAAGACCAACCACCGCCAAGCCAGCCCGTGAGTGCACCGGCATCGCTGCCAGAGGTAATGTTACCTGTGTTGTAACAGTTGGTGAGGATGACAGATGCACTACCATCCATATTCACGCCAATGATACCGGCGCCATTCTTGCCTGTAGCAGTAATGGTTGCCTCGTTGCCGCAGTACCAGATGTCTGTCGTCTTTGCATTGCCGCTGCCGCCATTTGTGCCGCCAACAATACCACCTACATAGTTCTTACCTGTAACATAGCCTTTGACAATCACTTTTTCTATGAATACACCATCGGTTACTACGCCGAAGAGGCCTTGGTACTCAAAACCAGGATTGTTCAAAGCTAAGGATACAGTGTGTCCTTGTCCGTTGAAGTGACCTACATAGGGGTGAGCAGTAGAGCCAATGGGGGTATATCCATATTGATTTTCAGATTCCATCGCTACGTCTGCTGTAAGTTTTGCATTGGCAGTTGCATTTCCTGCAATCACATATTGTGAGAACCAGTGTAAGTCATTCATGCTGCCTAACTCATAGTATTCATCCACAGGAGTCAGATAGGTTACGTCAAGGTCGTTGCAATAAGAGCAGAAACCATTTTGATAATCATGGTCGTCGCGATGCTCACCTTCTGTATTGCTGTATGTTACGGTAGTACCCTCCTTGGGAGTGCCGTTACAATGGGTGTAACCGTTAGCATAAACTTTGGCGTGACCAGCAAAGGTGCCGGGATAAGGGTGTTCGTCAGTTGGGAGTGTTTGTACCCATTCCTCGCCACCGCTAACATTTCCGTTCAGTATATAGCAGAGTTCGCCGGAAGTGAGTCTTGCATCGTTGGCAGAAGTGAATATGCAGTTTGTCGTAGCGGGATTGTTGCGAGCAAAGTCTGCACTGTTGCCGTTCTGGGTGTATTCTGTTGGAGCGACATAACAATTGATGTATTTGTTGCCGCTACCACTGCCTGCCCATCCTACGAGACCGCCATTACCTTCGGCTGTGCCAGTATTGATAGAGCCGAGGAATGCGCAGTTCTTGAGAGTTACTTGAGCTTCCATATTAGCAAACAAGCCACCGCAAGTGGCATCACCGTTTGAACCAGTGTAGCTGACAGCAGTCTTTACAACAACATTCTCGATGAGAGTTCCGTCGCCGTCGGAGCGACCGCCGAGGCCACCGACACAGTTGTTACCAGCAGATGTTGCGCTACCTTCAACGATGAGGTTCTTAATCGTTGCTGCATTGATATAGGCAAAGAGACCTGTACGGCCTGTGCCGTTGTTAACGACATCAATCGTAATGGTGTGTCCCTGTCCGTCGAAGGTGCCACGGAAAGCGGTTGACTGGGCATTGCCGAAGAGGTCATGTTTGTATGCAGTATAATCAATGTCGGCAGTCAGCTTTATGTTTGCTGTGCCATAGGTATCATTATGGTTTGTTACGGACAAAGCCATCCAGCGAAGCTGCCAAGGCTCTGAAACCTCATACCAGCCTTCGGTGGCAGTAAGAGCATTCTCCTGATATTTGTCGCAAACTTTGCAGAAGCCATTTTCGTATTGGTGGTCAGGAATTACAGAGGAGGATTCGTTGCTATAGGTAAGCTCACCACCTTCTACAGCAGTACCGTCACACCTCATCTCGCCATTGGCATATACCTGAAGATGACCTGTAGAGAAAGGAACAGGTATGTCATCTGTGCCGATTGTCTGATACCAGTTGATGCTGCTCTGATCGCCATTCAGTGTATAGCAGAACTCACCAGTTGAGAGCTTGCTTGCGTCAATTTTTGTACCTTGATTACCTTTGTTGGTAAGGTCGAAGCAATTAACTGCTGTGACGGAACCGCTGTTGCGATACAGTTGAGCAGAACTCTCAAAGTTGTTAATGTCACCGATGTTCCAACAGTTGGTGAAAGTAGTTCCACTTTGTGTCCAACCTGCAAAGGCTGCACACTGACCGTCCTGGCCTCGTACAGTTCCTGTGTTAGCACAGTTCAGTGCGGTAATCTTTGTGCCGTCTGTTGCACATCCAATGAAACCAGCAGCATTGGCATCGCTGCTACCTGTAGAAGTAACACTTGCCCTGTTGATGACATTGGTCAGTTTGACCTCACCACCATCACGGGCAAAACCTGCAATACCACCGATTTTCGAGTTGCCCTTAAATGAACAGTTAGCACCTATCACAAGATCGTGGATGTTTGTTCCGTTAGTAACATAAGTAAAGAGACCAACTTGGCTGTAAGTACATTGTGCTACGGCATAGTCGATGGTGTGGCCGTTGCCGTCGAATTCGCCAGAGAACTTGAACTTGTCAGATGCCAGGCAAACGAAATTGGCATCGAAGGTAAGGTCTGCTGTAAGACGAGCCTTCGATGACTTTGTTGCATCAGTTGCAATGTATGCAGCAAAATACCAGTAGTCGTTCAGACTGGAGATAAGGAACACATCGCCATCCTTTGCCGGCTCGGTCAGTTTGTCTGCCTTAATTTTTAATGTGCTGGTGTTGAAGCTGACAAGGTACATGCCCTCCTCTGCGACACACCATTTGTTGTCACCAGTTCCGTCTGTAGAAAGGTCAGACCATTCTGATGTCAGTACTGTTCCTTGAGCAGGTGCCCAGAAACCATTCCAACCGTCACCGCTGTTAGGAATTTTAAAGCGACCGGCATCCCCATCGCCAACAGTCAGTCTGACAGCAGCTGCATAAGTGTTCTCGCCTGTCTGGGTAGCACGTACAGTACTTCTAGTCCAAGCGCCTGAGTTCCAGCCGCACTCGGTACAACCACCGACGAGATAATACTCATCTGCGTTCATGCTTGTAAAGCAAGCAAGTGCAAAAACAAATGCTAATACTTTTTTCATTTTACCTTAAATTAAATGTTTGTAATTAGGTTTATAAGTAAATAGGTTTATTGTATTATTCTATTTTGATCCCTAATGCTGTCTGAACATCATTGGCAGACATCCCTGATGCAAGTAGCAACTGCGCTGCATTTTGAAGCTTGGCGTTCTGCTCGTCAATCGTTGCGTTCTGCTCGTCAATCGTTGCGTTCTGCTCGTCAATCGTTGCGTTCTGCTCGTCAATCGTTGCATTTTGCTCGTCAATCGTTGCATTTTGTTCCTTGATTCTTTTGTCGCGCATCATGATTTCTGTGTCGCGGTTTTCAATGGCGAGGAAGAATTCATCCTCCACATTCATGTCCATTCGCAACTTGGTGTCGCTTGCAGCTGTTAACAAACGATGCAAAATGCGCTGCATTTCTTCGTCGCCCTCGTATTGTGTTTCGTCGATATTAAGGACTTGGCGATTCAATTGGTCTTTCCTCGTTTGGTCGAAGACATTCAGCACCTGTTCTAAACGATTGTTGACTTGACCGTGCAGACGGGGTATCTGCACGATGATGCTGGCATGCACTAAACTCTCTACAAAAGGGTTGGGCATGCCTTTCGTCACCTCATTCCCGTCGTAGTCGTATGCTTTATGGTTGACGTAAAGAATGGGTTCTTCGATGTCGCCGACACGATGCCCCAGCAAATAAACAGTAACCATCGGGATGGCATAACCCTTCTTGTCGTTTGGTTGCATGTTTTCGGGATTGGCATAGTGCGCTCCCAAATACTGACGGAATCGCAGGGTTTCTGTTTCCACCCATGTCTTTTGCAACTCAATGAGGATAAGCTTTTGTGAACCGTCATCCTCACGGACGGTGGCCCCGAAGTCAATGCGGAACATTGAAATGTTGTCTCTTGATGCATTGGAGTATTCATGGCGACGCATCTTCACATCTACCACCTCCTTCTTGAGCATCGCAGAGAGAATGGTCTTGGCTATACGCTCATCTTCAAGTAAAAACTTGAAAACTGAATCATATATTGGATTTGCGATATTAACCATAATGTTCTCCTTTCTGTCTTTGTTGCACGGCAAAGTTATACATTATTTATAATATATGCAACACTTCCCTGAGGAAATCACTTTGTTTTACATAAAATGGTAAGGGAAGGGCTATTCCATTACGTCCTTTGTGCCGCCGGTTGCCTGGAAGAAGGTGACTTGGGTGGTGGTCTTCTTGTCGAAGAGCGTGTTGGAGAGCACTTCCACGACACCAAACTGAGCCACGGGAGTCTCCATGTTGACGAACTCCTGGCCGCCATAATTGATGCTTATCTTGGTGCGGGCAGGCACGTTGTAATAGACGCCGTGCTCCATCTTGGCACGCTTTTTGGCAGCTTCTTCCGAGGGAACGGTCGTGGGGATGGTCTCCAAGACCTTGACGGAGGCTGCCACGGGTTCGCCAGCCAGGTTGTCGGCATCCAGCACGCCGAGCTTCTGCGAGAAGCGGAACAGGATGTCGCGGTCGCTTTCCTGCTGCGGGTCGTAGAAGAGGGAGAAGACCTCGGTGTCGGTCTGTGTGGTGCCGCTGAAGAGCGACTCCAGGACTGCGGCCTGCTTGTCGAGTTGGTCGAGCATGAGCTTGAGCTGTGCGCCATCCTTGGGCGTGTTGTCGGCCTCGCCACGGATGAGGGCGTTCTTGCTGTCGCGTATGTCGTAGATTTCCTGTGCGCAGAGTTCCGCCATCTTCGCGGAGCTGCCGGCAGCCAGTATCTCCTGCGTCATGTAGCTACGTGGATTCTCGGGTGCCGCTCCCTTTTCGGGCTTGGGCAGGTCGGGCAGGAAGGACTCTTGTGCATCGCAATTGATGCTCAACAAGATACCGTCGCGGCTAAGTCCGACAAGCGGTGCCACGGTTTTGCTCTTTATTTTGATGCTGTATGCTTTGTCCTTGTCTGGCTTGCCGAAAGGTTCCAGCGTGATGCTCTTGAGGTTCCACCTGACGCTCTCCTCCGTGGGAACGTCCTGCAGGCGCAGGTAGCGGTCGGCATACTTGTGGAAGTCGCCGGGACGGATGGTTGTCTTCTCTGCAATGACGGTGACGCGGAAGGCTGTGCGCGGCAGGTAGTAGCAGACACCTTCGAGTGTGCTGCCCGGCACGAAAGGCTCAACTTCTGTCTGTGCGTATGCAAAGCTACAAGTGAAAAGTAAAAAGAAAATAATCAGTGGTTGTATTAAACGCTTCATGGTTGTTCTTTATTTTATTTTCGTGATAACGTAATAACGGTATAACGCTCTAATCTCTAATCTCTAATCCCTAATCTCTAATCTCATTTATGCCTGTTCGCTCTTTGGCGGCGGATGTCGGCTTTCTTCTTCGCTGCGCCGCTACCGTGTGCGCCAGTGATGTACTGCTTCTTCTTAGCCTTGGTCTTGACCTTAGCTTCGTCCTTCTTCGACCCGCCTTTAGGCCCGCTTCGGAAAGTAATGCCTTCTTGGATTACTTTGTCTATGTCGTCACCGCCATACTTAGCCATAATAGCTTTAACTATGAACTATGAATTATGAACTATGAACTAAATCAGTGGTGGAACAGCCTTACGCCTGTGAATGCCATTGCGATGCCGTACTTGTCGCAGGTCATGATGACGTGGTCGTCGCGGACGCTGCCCCCTGCCTGGGCAATGTACTGCACGCCGCTCTTGTGGGCACGCTCCACATTGTCACCGAAGGGGAAGAAGGCATCGCTGCCGAGGCAGACGCCTGTGTTCTTGGCTATCCAAGCCTGCTTCTCTTCGCGGCTGAGGGGTTCTGGCTTTTCAGTGAAGAACTTCTGCCACTCGCCCTCGGCAAGGACATCCATATAGTCGTCGCTGATATAGACATCGATGGTGTTGTCGCGGTCGGCACGACGGATGCCGGGGATGAAGGGCAGTGCCATGACCTTCGGGTTCTGGCGAAGCCACCAGATGTCGGCCTTGCTTCCTGCCAGTCGTGTGCAGTGGATGCGGCTCTGCTGGCCTGCGCCGATGCCGATGGCCTGGCCGTCCTTGACGTAACAGACGCTGTTGCTCTGCGTGTATTTCAGCGTGATGAGGGCAATGATGAGGTCGCGCTTTGCCTCTGCGGGGAAGTCCTTTTTGACGGTGGGGATGTTCTCGAAGAGAGCCGGGTCGTCGAGCTTCACTTCATTACGGCCCTGCTCGAAGGTCACGCCGAACACCTGCTTGCGCTCGATGGGGGCGGGCACATAGTCGGGGTCAATCTGTATGATGTTGTAGGTGCCCTTGCGCTTGTCGCGAAGTATCTGCAAAGCTTCGTCCGTGTAGCCGGGTGCAATGATGCCGTCGCTCACTTCGCGCTTGATGATGAGGGCTGTCGCCTCGTCGCAAGTGTCACTCAGAGCGATGAAGTCGCCGTAGCTGCTCATGCGGTCTGCACCCCTTGCCCGGGCGTATGCACAGGCGATGGGACTGAGCGGCACCTTGATGTCATCTACGAAGTAAATGCGTGCCAGTGTGTCGCTCAAAGGCAGACCCACGGCGGCTCCTGCCGGGGAAACATGCTTGAAGCTTGCTGCCGCAGGGAGGCCGGTGGCTGCTTTGAGCTCCTTCACCAGCTGCCAGCTGTTCAGCGCATCAAGGAAGTTGATGTAACCTGGTCGTCCGCCGAGCACTTCGATGGGGAGCTCGCCTTCTTCCATGAAGATGCGCGAAGGTTTCTGATTGGGGTTGCAGCCGTATTTGAGCTGTAGTTCTTTCTGTGCCATGACCTTCTTGAGTTAAGAATTAAGAATTAAGAGTTAAGAAATCTAATCTCTAATCCTGAATCTCTGTTTCTTTTATTATTTCGAGTGCAAAGATACAACAAAAAAGTGAAAAGTGAAAAGAGAAAAGTGAAAAATTATGGGATGGGAGTAACTTCCTAAAGGTTGAACTCTTGCGAAACCTTGAGTTAGAAACGGAAATAGAGGAAGGGCTGGATGTCGCTGGTGTGCAACTCTATGACAAGCTGCACGACACAGAGGAAAGCGAGCAGCTTCATCATCCAGGGCCAATGGATGAACTTCGCCTCGGCGTGGCGGTAAGGCTTTTCTCCCACGAACAAAGACAAGATGCTGATGAAGAGCAGGATGCACCAGGTGGCACGGGCTGCGAAGAACGTCTCTGCATGGCTCAAGTCCATGCGGGTGAAGATGGAGGTGAGCAGTT
>Ga0265298_10003746_pt1 | contig 19880 bp, 5 predicted proteins | sample AusTroGonzalo_MG_3_FD_193486 | JGI IMG/M metagenome (GOLD analysis project Ga0265298, IMG submission 193486) | Bovine rumen microbial communities from tropical cattle in Woodstock, Queensland, Australia - Gonzalo_01 | ecosystem: Host-associated > Mammals > Digestive system > Stomach > Rumen ... | reverse complement strand
TCTGACCACCCATACCGATGCCGGTCTTATCAAGGGCAACACCAAGATTACTGTTGAAGACGGAACGTCAACCTCACCAACCATCTATCATAACATCTATGGTGGTGGTGCATACGGTTCGGTGGGTGATATCCACCGTTCTAATGAAGGTGCAAACTATGTTCCTGGAAGGGTTTCCAATGTCCAAAATATGCCTACCAGTTGGACAAGAAGAGTCGGAAATACAGGCTCTGACACTGGAACCGCAGAAATCAATATCATAGGCGGACAGATTGGAACAGACGGTGACGAAAACGGTATGGTATTCGGCTCATCACGTGGTGATGTGGAGACTCCTACAGAGGCCACTTCGAGTGATCCTCTCGGCACAGATGTCGATCCTAATGACCGGACGGCATGGGTATATGACACGAAGGTTGTAATTGGCACATCCGGTAGTACTACCGGCCCTGACATCAGAGGATCGGTCTATGGCAGTGGTGAGAACGGACACGTATTCAATAACACCAATGTAGAGATTCATAGCGGAAAGATTGGTGTAGATGCCAACACTACAACGTATGGTAGTCAGTCAATAACCGATCCCGCTACTAACACTGCATACACTGGAGCTGATTATCCTAAACGCGGTAATGTATATGGCGGTGGTTGCGGTGAAGATGACTACACTATTTCCAATGTTAACTATTACAACCCATTGGCTGGTATTGTTATTGGTAATACGAATGTAACCATTGATGGCGGTAAGGTTGTGCATAATGTCTATGGCGGTGGAGCCTTAGGTTCTGTCGGTACGAAAGCCACCATTGTGATCAGTGGTGGCCAGGTAGGTGATGACGGTGACGGCGATGGAAATGTGTATGGCGCATCTCGCGGTAATCTCAGTGTCACACAAGCCCATATTGCACAGGTTGCAGAAACGGAAGTGCAAATCAATCCGAATGCAACTCCTGCTAACAGTCCCGTCATTTGGAATGACGTCTTTGGTGGCGGTGAGGCCGGTATCGTTACGGGAAGTGTGGCTGTTACCGTGAGTGGTGGCGAAGTGAAAAACGATGTTTATGGTGGCGGTGCATTGGCTGATACAAATACGGGCAATGTCACCAATTATGGAACCAATAGTGCGACTATATCTTCAACCAACACCTACACAACGGCTGTCAACCTGACTGGCGGAACTATCGGTAATGCGTATGGTGGTGGATTAGGACAATTAGGTACAGGTGTTCATTATACTCAAGATGAATGTAATGCATATAATAATGCTACAAATATTACAGGTTGGATTAACGGCGGAACAGTGCTTTCAGCAGAACAAGCAACATTTGTTAATTCAGCATTAGGATTAACAGGAGATGCTGCTTATGATGCTTCAGATTCTAATAAGAATACTATTTCTGCAGACCATGCAGCAGCTTATAACGCCACATTACCTGGCTATAGAACAACTGCCGACTGGAGTGTACATCCATCCGAGGGCACAGGAAATGTAAAGGCCATCGTATATGGCGACGTAACAGTAACTGTCAATGAATATAACGAGACAACCCATGATTATGGTACGGCCAGATTCACAATTGCGTCAGAACAACATTCTTATCAAAAGAAAGTCAGGAACGCACAGAATGTAGAAGTAACCATGAGTGAGGACGGAACTGTTTATACGAAGGGCCGTGTGTTCGGTTGTAACAACATTAATGGTACACCTAAGGGGAACGTGACAGTTGCAGTCTGGGGAACTATGCCACAAGAAGGTGATACACATACCTATACTGAGAATGGTGGTAGCTATGAAATCCAAGCAGTCTATGGCGGAGGTAATATGGCCAACTATGAGCCCGCTACAGGAAAGCAGACCACGGTGGATATTCATGGTTGCGAAAGAACCAGCATACAGTATGTATTCGGTGGTGGTAATGCGGCCAAAGTTCCAGAGACACATGTCAACATCTACGGTACCTTTGAAATAGAAGCTGTCTTTGGCGGAGGAAATGGTAACGAGCCTATTAAATCCGAAGGGAAATGGGTTCAAAGTCCTGGAGCCGAGATTTTGGGAAATACTAATGTCACCCTCATGGCGGGTTTGATGCACCAAGCCTTTGGAGGCAGTTTTGAAAGAGGTATTATTGGTGGCAGTACAAATCTCGTAAAGAGTGGAACAGGAGGAGAAGGTTGTGCTTTAAAGATAACCGATATCTTTGGCGGTGGAAAAGATGCAGACGTTAACGAAATCAACATCGAATTGTCTGAATGTGACATGTCTGATCTCCAGGATGAAAATGTAGGTGCAGACTTCCAACAAATTGAGAACGTATATGCTGGTTCGTTTAATGCCAGAATCTTGGGACCCGTTACCATGACCATCAAGAGTGGTACCTTCAAGAATGTATTCGGAGGCAATTATAACGGAGGTTTCATCAATGGTCCTATCACACTTAATGTCGAAGAAACCGCAGAATGTAAACCTGTCAAGATTACGAATCTGTATGGTGGTGGTAACTATGCGCCTTATCCTGGTGCAGGTGCCAACAATCCAGATCCGAAGATTACTATCAATGTGAAAGCCTGCACCAGTATCGGCAATATCTATGGAGGCAGTTATCATGCAGATGTGAATGGCGACACAGAGGTGAACATTAACATGATTAAAGGTTGGTGGGCAGGAAAAACATATACACCATCAGGTGAGAACCCCGTAAGTGAAGATATTCCTGATGCTATTGGCACCATCGGCAATGTATTTGGCGGTGGCGATCATGGAAGAATCATTGGCAATACCGTTGTCAATATCGGCACGCTGACAGAGATAGACCTTGTAACAACGCCTGATTCCGACTCGGATCCAACACATTTCGTAAAGAACGATAATAATAAATATGATGTCCTCGGTGCCAAGATTACGGGTAATGTCTATGGTGGAGGTAACGGTAACAATGCTGAGGTTACTGGTAACACCCAAGTGAATATCTGTGCCAAAGAGAATACATCTAAACATGAATATGAAAGCGTTACAGAAGGTACTGCTGGTGTTGAAATTACGGGTACTGAGTGGCAGTATGGTGTGTTTGGTGGCGGCAACCTGGGTGTAGTTGATGGCAATAGCTATGTCTATATTGGTGGTGGCTCTATTCAGCAGAGCGTCTATGGTGGCGGCTGCGAGGCTGACGTGAAAGGTAACACCTACGTGACGATGCTTGACGGTTATGTAGATGACGGTATATATGGTGGTGGTCTTATGGGATCAGTTGGTACGTTCACGAGGGATGACACGGATCATACGTCTCATACAGGTTGTGTGGGTGGCAAGCCAGACAAATGGGAGCGAGAAACCGGCGACGGAACAACCAGTACAACATCTGATTCTGGTAAGAATACCGGTACCTGTACAGTAGTGGTCAGTGGTGGTCAGGTAGGTCCCACTGCAGCAGCACAGGATGGTATGAATGCTGCTGGTGGCATTGTGGACATTGGCTTCGTGTTCGGCGCCGGTCGAGGAAATGTAGAGAATCCCGATGACGATGAAGATGCTGATTTCCACTGTTACGTTTACAATACTGATGTAACCATTAAGGGTACTGCCTTCATCATGGCCTCCGTCTATGGAGGTGGTGAGAACGGGCGTGTACGCCAAAACACATTAGTAAAGATTGAAGGCGGACAGATTGGTTGCGGTGATGGAGAGTTGGAAACTGTAAATGGAAAAGACATGCCTAAACGTTATACTGACGGTTCTAACAATACTACGAATCAGTTCGTCGACCCAGAAAACATGACTGATGCCGCAGCATTAGCCGAGACTTCGCACTGGCCTTTCGGTAAAACCGTAGAAGGAAAGACCACAAAAGTATATGAGCCATACGATCCATATACTGACGGAGCAGGTGATCCATACGGTGCTGCCAGCACGACGGCACCGAGCGACGGTAAGACCTACTATGGTAGTGTGTTCGGCGGCGGATCCGGTTATTTCCCATACGTGAAGGAACAGACGGGAGAAACAGTTAAAGAATACGCTTGGCTTCCTTCGGCAGGTCTTGTAGAGGGTAATACAGAAGTTAGGATTTCTGGTGGTCATATTCTGACCAACGTTTATGGCGGTAATGAGTATACCGACGTGATGGGCTCTTGCACGATAACGATGACTGGCGGAACCATTGGCGTACCGCGCACGGTAGCTCAGATTAAGGATCACCCGCTTTCCGGCCTTATCTTTGGTGCTGGTAAGGGCGACCAACGCGAACAGTTCCATGAGATGACGAATGTCGGTAGCACGATTGTATCTGTTGAAGGCGGTATTGTCTATGGCTCCGTGTTCGGCGGCGCTGAGGACGGCCACGTGCTTGGCAACACATCTGTCAGCATCAGCGGCACAGCTAAGATTGGTACGTGGGGAACATCCGGCTTGGATGGCAACGTATTCGGTGGCGGTCGTGGATACTCTGGTGAGACACTCGGTGCTGGTAACGTGAATGGTAACGCAAGCGTAAACATCGATGGTGGTACGATATTGGGTTCCGTCTATGGCGGCGGACGTATGGCATCGATAGGTACTGACTTCTTTAGTGCACAAAGTGCTACGACTGGACAATTCTTTGAAGACGAGACGACTGGCGTAAATCCAAAGACTTACGGTCATGCCACGATTACAATCGAAGGTGGTACCATTGGAAATGATAGAGGAGCAGATAATTTGGATGACAAAGACCATGCCATTGGTGGCAATGTCTATGGCGGTAGCATGGGACGCCTAACGTCGCTTGATGGAACGCCCAGCGGCCTTTGGGTCAAGATGGCACAGGCGAAGTCCTCCACGATTATTATTAATCAATCAGAAGGCAAGACAACCCTCATCAAGGGCAACATCTATGGCGGTGGTGAGTTTGGAACGACGCGAGACGATGCCACCATTACTGTCAATAACGGTACTGTCAACGGCAGCGTCTTTGGCGGCGGTTATGGTAGCGACATTGACGATGAAGCATATATTGGAGCAATCACTGCACAAACAGAATCTGCTACTATCACATACCTCTTTAACCCCATGCAATATGCAGGTTGTATGGGTCGAGATACATACGTCAATATTGCTGGCGGCACAGTCAAGAAGAATGTATATGGCGGTGGCGAGATGGCCAGCGTTGGCGTCATTGACTATAGTGTTACAGAAGATGAAAATGGCACTATTACGTATAAAGGCGATAAATATTCATATATTAACGTCCATAAACATGCTAATATTCAAAACGCTGGATATGCTGGAGGCGTTGGAGCTACCACTGAAAAGGTCTATGGCTTTGGCCTCAGCTGGCCATACGAGTTCAACTATGTCCGCGGCGGTAAGGCTACGGTTAATGTCACTGGCGGCAGAATTGGAACGGGTTGGGATGACGGCACGGGTTATGTCTTCGGTGGCGGTAAGGGTAAGGCCTTTGAACGCTATAAAGAGGCACATATTGCTAATGTCCGTGAAACAGCGGTGAATATCAATTATGCGACAACTCCTTCAGATGCAAATTCGACTTTAGCAGGAAATGCTTCTACTAATTGTGTAGCAGGTGCTGTCTATGGTGGTGGTGAAGACGGTCACGTCTATGAGAATGCTGCTGTTACCCTCACGAAGGGACTCATTGGCTTAAGTATTTATGGTGGTGGTAAGGGTGAAGGAACCTACAAGGGAAAACTGAGAACCCGAACAGGATCATATGCTTGGAAAGATACAGAAGACGACCTTCCCAGTTGGACGGCCGGTAAGGTTTATGGCAACACTACCGTTACCATGAATGGAGGTCATGTGCTGAATAATATCTATGGCGGTGGTAATTTTGGTTCAGTAGGTAAGGGTAACTATGCCGGTGGAACGGACGACTACTATCCAGCAGGATATGGTGAGACATTAAATAGTGAGGGACTATGGACTGCAAGTGAAGGCTTTAATCCCAATGCAGAGATTACCGAATTGAACAAACCGAAGACCATGGCCGATTACTTCTTGAGTAGCGGTAAGTCCACCGTCACCATTACCGATGGTAAGGTGGGAACTGTAAATGGTACATATCAACACGTTGGCGGTATAGAAAGTATGGCCACTCCGACAGGTTTGGTCTTTGGCGGTAGCCGAGGAAAGGCAGCAGAAGATATCGGTGCCCTGTCACCTCGCTATGACTTCGCGCCTGATTTCTTCTTAGGCTATGCCAACAGCACTGAAGTCACGATAGGTGATGCCACCCATTCTCCCACTATTTACGGCCAAGTCTTTGGCGGCGGTCGAGATGGTCATGTTCGCAACAGTACGCATGTCATCATCAACAACGGAACTATCGGCCAGCCTTATAGCACCTCGGAGGACGATTATCAACGTCTACACCGTGGTAATGTCTTTGGTTCGGGATCGGGTTTAGGTTCCTGGAGTACTACAGAAACGAAACACGGTACCTCTTCAGGTTCAGTGACCCGCCATACGACGGTCGATATCAAGGGCGGTCTCATTTACCAGAATGTGTATGGCGGTGGTGCTACGGCCAGCGTGGGTCCTCCGAAGATTGGAGCTATTGATGATGCCGATAATACCATCACACTTTGTCAGGTCAATATAGAAGGCGGCACAATCGGTGTCGCGGCAGACCATAACAACCACAACTACGGTGGTAACGTTTATGGTGCAAGTCGTGGTGGCGAATTGGCTTCAGGCGAAAATGTAAGCGACTATGCTACTGTTCTATGGACAAATGTGAACATCAAACCCGGAGCTGACATCAAGGGCAATGTCTTTGGTGGAGGCGAGGCCGGACAAGTGAGATGTGGTGTGACTGTTAATACGACTGGTGGATCAATAGCTCACGACCTGTATGGCGGCGGTGCATTGGCCAATACGAACACGAGCAACCTGAAGCAAGTGACATCTAATAATGTAAAAGTGTGGACTTGGACGGACGATACCAAGAGAACTGCTAAATACACCACAACTGTGAATCTGCGGGGTGGCACTATCAGTGGCGATGCATACGGTGGCGGATTGGGTCGAAAAGAATTTGGCACAAAAGGTCAAGCAGGATATGTTTCACCTGTTGAAGCTCTGGTCTATGGTAATGTCTTGGTTGAACTGAATAATGGGGTTGGTACCGACCAGAGGGGTTGTGTAGTCAGTCGCATCTTTGGTTGTAACAACCTGAACGGTTCTCCTCAAGGACATGTCAAAGTGCATGTGTATGCAACTCAGCCTGCAGGTGCAGGCAAAACGATTAAGGCTGCTGACAAGTTTGCGAAATTCAAGAGACGTTCTGAATATACTACCACGAACTACTCGGACAATACCAATGATGACGACCTCAAGATACTCGCTACAGCAGTTGGCATAACAAGTACTGAGGTAGCTGGATATGAGAGTGCTATTTCTGGTGCTGCTAATGACAGTCTTAAGAAAGTGGCTCTTGAGAGGTATATAGAAGCCATCGCGAAAAAGAAGTATGATGTACTGGCAGTCTATGGTGGTGGTAACTTGGCTGCCTATACACCTATGGGACCTGATGCCCTTCCTGGAACAGATACAGACATCACTAACCTCACAACCGATTATTTACTTACCCAAGAAAATACTGAGGTCATTATCGATGGTTGTGAATTGACCAGCATCAAGCAGGTGTATGGCGGTGGTAATGCAGCTTCTACCCCAGCTAACTATATTGTCGTGAATGGTACCTATGAGGTAGACGAAGTGTTTGGTGGTGGTAACGGTGCTGATAACTACTCATTGGAGGAAGGTAATAATACCGTATGGTATCAGAACCCTGGCGCCAATGTAGGTTACAAAAACTACACGCACTATGATAAAGGAGGATCTCATGGTAATGGTGACCAAGAAACTCCGTATGAGGCCATTACAGATACTGGTGCTGATGCTGAAGGAGAGGCTGGAAAGACGTATCGACAAGAGCACTACTCCTATGGTACTGGTGTAGCCACCACAGATATTAAGGGTGGTAAGATGCATGCCGTTTATGGTGGTAGTAACAAGAAGGGTAACATCAGTAATACAGCCATGTCGATGTATCAAGGTGCATCTGAATGTACTTTGGACGTGGATGAAGCGTATGGAGCTGGTAAGAATGCACCTATCGACGGAAAAGTTGACCAGAGACTGAAATGTGCTCATGGTATTAAGGAAATGTTTGGTGGTGCTATGAATGCTGATGTGGATAATGACATTAACCTCACCATTACCAACGGTTCTTCTTTGGAACGTGTATTTGGTGGTAACAATACCAGTGGAGCTATCAACGGAACCATTACTGTGACCATTGAGGAAGGCGGATGCGAACCCATTCACATCGGTGAACTGTATGCTGGTGGCTATCTGGCCCCCTATTCTATCTATGGCTATGAGACGAATAGCGATGGTAGCTATCGGACAGAAAATGTGTCATATATTGATAAGGACGGTACTACGAAGTCACTTGCCCAGCGCATTCCTAAGACAAGTGGTACGGCCAAGCGCGATCCTATTATCAATGTTGTTTCTGCATCCAGAATTGATGAAATCTTTGGTGGAGGTTATCAGGCCAAGATGGTTGGTAGTCCACGTGTCAATGTCAATATGACGAACGGATTCGTGGAAGTGACGAAGACGGAGTCAACTGAAAGTGATGATCCTTCTTATGTCTTTGAAGATGAAAGTGATCATAAATCTTATGTCTATAAGGATGATGCAGGTAACCCATATAAGAAAGGTGATGTAAATGAAGCTATCTTTAGAGTAATCCTACCAGTCGGAACCATTGGTAGCATCTATGGTGGTGGTAACTTAGCTGACGTCATCGGTGATACGTATGTGGAGATTGGTACAGGTGAATGGACCAACAAGGAGGGACAGCGCGAAATGGAAGGTACCATCAAGCTGAATAATAATGACTTCACTGCAACATTCACGTATGATGAAACTTTGAATAAGTGGACGTATATTGAAACTGTAGAATTAGCAGGAAATCCTACCCCTACAGAGGGAACTCTTCCAGAGACACTTACGGATGGATATCAAGTTCAAGGTACGGCTGAAGGCGTATCTACAGCTACGACATTTACGTATAATGCAACTAAAGAGAAGTGGACGTATACCAGAGTTGCAACCATTAACGGTACTCCAACCCCAACCCGTAACGAAGCAACCATTACAGATAATGTATTTGGTGGCGGTAAAGGTAAGACTGAAGAGAGTGGCGATGATGCATTTACGTGTGCGAAAGCTATGGTCGGAGTCGCAAACTCTGATGAAGGAAGTACCAGTGTCATCATTGGTAATGGTACAGTAGGAACCATCGAGGGCGGAAAACTAAAGGCAGAAACCGGTAATGTCTATGGTGGCGGCAAGATTGCCCGTGTGGAAAAGAATACGTCTGTGACGATAGGCCTTGAACTCAAAGAAGGAGAAGAAAGGATAAGTGCGCCTGACATCAAGGGTAGCGTATTCGGAGCCGGTCAGGGTATCTATACACATGGCTACTCAGGTCTGGTTCGCGGTAATAGTACTGTTATCGTTCAGAATCATGCCAAGGTTGGACGCAGCGTCTATGGTGGCGGTGAGATGGCTTCAGTGGGTAAATATTCCCTTGATGATGCGGGAATGCCGGTATCGCTGGTATCCGATAACAAGGGTATTTGCAAGGTCACAGTCAAAGACTATGCCGAAATAGGTCCGAACGACATGAAGATGACGGCGGACGGTGGTCCAGATGACACAGGATATGTGTTTGGTGGCGGTCGCGGCGTACTGCCTTATAAGGATCCTGATTATAATGATATAGAAGGTGATCCCTGGCGTATGAAACCTAACAAACAAAAGCAGTGGTTTACTCAGAGTGGGTATGAAAAAGAAGAAACTCAACCGGATGATTATAGAGCTGCCTACCTTAAGTATATCGAGACGCTGGCCTTAGCCACCCAGACTAACGTGACCATCGGTGGACACGCCTTTATCAAGGGTTCGGTCTATGGTGGTAGTGAGAATGGCATTGTACAGCACAATACCTATGTAACGATTCAGGACAAATGTCAGATTGGTAACGGCTATGTGCAGATGGCGGAAGATGGTACGCGACTGGAAAATCCTTTCAGTGTTAACCGTCGTTATACAGAAGCCGAATGGGCTGCTGGACATTTGTTTGTAGAAGGTGATCCTGATATTAATGCTTCTGATCCTACTGAAGTGGCATTAAGGTCTGCAGTAGGTGACAATTACAAGAACTCTCTGCCCGAATGTGCCAGCTGGGAATATAAAGCACCTTATGCTGCTTATGACATCTATGATTTGGATACCAACAGCAAGCCTAAGTATGCCACTGATGGTCATACCTTCTATGGCAACGTCTTCGGTGGTGGTTCTGGTTTGTTCCCGTATAAACGCAATCCAGATTGGACTCCTAAAGAAGCAGGCAGTAATGTAGATGCATACGGCTACTCTAATGGTTTGTGGCATGAGGCTGCCGGTGCGGTATATGGTACTAGCACGGTAGAGATTAAGGGTGGTCATATTCTGACCAGTGTCTATGGCGGTAACGAGATGACTAATGTGGGTAAGGCAAACGATGCAAGTAGCGGTAAATGCACCGTGAAGATGTCGGGTGGTACTCTTGGTGTGCCTCGTACCTTGGATCAGATTGCCGCTCACCCCGTGACTTGTTATCTCTTCGGTGCCGGTAAGGGTGACCAGCGTATCAACTTCAACACTTCGACAAACGTTAACAGCGTATTAGTAGAAGTGACTGATGAGGCCCGTATCTACGGCTCTGTATTCGGTGGCGGTGAGGATGGTCACGTGCTGGGCAATGTGCAGTTGGATGTCAAGTCAGGTAAAGATATTATTGTTGGAACGGGCAATAATGCCGTTACTTATAGGTATCCTTACATTGGCACTACAGGAACCTCGTACGTGGATGGTAACATCTTCGGTGCCGGTCGTGGATTCAGCGGTGATGCCATTACCGCAGGTAGCGTTGGTGGCAACGTGGAGGTGAACATCGGCGATGGTACTATACTAGGCTCTGTCTATGGCGGTGGTCGTCTGGCATCGGTAGGTATCGGCTTCAATGCTGTAACAGATTCCAACTATGGGCAGTTCACAGAAGATAGTGGTAATAATACCTATGGTCACGTTACTGTCAACATCACTGGCGGTACTATTGGTAATGATCTCGAAGACATCACTGTAGAACACACCAAGGGCGGTAACGTCTATGGTGGTGGTATGGGACGACTCGAGTTGCTGGATGGAACGACTATTAATCCACTATGGCCGCAATTGGGTCAAGTAAAGTCTACGGCCGTTAACATCAGTGGCAACAATACTGTCATCAAGGGCAATGTCTATGGTGGTGGTGAGTTCGGTACCGTGCGTGACAACGCTACCATCGTAGTGGGCAAGACGAGTAAGACCGACAATACCGAGCCGACCAAGCCGACTATCTATCGTGACATCTTTGGCGGTGGCTATGGTAGTAATATAATTACTGATGCTTCCAAGGCTATTGTCGAAAGCGAACAGACTGTAAATAACAGTACTGTTACAACCCGCTTCGGATACACGCCGATGCAGTGGGCTGGCTGTGTAGGTATAGGAACTGAAGTGAACATCTATGGTGGATGGGTAAAAAAGAACGTCTATGGCGGCGGTGAGATGGCATCGGTAGGTATCATCAATTATACGTTAGATGATGATAATGAATATGATGAAAATGAAATACCTGCCGATAAAGTGGTATTCCGCCGTAATCCCGATACCAACAAGTATTCTGTTTATAAGAATATGGTAAAGCACGCTAATGAAAGCAACAGCTTCGCCCTGAGCTGGCCATATGAGTTCAAATATGTATCCATTCCTGATGGTCCTTCATATTTAGGTAAGACAAAGATTAACATCACTGGCGGACGTCTCGGTATTACCGATGATCCAAACGAAGTAATCAAGACAGACAATGGCGATGTCTATGGTGGTGGTAAGGGTATTGCTACAGACCTTTATGATGAGGCTTTCTGTGCTAACGTCGGTTCTGCTGAGATTAACATTAACTTCACTACCGATGCGACTACCCTCGATCCAGCGACCTATATGAATAGCGGTGACTGTATCGCTGGTGCAGTCTATGGCGGTGGCGAGAATGGTCACGTCATGGGTGACACTAAGGTGACGCTCACCAACGGTCTGATTGGTCACGCCCTCTACGGCGGCGGTAGTGGTAAGGGTAAATTCCTGAAAGACGGATTATTAAAGATTGGTGCTGATAAAGAATCAACCGCTGCTGCTGACCACTATTCCCGTGAAATCTACAGTATCACAGCCGGAAAGGTATATGGCAACACGTCTGTTGAGATGACTGGCGGTTATGTGGTGCGTAACATCTTTGGCGGTGGTACCATGGGCTCTGTTGGTAAGGGCAATTATGCTGGTGGTATTGATGACTATTCGTATTATCATGATGAGTTGAAAGACATATGGTATAACGGCTATGGAGAAGCAATTAATAGCCCGCTTTGGACCAGTTCGTTTGATTCCACACAGCCTATCAGCGATTCTAATAAGCCTGATAATGCATGGTACTTCTTGAAGAGTGGTAAATGCTCTGTAAAAATTACCGGTGGTACCGTGGGCTATATTGACGAAAATAATTCTTCAAACAGTATGATGGATGGTCTGCCCTACGGAAACGTATTCGGTGGTTGTCGTGGTGAGGCTGCGCCCAACATCACGGAGTCTCCACGCTATCTTTACAGTCCAGAGTTCTTCCTAGGTTATGCCAATGAGACAGAAGTGATTATTGGCGATGATACTAAGATGAATGATGCCAACTATACGGGGCCCACGATCTTAGGTTCTGTCTATGGCGGTGGTCAGGATGGTCACGTGCGTAGAGATGCTCATGTAGTTATCAATAAAGGTGTTATAGGAAAGCCATACGGCACAGAAGTGTTCAAAGATAAAGATGGTAATTATATCACTGACCTTGATGATCCACAGTGGCTACATCGTGGCAATGTCTATGGAGCCGGTTCGGGTATCGGTAAGTATAAGTATGACTTTGACTATGATGACGACTACGACAGTCAGGACAGTGAAGGTAATAGCACTAAGTATAATGGCAAAGACATCAAAGAAGAAGACAACAGTACTTCGGCAGGTTCTGTGACCTGCTTCACGAAGGTTGAGGTCAATGGCGGTACTATTCATCGTAATGTCTATGGTGGTGGCTCTCTAGCCAGTGTTGGACCGCCCACTATCCCGCCCACAAGACCCGACTTGGCCGATAAGAAAGATGTTCCTACTGGATCTCATGGCTCTGGTTGGCAATCGCTTTGCGAAGTTCTCATCAAGGGTACCATAGGTACACCAACTGGTTATAACCGGCTATATGGCGGTGAGGTTTATGGTGCCAGCCGTGGTGAACAAACTCTGGGTGAGTCGTTCGGTAGCGTGGTATGGACGCAAGTGAAAATCTTGAATGGTGCTACCATCATGGGTAACGTCTATGGTGGTGGAGATAACGGTAAGGTGAAGAGGGACACTGACGTACAGATTGGTGCTACAGAATAACCAAACAAAAATCTCCAGGATGATCAAGGCATTCTGGAGATTTTGTTATTGGTGTTCTGACTTACCAACGACAATAGGGGTTGCTGCGCAACTGGCTGTTATAATAACGGCGGTCGCCAGTAACCTCTTTTCCTATAAAAGAAGGTAGAACGGGTTGGTCATCTACCGTCGTCAGCTCTACCTCAGCTACGACGAGGCCCGCATTGTCGCCATGGAATTCGTCGACTTCAAACGTGAAGTCGCCACTCTTGACTAGCCAACGGGTCTTGTCAATGATGCCTGGCTCACAGAGTTTCATCAGTTCCTGGGCATCAGTCAACGGTATCTCCTGTTCAAACTCGTAACGAGCAAGCCCACCGATGTCTGACGGCCCCTTAATCGTGATAAAGCCTTGCTGGTCACGGATACGCACACGCACCGTCCTACCGCGTTCACTACAGATGTAGCCCTGCATGATATGGCTATGGTTATACGACAACGTCTTATAGGAATCGTCGAGAACCAAGAATTTTCGTTCGATCTCAATATTCATGTTCATTCAAATGAGAAATGAAAGAAATGAAAGGAATGAAAGAAATGAAAATGAAGAAATGAAGGAATGATAATCCTCGCAGGAACTTTGACAGCATATACAGCGGCAGGCATTCCTTCATTTCTCATTTAGGGCCAAAGGCCCGCCATTCCTCATTTCTTTCATTCCTCATTTTTCATTTGGCGACTTGTCGCCTTTCTACGCCATCATTGAAAAGGTCCAGATCATGTATGCGATAGCCAGTGCGATTAACGCACCGAAAATCCATGCTACTACTTTCTTACCCTGTTCTTCCTGTTTCTTGGCGTATGCCTCACGCTTTGCATTAACTTTGTTCTTGCTCATAATACTTTAGTTTTAAATGAGAAATGAAAGAAATGAAAGAAATGAGAAATGCAAATGTAGAAATGTAGAAATGCATTCCCATGATTCATCCCATCCAACTTCTCGCATAATTATTCAGTTTATTATCTTATATCTCTTGACACTATTCATTTCTTTCATTACTTTCATTTCTTTCATTTCTTTCATTTGGAATTTCATTCCTCGTCAGAGGAAGGAAATTCCATGAGGTATGCTTTGATGAAATCGTCGATTTTGCCATCCATCACGCCATCGACATCGGAAGTCTGGTAGTTGGTGCGGTGGTCCTTGACACGACGATCGTCGAAGACGTACGAGCGGATTTGGCTGCCCCACTCAATCTTCTTCTTGCCTGCCTCTATCTTGGCCTGTGCCTCCAGACGTTTCTGCATCGCACGGTCATAGAGTTGTGAGCGGAGCAGTGCCATGGCGCGTTCCTTGTTCTTGGGCTGGTCACGGGTCTCGGTATTCTCGATGAGGATCTCCTCTTCTTCACCGGTATCGGGGTCGGTATACCAATAGCGCAGACGGACACCAGATTCTACCTTGTTGACGTTCTGACCTCCGGCACCGCTCGAACGGAACGTGTCCCACGACAGCTTGGCGGGGTCGACATACACTTCGATGGTGTCGTCGACCAAGGGAGAGACGAAGACAGAGGCAAACGACGTCATACGCTTACCCTGGGCATTATATGGCGATACGCGTACCAGGCGGTGGACGCCATTCTCCGACTTCAGGAAGCCGTAGGCATACTCGCCACCTTCTATCTGCATGGTGACGCTCTTGATGCCGGCCTCGTCGCCGTCCTGTAGGTTGGCGATGCTGACCTTGTAGTCGTGTGCCTCAGCCCAACGCTGGTACATACGCATCAGCATCTGTGCCCAGTCCTGTGCCTCAGTACCACCGGCACCGCTATTGATTTTCAGCACACACTCCATGGGGTCTTCCTTCTGACGGAGCATGTTCTTCAGTTCCAGTTTCTCGATGGAATCGATGGCTTTTGCATAGTTGGCATCAACCTCATCCTCAGTCACCATCTCTTCCTTATAGAAGTCGAAGGCCAGCTGCAACTCATCAGCAGCGGTACGCACCTCCTGATAGCCGTCGAGCCACTTCTTGATGCCCTTCACCTTCTTCATCTGCTCCTCAGCACGCTTCTGGTCCTCCCAGAAGTCAGGAGCCTGCGTACGAAGATCCTCCTCCTCGTACTCCATCTTCTTCTCGTCTATCTTCAAATACTTGTACAGTGCATCAGCACGGTCAAGCACATCTTTCAATTGATCCTGTGTTATCATACTTTGTAAATGAGCAATGAAAGAAATGAAAGTAATGAAAGAAATGTAAATGAAGAAATGGAGAAATGTCGACTGACACTACCACAGCAGTGCAAACACCATGGGCTTTTAGCCCTCTTTATCACTTGAAATGACATTTCTTTCATTACTTTCATTTCTTTCATTTCATTCATTTTTTCATGTTTTCTCTTGTCGTTCTTGTTATTGTCGTTAATATATTAATAATTTCTTCATTATCTTTGATGATGGATTCAAACTCATTGTCGCTCAGCGAACCGTAAGCATATAGCCTTTTCAACCAATATCTCGTCTCGTTGGCTTCTTTCAACGCAATAGTCATCTTCGTCAAAAAGTCTGCCTTAGATTGAGCAAACTGACCCTCCGAAACATTAGCACCTACACTCGTTCCACTACGAACAATTTGCTTGAGCATATCCTTATCACCCTGACGCTTTTCCGAAAGGTATTTATACATCTTCGTAATCCTGTCGGCAAAGTTTTCAGTCTTGGAAATGATAATATTTTCGCGAGGCCCCGTCATTTCTTCATTTCATCATTTACATTTCTTTCATTTCATTCATTTCTTTCATTCCTCATTTGGAACTATTCGGCGTACATTGCGTCGATTTGTTCCTTATAGTTTTCGTTGAGCACGCGGCGACGGATTTTCAGGGTATTGGTCAGCTCACCATTTTCCATCGACAGGTGGTGGGGGAGCAGGGTGAAGCGCTTGACCTGCTCGTAGTGGGCCAGTTGCTGCTGGAGCGTATCGATACGCTCCTTCATCATCTCCATAATCTGCGGATTCTGGCAGAGCTCTTCGCGTGTCCCATACGTGATATTGTGGTCACGGGCGTATTCCTCCAACAGACTGTAGACGGGGATGATGAGTGCTGACACGAACTTACGCTGGTCAGCAATGATGGCGATTTGGTCGATGAACTTGTCTACCAAGAGCTTCGACTCAATCATTTGCGGGGCGATATATTTGCCGTTCGACGTTTTAAAGAGGTCCTTGATGCGTTCCGTCAGGAACAGCTCGCCACCCTTCAGATAGCCGGCGTCACCTGTCTTGAAGTAGCCGTCCTCCGTAAATGCCGCCTTTGTCAGGTCTTCACGGTTGTAGTAGCCACAGGTAATCGTCGGGCCCTTCAACAGTATCTCACCCTCTTCGCTGACCTTGATGCTGATGCCTTCGATAGGATGACCTACGCTGCCAACAGTATACGGCTTGCCTAAGTGGTCACAGCTGACGGTGGCCAGCGACTCTGTCAAGCCATAGCCTACCACCATGTTAATACCGATGGAATGGACGAATTCCTCAACATGTGGGCTCACTGCAGCACCTGCCGTCGGGAAGAAATGGGCATTCTCCAAGCCTAATTCCTTACGTACCAGCGAGAATACGGTACGGTTCAGCATCTCATACTCAAAATGCAGAGGTAATGGTGGCTTCTTGCCCAGGCTGAGATATTCGATATTATGCTTGCGACCTACGCTCAGCGCATGCATAAAGAGCTTGCGCTGTACGGTACTGGCATGTTCTATCTTGTCCATGACACCCATATAGACCTTTTCCCAGAAGCGGGGCACAGCTGACATGCAGGTGGGATGCGTCTCGCGCATCGACTGCTGAACCTGCTGCGGGTAGGTGTTCACAATCATTGTGGCACCGGCATACATACAGAGTATGGCCCAGCCGCGTTCGAAGATATGTGTGTAGGGCAGGAAGTTCATGATGCGGTCGTTATCATTCACAGGTACGCACTTGCTGTTGGCCACCATGGCGGCATTAAACTGCCCGTGCGTCAGGATGACACCTTTCGAGTCGCCCGTGGTACCACTGGTATAGAGGATGTTGGCGATATCGTCGAATGTAGCCTCCTGCTGCAACCGTTCCACTTCAATCTGTCGGGGCAGGTTCTCGCCCAGTTTCATGAAGTCGCTGAAGTACACGGCGTTGGGGTCGTGCATGGAGATATGTACCTGAGGATCGAACACGATAATGCGTTCCAATGTCGGACAGAGTGAGAAGATGCGACGGGCCTTGTCATACTGGTCTTGTTCGCCAACAAACAGGAAGCGCACCTTGGCATCGTTGACCATAAACTGTATCTGCTGCTCGGATGAGGTAGCATAGAACGGAATGGTGACGGCACGAATGCCCCATGCTGCGAAGTCGCACTCGATATACTGCACCGAGTTCTGTGAGAAGATACCGATATTCTCCTGAACCTTCACGCCAAGGTTCAACAAGGCGTTGCTGACCTGTTTAACGGTCTGCGACACCTGGTTCCATGACAACGATTTCCACTCTTTGCCCCCGAAATCCTGATAAATCAGCATCTCGCGGTCGCCATACTTCTTTGCCTGTTCGTGCACCAGCACTGACATGTGATAATTCGTCTGCATAATCACTCCTCAATATTTTAGGTGCAAAGGTACGAATAAGCGAGCAAAATACAAAGGGAAAACTTGTTTTTCTTTGTATTTTCGAGCGAAGTATCTTATTTCATGATATATTTCTTACCATTCATGATGTTCAGGCCCTTCTGTGGCTGGCTCAGCTTCATACCGTAGAGGTTGTAATAACGGTTATTGGTTATTGTTTCACGGTTTACGTTCTGGATGCCCGTCGTGCCACCGGTGATAGCTATGCCAAAGCGCTGGGTGAACGTCATCTCGCCGTCGCTGACGGTGACGTTGAACCAGCCCACACTTTGTGTGTCGGGCTTGGTAGCCTTAACGGTCAGCGTAGAGCCGTCGATGCTGGGGGCATAGAGACCATTGGATTGTGCCTCCAAACTGTAGGTCGGTGTGACGCTCGTCCCGTTTTGTCCGTAGAAGCCAGCGAAATGCTGACGGAGGTCGATAGAGCCTTCGCCATTAGGCGTTATCATGATATAGGGATGAGCCATGAACTCTAAGTAGTCCTCCAGCAGAGTCCAGCCGTCACCGTCAGGGTCGTCGTTCTGGTTGGCTACGCTGGCATTGCTGCCCACACACTGCTCCCACCAGTCGGGCATGCCGTCCTTATCGGTGTCGAAGTTGTCGGCACGATGCTCTTCTGGATATTCCTCCCAACCCTTGCCAGCAGCATGCTCGGTGATATCCTCTTCGGTGTCTATTTCACCCTTGATGCCCGACTTGGAACCCTTGTAAGTCCACGTGCCGTCGAGTGTCTCGCGGATATTGCGCTGGTGGTGCTCGTCGCGCATGGGCATGGTTGCACCGGCATAGCTGGTGACAATCTTCATGGCGTCCTTGGCCGAGTGGATGGTGGCGTACGAGGGAAACAGTGGTGCATTGAGCAGATAATCGTAGGTGGTGGGAATGTTGCCTGTGGCATTGTAGGTTACGTTCTTTGCATCCTGAGTCTGCGTGTGATTCTTGTTCTCGCGGATATTGCCGTTGACGTAGGCTTGGTCGATGCCGTCAGGGGCTATGGCATCCTCGAAGTCCTGCGTAAAGAGAATGGTCTTCCGCGTGTCGGCACCCATCTTATAGTAGTTGTTGACGAAATTCACCGCATGGCAGTTGCCGTCGGTAGTACGGCTGTTCCAGTTATAGCAGACGTTGTTGAACAGGTCGAGTCCGCCAATGGGTCGGTTCTGGCCATCCATGCCGCCGCCCATCGACCAATTTCGTCCGTTGCAGTTGACCAGCAGGTTATGGTGCCATGAGCCAATACGTCCGTCGATGGTAGCTGCATAGCCGTGGTTGGTGCCGTCGGCATAGTTCTTGTGGCCTGCAATACCCAGGGCCTCACTGATGACACTGTACTGGAATGATACGTTCAGTGCGCCACGACCCGATACCGTCTCGTCGGTACCCCAGGCTGCCGTACAGTGGTCGACAATGGCGTGGTTGGCACCTGACATACCCATGGCGTTACCCGTATTCTCGCCATAGATGCCCAAGCCTCGCTTGAAACGGATATGACGGCAGATGACATCCGAACCGATGTTGATGTTCGATGCCTTGATACAGATGCCCTTGCCTGGTGCGGTCTGTCCAGCGATATAGGCATAGGGCTTGGTGAAGTTCGAACTGAAGTCGAGCTCGATGATACCGCTGACATCGAAGACGATATAACGGGGCTCGTCAATATTGA
>Ga0265298_10003745_pt1 | contig 19881 bp, 22 predicted proteins | sample AusTroGonzalo_MG_3_FD_193486 | JGI IMG/M metagenome (GOLD analysis project Ga0265298, IMG submission 193486) | Bovine rumen microbial communities from tropical cattle in Woodstock, Queensland, Australia - Gonzalo_01 | ecosystem: Host-associated > Mammals > Digestive system > Stomach > Rumen ... | reverse complement strand
TAATACTTTTTCATGATTAACGTTTTTTAATTGTAAGCGCCTATCAACCGCTAGCATATTAGTCTCGTCGGGTAAAGTGCCTATACCAACGCTACGTAAAAGCCTATCTACGAAAAAAATAGGGATACCCGTAGGCAAAGACTTAATAATAGTCGTAGATCCTAAAAGATCCGAGACTACTACTCTAAAGTCGTAAGCTTTAGTATTATCAAGTGTTATAGTATCGGTTACGCCGTCTTGTATGCTTATAAGACTTGAATAAGAGCCCGCGCCCGCCTCTTTATATTGGTATTTTATACCAACTACGTTTTGACCGTCTAAGCTGGAGTAGTCCGCTACTACTGTTATATAAGTATCATCATAATAATTATTTTTTCGGCTTAGTGATACTACCCCCGTCGGTAAGCTCCACTCTAACATAGTTATATTAAGAGTAACTACGGTTGTATTGCCTCGGCTATCTGTTAAAGATATATAACCTACTACGTTAGTAGAGGAGTCTACAAAACCTATATTAACGCTTAAATTAGAGGCGTAATCGCCCGACAATGATACATTAACTATATTCTCGTTTACCCTAATACTAAGAGTAGATAAAGTAGCACTCTTGAGAGCGGTAACGCTGCCGATATCAACTACTAAGTAAGAATTTTTTTGTATTATCTTTTGATTATCGCCGGTTATATTAACCGTAGCCGGTGAGCTGTCCCGATATGTATAGTTATGTATTATCGGCGCTGCACTTACTACCGTCATAGTACGCGATAAGCTGGAGTAATAAGTAACGCCGCTTATAACCGTCTTAATAATAAAGTAAACCGTTAGAGTATTACTATTAGGCGTTAACGCTAAAAGATACTCTCTCTCAGCCTGAGTAAGACTAAAAGTATAACTAGATCCCGTCTTAGATATATCCCGATAAGATACCGCAGCCGTAGAGTTATCTACGCTTATACAAGCTTGCAAGCTCGTTACTATATTGCCGGCGGGGTTAGAGTAAGTAATCGTCGGGTTATCCGTATCGTTAAAATTAGACGCCGATAAAATATTAGCTTGCCTCGGTATATCGGATAAAACCACGTTAAAGCCTTGAGAGCTGGAATTAAAACGGGCGTGAGAAATATAAGCCGATACGTATATAGTCTTTTTACCGTCCGCGTCATGCGGTATTGTAACGTCTTGACTAAATAGCTCGGTATAAGAGTTATAGCTTATCGTTTGGCTTGAGCTTATAGATTGGCTGTAGTCCGTCCCGTTAATATTGCAATAACAAGTCCCCGAGCCGTAAGTAGTATAGCCGGTATTAGTACGCCAAGCTTGCACTTTAACGTTTACCGAGCTTGTATTATTAGGGATACTCGTAGCGCTCTCAGTAACTACGATACGATATTTTATATATTGATTGCTAGTATTAAAATCAGGACTAGTAGCCACGTTATAACCTCCTTTTATTCAATGTAAACACTTACTAAGCCTATCCCGTCGTTAACTAGGTTGTTACTAGTGTCTCTTATTTCTATCGGTATAAAACGCATTTTATTACAAAGCGTTATCTCTTGCTCTACGATTGACTTTTTCATAACAAATTGATCCTCGTTAATATAAAAAGTCTTATTATCGTCTTTATCGTATCCGCAAAAGCCTACAATAGTATTAACTACGATATAAGAACCGTCCAAAGCAAACATTTTTAAGCCGTCTTTATTAAGAGTAGCGATTAAATTATTAGCCTCGTCGTATACCTCCAGCTTGCCCGACTCGTTAAGATTAGATCCGAGCTTTAAAGTACCGCCCTTAATAAGATCCGCAGTAAAGTTAATAACGTTAATAGCTTGAGCGTTAAAAGTACCGTCTATAGTCCATGCGGTTGTAAAATGCCCCGATATGCCCGTATTACTAAAGCCTATACCAGCCGAGTTAATACGAATAACGTTATGCGCGGTGTTAGCCGGTAAGCTGTCAACTACTAAAATAGAGTCGCCGTTATAGATTACGTAAGAGTTACCGAGTACACCAAATATTTTAGCCTCCGACTCCGCTAAAGCCTCCGATAATTGCACGCTTTGAGCCTGAGAGCTTATAGTAACCGCCTCGTTAATCTCTTTAGTAACACCGTTAAGCAAGTTAGCAAGATTAGCCGAGATAGTACCAAACTCTATGCGGGTATATTGATCTAAAATACAATCGTACTCGTAAGCTAAAACCGCAGCCGTAAGCGTTACCCCTAAGCGCTCGTCAAAAACTACTACAATATCGCCAATATCGGTTATTTTATCCATATTAGCGTTAAGAGTGTAATTAACGGCTGGATACTGAGAGACTTTTAAGTAGTTCTCAGCTTGCGCGGTTAGATCGTCTCTAAGGGCTGTATAATAGTGCTCGTCGTCGCTGTAATTTTCTCTCTCTATATCCTGAGAAAAAGAGACGGTTTTAGTATAAACTTGATCGTATTGGATCTCGCTATATACGTAAAGACTATCTAAAGTAAAGCCGTCTTTACCTACCGGCAAGAGCTTAGTACAGACTCCGCTCCAATCGTAAGTTACAGATATCTCTTTAAGATTTTTCTTATATTGGATAGTTACGCCGTTATCCGCGCCGATATTTTCTTTTATTTGTAGGTTATAGTTATCTCTTACTAAATGCCCGCCCCAACGCTCTAAGACGGTAGTAACCGCCTCGTTAAGAGATTGCCTAACGCAGCGAAAAGAGTTAATAGTTGTAATATCCGAGAGCGTTGTAAACGGGCTCGGCGTGTCCGTCGCGTTGTTTAAGTGGTCTAAAGCGTCGTTACAATTCTTATCTACTACGTAGCTATCGGCTATTAAATAATTATCCGAGTCGTAGTAAACGTGTAAAGCCTTAGCTTTTACTTTAGTCCTTGAGCTGTCAACTATACGGACTCTAAAAGCTTGCTCGCCTTGAGGCGTATTAGCTACGATAATATTATTAGGCTTAATATACTCAAGATACTCTAAGCCCGTCTCAAGCTCTAAGTAAAAATCGCCGTTATCTACTTTACGGATAACAGCCCTTAGAGCTTGAATAACCGCGTCGCCGTTTGTAGTAAATACTTTATCAATCGGGCTAAATACCTTGAGCATATAAACCTCTTATTTGTCTATTAAGTAGTCCTCTAAAGCCTTTTCCGCGTCCTTTAAAGAGTTTACGTCGTTACCGTTTAGAGCGTGCTTTAAGAGTGCCAATAAAGCGCCTTGAGTGATCTTGTTAGATCTCTCTATACTCTTAAAGCGGTTATCGTCGTTAGTGAAAAACTCTTGATATTTTTCTAATATTTTATCATGGTTTTCTAACTTGAGTTCGATAAGCTCTAAGCGTGCGTTTTGTGTTTTCTCAGGCTCTTTAGCCTTTTCTAACATCTTAGTTACAACACCAAACGCAGCCGAGATAGTAACAATAGCACCGCAAACCGCTAATATTAGGGCTATTAATTGCGCTGGAGTAAATGTTATTATAGTATCCATTTTAATTAGACTCCCAAGTATAAGTAGCTACACCGCCCGAGACGGTTACTACTAACTTATAAGATCCGTCGGTAGTCGGCGCGTCGGGTAACTCTTGAGGGATAACAAGCGGGACATAGCTATTAGTACCGTTAGATTGTCTAACAATATAATCACCGTTACCGGCTGGAGACTCGGGCGCCATTTCAAGTTTAGCCCGTAAGTTAACTTGATACTGTGTATCATGTCCGACGGGTATGCTAACCGCTCTTGAGTCTGTATACTCCTCAGTTCCGAAGTCGTCAACTATTTGCGGGTTTTGGTAAGCGTCCGCCTCCTCGGTTGTTGGAGTCGCTAACTCGTAAACAATATATACACCGCTTAAAGCCGTTTTAATTTGAGCCGGCGTTGTGCAGCTTGTATTTCTTACATAAATAGTATTACCGCCGGCTTGTCCTCTTATAGTTAAGTCGGGCATACTCGCAACCGAGCCGTAATACATACTATAACGCGACGCACAAAGGAGATTATAAAGCCCGTCGGCTTTTCCGAGCCTCGTACCCTCGGTAGCTGTATTATTAAAAGTATACTCGTCGCCGCTTGAGCTATTAGTCCATTCTACCGTACCAAGATCTACAATAGCATAACGGCGAGTAACCGCGCCGCTACTCTCGTAAGTATCGCCGTCGTAATAAAGCTTATTATTAGCGTCGAGTTTAGGGATACCTTTTAACTCTAAATCGGAGTCGAGCGGATAAGTATTTTTAACGTAAGGCTCGTACTCGCCGTCGCGCTCGCCGTCCCAAGAGATATTAACACAAACATTATTACTATAAGATGTTATCTGTATACATACTCGGAAATAATAAGCGTTTGCCGGAGACTCGTATACTTTGCTTGCAGCGGTTGAAAAAGCGGACACCTCAATAAAATTTTTATTGATATCATACCAATAAACACCAAACCAAATATTTTCAGGCTTAGTAAAACAATAACTCGTACTCGGCAAGCATTTATTATAATTCTTTGCTCTTGTATAGTTTGCGTTTGTTGTATTTTCTCCGCTCGAGTTTATATAACCGCTCTCGGTAATCTCGTCAAACTGATTAAAGCCCGTCATAACGTGAGAGCTTGTTTTAACGGACATTAACTCGCCGGCGTTATAAGCGTAATAAGGCTTAGGAAATAGCTCTTTAAACCAAGCAACGCCCGCGCCCGCTTGCCCTTGCTCAAGCGTGTAAATATAATCGGCGATAGTAGCGCCGAACATTTGCGTTAAGTCGATTATATAAGGTCTTATAGTAAATGTTTGAGCTGTTAAGCCGCTTGGTAAATATACGCCTAAAAAAATATAACCGTCCGTGCGGTTTTGAGTTTTAATTGTATTAACTCCAATATTACCGCCGTTCATACCATTTTTATATATAATATTTGTTGGTAAAGTATTACTATCGCTTATTATATATACATGATCTTTTGGCACTTTAAAATAAGCCGTAGAGCTATTAGATGTTAAATAAACCGTTGTATTACTTGATATCGTGTTAAGTATAACAACTGTATAAGAACCGTCGTTATTTTTTGTAAATGTATAATCGCTTGTTGATTTATCTATAAATTTACTATTATCAACTAACTGATTAAAAGCGAGCGTACCTCCGACAATTTTATCAACCTCTCTATTACCGATATCAGCCGAGCCGCCGCTTGTACGGAAATTGTACGGCGTCTTATCCTCGGTAAATACCGAGCTTACTAGCTGCTCGGCGTTGCCTACTGTCATATCGTCGTAAGAGCCGTTAATATCGGCTTTATTTGCTAAAGCCTCGTCTACCTGAGTCTTATTATATACGTCGCTGGAGTTAGCTTTAAGTGCTAAAGCGTCGTCTACTTGATCTAAAAGGCTATCAACTTCAGTTTTGTTATAATAATTATCGCCTACCGCCTCCGCTACTAGAGCGTCGAGATCTTTAATAACACTCTCGGAGGCTATACCGTCGGCGATTACGTCGCGCTCTACGAGCAAAACGAAATTAAGAGTCCCTACCTCAACCGAACCGTTAATAATTTTGAGCTCTCCAAAAGTCTCGCCTACTACCGCCGTAGCTTGCTCGTCAAAAACCAAAACTACGTAGTTATTACCTTGCGTAGCGGTTACGCTAGCCGTTATTATAGTGTCGTCGGGTTTTCTTAAATTAAGATCTACAGTATCCCCGCTTTGTAATACGTAAGGCGTAAGCCCGTCAAAAAGATTAGCTCTTACTTGTCTACCGTTATCGTATTGCGACGCGTGGCAAACGGGGCTAACTCCGCTCGGTATGATGTTTAAATTAAAACTTTCCATGTATAAGCCTCCTTTTTTATTTATATCCAGCGTGTATATTTTTCTATAGTAACGCTAGCTATTGAGTCCCCCTCAAAATAAACCGTATTTATTCCTTTTTCTAAAATGATTTTATCATAGTTGCCGGTAACTAGCCTATTGGCTAAAGATCCGTCGGGGTAATAAGCGTTCATTTTTTCGGTGTCTATAATTAAGGTCTGTATACTATCGCCAAACTCAATAGATAAAATATCGAAACCGTTAACCGCTAAAATAACCTCGCCGCTCGCCCTTATTGTTATTATCGGGCTAGCCTGATAATTACCGGCGTTAAAAACGCTTATTGACTCAGTAGCGCCGAGATTTTCAACCACTATAGCCGGCTCGTTTAGAGGGTATTTATACGGCTGCACGTGTAAAGTAACCTCAGCCGTTTTAAATCTTATAAGCCGCTCGTAGTCAATTTGATTATAAATACCATATAGATAATATCTATCGGGCTCGTTACTAAAAATAGCCCAACCATTACCGTTAAAATAGTCTATTATCTTATCCAAGTTATAATTATACGTTAGTCCTATCTTAACGACTCTATCGTAAGCACTATAACCCAGCGGCGTTACTATATCGCCGTCTTTACCGTCGATAACATCTATAAGAGTCCTTATCGGAGGCTTAGTTATAGGCGGTAAAGCGGTTATTATTAACCCCTCTACAGTAGAGGAGTTAACCCCGTTTAAAATTATATGCGGTCTTATATTCATAAAGTGCGCTCCTTAATGATATATAGCCTCGGTTACTGTCTTTTTAACAAACCTACCTACTTTTTGATCGTCCAACTCTATATTTACCTCGGCTAAAGCCTCTTTAAAAGCTCTAACCATAGTATAGTAGTCCATGCCTCCCGTAGTTGCTACGCTGCCGGCGGCGGTTTGAGTATCCATATTGCTAAAGTCGGGTAAAGACTCTTGTATATCTTTATTAACGGCTTGCATTTCAGACTCGAAACCGAGCCCCAAACCCTCCGCAAGATAACCGCCGAGCTCTTTAGTTACTTTTGACGGGCTCGCGATTTTAAAAGTATCCTTGATCTTGCCTATAATATTAGATCCAAACTCAGATATTTTATTTTTTAAATAGTCGAGCTTTGACTTAATACCGTCCCAAATACCCGTAGTGATATTAGCGCCGATAGATAAGACTTTAGACGGCAATTCCTTAATTTTATTAAAAATATTAGTAACAAACTCGGTTATTTTAGTCTTTATATTTGATATCCCGCTAAGTAAATTAGTTTTAGCGTTACTCAAAGTATTTTTGAGACTATTAAGCCAATTACCGACGGTATTTTTAACCCAACTTGTAATCAAATTAATTGAGTTTTTCGCGTTATCGCCAAACATTTTAAAACCCTTGCCGATATTCGAAAACAAGCCGGTAAAAATATTAAGGATATTAGGCAAGCTCTTAAACAAAGCAACGCAAAGCGCCCCTACTACGTATAGTATTGACTCCTCCAGCTTTAATATATTTTCGGGATCGGTTAAAAAAGTCGAGATCTCGGCTATTAATTGGAATACAGCCGGTAAGATTATCGGTAAGAGCTCCGCGAATTTTTCGGTAAGCATTAATACGAGATCTAAAACACCGTTTAACAAATCGGTTACGTTACCCTCCTCGGATAACCATGTAGAGAGATCTGTTAAAATCATTTCTACAGCCCCAAAAAGTATATTAATAAGCGTCGGTAATTGAGCGGCTAAAGATTGTAAAACCGTCTCAACGCCCTTAATAATTACGGGTAAGCCGCTCTCTAAGAGCGGGGGTATCATGTTTATTAAATTAGGCAAGACTTTATTTAAGATAGTGTCGGCGGTTGAGCTTATACCCTCCGAGATCTCTTTAAAGCCCGCGTCGATATCACCACCCGAGAGTATAGACGTTAAGCCGTTTACTACCTGATTAATAGACGGTAAAAACTGAGAGACTAAATTAACCTTTATGCCGGTTAAAGCCGTTTGCATATCCGTTAAAGAGTCTTGCATTTTGTCGGAGGCTTCTACCGCCTCGTTTGACATAACACCGCCTAACTCATGCACTTTGTTTTTCAAAGCGTCTATATCTGTAGTATCGGACAATACACTACCAAGCTCTACAGCTCCCTTACCGAGTAGCTGGTTAGCTAGGATCGTCTTTTTATTCTCGTCCTCGATACCTTGCAGCCCCTTAATAACAGCCTCGAAAACCTCGGCTTTATCCATTTTCTCAAGCTCCGCCGTACTTATTCCAAGCTCGGCAAAAGCGGAGTCGTTAGACTCTATAGCCTTAGTAAGCTTTAAAAAGCTTGTTTTCATGCCCTCGATATTAGCGCCGTTTTGCTCTAAAATATAGCTCCACTCTTGATAGCTCTCGGCGTCAATTCCTAATTTCGCGCTATTGTCGGAGATACTATCGCCCAAAGCGACTACATCTTTAACAGCGCCTACGGCTGCCTCGGATATTTCTTTTAACCCGTTCTTAATGCCCTCTACCGCGCCTTTAAGAGCGTCGGAGGCAAGATTAGCTAAAGCACCTTTTAAGACGGTAAAACCGCCCTTAGCGCTCTTTTCGGCGTCGTTACCGGCTGTAGTAACCGCGTCCCCTAACTCTTTAGATCCTTTAGCGCTGTCTTGCTCGGCGTCCGTTAAGTTTTTTAAGCTCTTATCGGTGTTATTATAGTCCGTTTGCGCTTTGTTAATCTCTATTCTCGCCTTGCTTAAAGCTTGCTCTTGATCGTCGATAGCTTTAGAGCTTTTCTCATAATCAGCCGTTAAGCCTGAGACATAACCGGCTTGTAGTTTATACTCCGCGCTTGTTTTACCGCTCTCTTTTTCGATTTTCTCGAGCTCTTTAACGGCGTCCTCTAACTCGCTCTTTAATGCCTCATGCTTTGTTTTATTCTCCTCGGCTTGAGCGCTTAAAGATTTATAATTATCTTTTAAGACTCCAACTTTTTTAGCTTGAGCCTCCAGCTTTTTAGAGAGTGCGTCGCTTTGAGCGGTTAGTGCCTCTTGGCTTTTATCGTTTTTATCATACTGAGACGCGACTACTTTTAACTCCGAGTCTACCTCTTTAAGATCCTGAGTTATAGACTTTAAAGCTTTTCTATAGTCACTTTCGCCGGTTAGTTTTACCGCACCGCCAAAACCCGCCATTTTTTACCCTCCTTTTACGTTAGCCACTCGTCCGACTTATTAGCTAATACTCTTAATTGCTCGTAGGTTTTACGAGAGAGCGTTAGCAATAACTCAATATCAAAAGTATCTTGATAAGCTCGGTATAGCTCCTTAAATTGCTTATAGGTAAGCCGTCCCGACTCTTTATTATTCAAGTTTAATTTTGCCCTACTTATATAATATATCCATGAGAAGTTTATAGGGCTCGGCGGCTCTAAGTCGTCGTCGTCGTCCTCATGTATTACACGTTTTTTAAGTCGTCCTCCGTTTGCGTTGAGTCTATTACTAACTCGTTCATTTTCTCGGCGGTTGATTGTATACCCACCTCCGTTAAAATACGCCCGACTTGTTTATGAGTAAGTAAAGGATCTTTAGCGCCCGTGTCCTCGTTATTGATCTCTATACCCTCGTTAATCATAGCCGTTAAACCAAAAATTAGAGCCTTTACGTTAACCTCGCCGCTTTGCCCGTCGGTTAACTCGCCCCAGCGCTCAAGAGTTTGGTACTCCTCTTGTATAATTTCCATAACATTTAGGTTAAAGACTAATTTATAATCTTTATCCCTATAAACGATTTTACTTGATACCTCTCGCATTATTATATCCTCCTTAAAAAATCAGCCGCCCCGCCCCGAAAAAGAGCAAGGCGGCTTTTATCAGCTTGTTAATTTGATCTCATGACTCCGCAACGTATACAGCGTAAAAAGTAGTATCACGTGTAGGATAAAAAGTATCACCGGCGCTATACTGTTTTTCAGTAGCCCCGCTTGTAAGAGCCCAACCGCTAAATACTTTATTACTTGGCGGGGTAAGAGACGTACCCAGCGCGAGCGTAGTAGACTCGCCTACGTCTACAGACTCAGCCGCTATACTACCCGTACCGCCGTTAGCGTCGTAGTTAACTCTAAAAGTAGCTCCGCTTGCAGCAAATACGCCCAAGATATAAGCGATAGCCTCGGCTTTAGTAGCAAACGTTTTTGAGTCGCTCCAATTTCCGTTAGCAAGTGTTAAAACTTGTCCCTCGATTGTGGGTGTACTAAACTCTACCGACTCGCCCTTAGTATTATCCTCTTGGCTAGGCTCGCTAAACTTTACTTTATAGAGGATCTCTACTTTATAAAGTCTTACATTACCAACCATTTTAACGATAATACGTCCGAGTCCTACATAGGGCGCTACGTCGTTAACGTTCCTGATTACCTCGCCTGAGTCGGTTATAGTATGCCCGAGTACGTCGGCAAAAGTCGCCTCCCTATCGTCGTCAACCCCAAGCGATACCGTACCGTTTTGAAAGCTTGTATCGCTCTCGGCTAAAGCGTCGTCCGCGTAAAGTGTAGCGGAGTTATTCGAGATAGATACGTTAGCGCTAACAGCCTTACCAAATGACTTACCGCCGTCATAACTAGGCGTACCGTCCAAAGCCTCAGTAAGTTTAGAGTAATACAGATTATTTAAACCTATCTTAGCCACTTTTTTATACCTCCTTGTTTATTATTGATCGTCTAACTCCAGCCCGCTAAGATCGTAGATAGACTCGTAAGCGTTGCCGTCCGCGTCGGTGCAACGTACTACAAATACTTGAGCGTCCTTATCGGTGATCTTAAACACGCCGTCCATATCGGCGTCGAGCTCTACTAAGCCGCTACCCATTGAGGGGCGCAAACCTACCTTAATAGATGTAGCCGCCGCGTTATTCTTTGTAAACTTGAGCGCAATAAAGTAACCCTCGCCCCAGTCGGTAACGAGCTGTCCGCTAGTAAGCTTATGCAAAGTACCCGTAATAGCGCCGTTAGCTACAGCTACGCTAGTTTGCATAGCGCTAACAGCCGTACCCCAATACTTTGTCGTAGCCGGTGTTACTCCAGCTACAGTAACGTTACTAGATCCGAAAACCATACCGCCCGCGATTTTATCTAAAATCTCGTCCGTTGTATCGTTCTCGCCGATATTCTCGACGTTATACAACTTAGCGATTTTTGTAAGTGAGTTTACAACCGTCATATATTAACCTCCTTAGATTTGTTTAGGTTTGGCAAAGCAAAAAGTTTTATGATAATATCCCGTGTCAACGTCGTAAAGATCTTGGCTATCTCGGTTAGGTTGCCAAGTCCAACCGGCTAATTTTAATTTTAGCTTTAGAGCCTCGGCTATAGCTATATAGTTTTTCTTAGAGTATATATCAAAGTCGTAATAAGCTACGACGCCGGCTATATCGTCGTCTGTTGAGTAAGAGTTACCCGTGTCTATTTGACTCCAAATTATATAGCTCTCGGCGTGTCCCTCGTAAAATAGATACGCTGCGGGGATCGTAGCTTTATCTACTTTAAAGTCTGTTAATAAAGACTGTATTTCGTCATTAAATAACATCTTTAGGACTCCTTAATATACTTATCTTGCACTTTTAACATAGCGTTTTCTATTTGAGACTTATTAAAGCAGGCTCTAAAAAAGGGTTTTTTAGGATACTTACGAGAGCTAGAGCCATATTCAAACATATTAGCCACTAACGGCGCCGGCGTTACCTCTTTGTTGCGGTTTATAAAGTAGCCGCTTATCATAACTTGTTGGTTAATACCGTCGTCGCTTGGAGTCTTATATACCTTAGATAATTTAACTTGACTGTCTATAGCCTTTTTAAGTTCTCTCGGCATTTTCGACTCACAATTAGTTTTTACTACCTCAGCCCCAGCGCTAACCATTTCGGATAACATCTTATCGGTATCTTTTTCGAGAGATTGAAAAAGCGCTATTAGATCCGTCGGTAAGCCTCCGATAAAACTAGCCACTTTATAGCCTCCTTAGTGTGTAACCTCTTTAGCTTGTATCTCTAACTCTATGTTTAACTCGTTTACATTGTTAAGATACTGTATTTCGTAACGCTTGCCGTTGTATAAAATAACGTCGTCCCTATAAATATTAGTTATAGGGTATCGGATAGTAAAATTAGTAGTTGCTTTTTCAAAGTCCGAGTCGTTAGCTATAAGGGTAAAGCCCTTAGTAGTCTTGATTTTAGCATACGGGCTTAATACAATAGTTTGCAATACTTTTTTAAAGCCGCTCTCGTCCTCCGAGATCGTCTCTCTTACTATCTGTATTTTATGTTTATACTCTCCAGCGTTTTTAACTAGTCTCATAACAAGTTTACCGAGTGTAAGCTTAAAATTCCCTCTACTACCTGATTAACGTTAGTAGTCTCAACGTAAAAAGATCTATTATCGAACATATCCGAGCAAAGCACATAAACCGCAATAGTAATATCTAAAGCCTCGTCTACTTGAGCCGCAGTTAAGCCGGTGTATTTATATACATAGGCTTTAGCCGCCTCTAAGATATTATCTAATAGCTCCTCGTCCGCCGGTGCAATCTCGGAGAGTCGGAGGTAGTTAGTTAAATCTTGTATAGTTAACTCGCTAACTTTTTTAGCGTTACTCGACATAACTTATACCTCCTCTTTATTAGTCCTAGCCTTGCGAGTCTTAGCGGGATTAACCTCGTTAGTATCCTCGTTAACCTTTTCGACGTAGCCGCCGTTAACGAGTCTGTTTGCTAACTCAGTATCCGCTATATCTACTGTCTCGCCTTTTCTCATGTTAATAACACTAATAAAAGACTTAACCGCTTTACAAAGCATAAACTAACCCTCCTTAATTAACCGGCTCTATCAAGAGATCTTGTAAGCCGCGATCTTTTGTTGATCTTGAATTTTAGAGTCAAACTCTACCCAGCCTACAACGCCTACGGCGTGCTGTGCTGCGTAAAGCTCTCTAAGTACCTCTACGTGCATTTCCTCGCTAAACTTTGTAGCAAGTCCCGACATATCGCCGTAATAAATAACAGTCTTACCGCTAGCGATATCGTCCATATTGTCGGATACGTAAACGGGCTTACCTAAAAGAGTCTTACCAAAAGGCGCGGAGATATCGTCGTTAAGCAAGTAGCGTCCTACGTCGTCCTTGAGGAGTCTAAGAGCGTCTCTTGTAGCCGGCGACATAATCCAAATAGAGTTAGCTTGATAGATATCCTTAATAGTACCTTGGAATGTTATAAGATCGTCCGCAGTTACGCCCGCCTTAGTTGTTACGTTTGTAGCTCCGCCCAAACCTACAACCGAGCCGTTACCCTTACCGAGTAAGTTAGCCTCCAAAAATCTAGCGATATCGTAAGACATACGCTTTACGATAAAGCCTACTACGTCAAAGTCTACATTATTAATGAGAGACTTAGAGATCTTTGTAAGAGCTCCAGCGAGATAGTAGCCAAGCTCGATAGCAGTAAAGTTACCCGTAGAGCTTGCGAGGTCTGAAAACTCGCTAGCAAAAGCTACGGTAATTTGTGTAGAGCTGTCGGCGGGATAATAAGGGATCTCAAGTTTACCCTTAACGTTATACTTTTCGGATCTCTCGAGAATAGGGCAAATATCGTATACAAGCTCGATAATCTTACGAGCGATTGTAGTAGGGATAATAGCGCCGTTATTAGCGGGTGCAAGTTCTCCCGTTCTCTCATGGATAACTTTACCTCTTACGTAGTTCTCAAAAGCCTTAGCCTCTCGAGTCTCTACCTCCTTAGCGTCTACGTTACCCTTAACGGATCTCTCGTCGCCGCAAGCTCTAGCGTCGTCGCCGCCGTCTACGGGGGCTGTCTCTCTAGCGGAGTCGATATCGCTAGTAATACCGAGATAATCTTTGATATCCTTAACCATATCACGGATCTCGGCGAGCTCCTCTTTTTCATCGTCGGTAAGCTCTCTCTTTTCTACCTCAGCCGTATTAACGATAGACTCGGCGCGGGTGATAAGATCGTTCATTTGCTCGGTCTTTGCCTTGATGTTTTTAAACATAATCTTAAAACCTCCTTAAAATTATTTTTTTACCGAGTCTCGCATAGTCTTTAACTCGGCGATTATGTTTTTATATCTACTGTAATCAATTACAGTTGATACCGTACTATTATCCTCGGCGGGTGTATCCGCCTCGGGTGTTACATCTGTAGACTCCTCGGCTCTAAGCTCCTCTAAAGCCTCGTTAACCGCCTCAGCTTGTTTAGTTGCCGTCTCGTCTACTGTCTCTATGTTTTCGGGCTCGTTATTCTCGCCTACGTTAATTTGCTTATCGTCTCTAACGTTAACAAGAGTACCGGCGTAAGCGGGCGACTTTTCGCGGTTAAGTATAGATACCTCGTATAAGTCGAGATCCTTAACCATACGAAACGGTAAGCCCGTCTCGTTATCTTGGGTAATATCTACGGCTCTATCCTCAAAGCCAAAGCTCCAGCCTACTAAGTTACCGCGTCTAGCGTCCTCGATAACTTTAGGATCGGTAATAGTTGCTCTAGCGTGCAAGCCTATATTATCCTCGTATAACTCCAGCTCGCCCGAGCCCGTACCGCCTAGATCTCTACTCGGGTTATGATTTAAAAAGATCCTAACGTCTTTATTACGCTCCAGCGCACGCCCAAAAGCGCCCGCGCATATTTTCTCAATAAACTCGCCAAAGCGACTAAGCAAGGGCTTAGAGGCACGCTCTACGGCGTTTACGTAACCCTCTATAACGACGCTATCGGCTCTAATGTTAATTTTCATTGTGTAGCCTCCTCGTTATTAGTGATATCGTCTATACTCATTTGCTCGCCTTTTATAGCTCTCTCAGTATCGTTAAGATCGTCTATAAAAGCCTCCTCCTCTACTTTTTGTACGTCCTCTTTTGAGCCGGTGTTAGGCGTAAAGTATGTTTGCTTTTTAACGTCAAAGAGTACCGAGCCCAAGCCCAAGTCGATAACATCTCCGCCCTCTACCTCGTTCATGTTTTCCATACGGCGGCGCTCGTTTATAGTAGTCATTTGACATTCTTTAGACATTCTATAAACCTCGTAGCGCTCCTTAATAGACGCCTTAATAATCTCTTTTACGTCAAACTCGAAAAAGTATTTACCTTTTTCCTTTTCTAAAAGGAGATCTCTATTAAGTGCCGTCTCAAAAGCTTTAATAATAGGGTAAATAGCAAACTTAAACGTATCGTTAAAGTTATCGCTAATATGGAAAATATCGTCGATTTGCTCGCCGAGAGTTTTAATACTCTCGTTTAATTGCATTTCTACAGATGTATTAGCCGCCTCTTTAAAGTCTAAGCCGTTATTTAAAACTACTACGGACTCCTCGTTATTTGCGTAGAGCCTACGCCAAGCCGCTTTTAAAGCGTCTATCTCGGGTTGTCCTAACTTACGCTCGGACTTTAAAAAGCCTCGTTTATTGCCTCCAGCTTTAACCAAACCTAATTGATATAATTGTGTTTGGTAAGCCGTCTCGAGAGCTGTATTAAGCTCCTTAATAATTGAGATCCCGTAAGCGCCCGTCTTAGTGTTACGCAGCAACTTTAAAAACTCGTAGGGCTTATAGGTATCCTTACCGACGTAAATAATATAGCTCTTATAAATAGGCTCAAAGTTATAATTTATAACTACGTATTGATCCTCGACGTAATAGAGCCCCGTTACCTCGTTGCGGTTTTTCTGTATAAAGCAATAGCCGCCACTACCTAAAAAGTAGTCCGTTACCATAGCTTTTTTAAGTTGAAAAGCGTCTAACGTATCGCCGGTATCGCAGTTAAGTAATCTTACTCGGCTATCGTCTCTAACCTCCTCGACTTTGCCGCTCTTGATCTTGTAGAGCTTTACGGGCATAGCCGCTATACAGTTGGATATAAAATCTATATTAGCCTCTACGGAGGGGATAGTTAGAGCTTGGGCGCGGCTTATGCCGTCGCCGTTCATAATAGCAGTTAATAAAACGTCGGAGGGGCTATCGCCTGAGACGTTATCTCTAGTCTCAGCCGTTGCCGGTTGATCGTCTCTCTTTTTAAAAAGTCTAAAAGCCACGTTAACCACTCCTTTAAGCGCTGTCTAAAGTGATTTTCACTTAGTTTTTATTTACTTTTATATGATTTTCATTTGTTTTCACTTTAGACTATAGATTAAAAAACTTGTATTGTAAACCCCTCCGAGCCTAAAAAGTAGTCTTGTTGTAATAAGTAGCACGCGTCTATAGTTGCTACTACCATATCTATTTTACCTTGCGACTTTTTCTTATTTACATACAGATTTTTATTAGTGTCGTAAGTGCAGCGCGCGTTAAGAAAATTAATCTCGTATAAAGGGTTATCGGTATAAGCAAACTCGGCTTGTAAGATTTTCTCTTTTAATAATTTAGTCGGAGGGTGTAATACGCTCGAGTGCTGCCGTATCTCTACGCAAGTAAAGCCCGCCTCCTCCAGCTTTTGAGCGGTGCTTAAAGCGTTCCAACGGTCATAGCCTATAGCTTGGATAGATACCCCGTAAGTATCCTCTAACCCTATAATAAATTTTTCGATAGTCCTATAGTCAATAACCTTATTACCGCACGCGATAACCTGAGAGCCTTTACAAAGCTCTTTATAATTAACCCGCTCGGCTGCGGTTTTCTCCTCTATTCTATCCTCGGGTATAAACGCCCAAACGTTAGCCAATATATTATTATTCTCGTCTACTGATAACATAGCCACGCTTGTATTATCCCCCGACTCCGAGAGATCTAAACCAAGATAGACTACCCGCCCGCGCCAATCAATATTAGCCACTTTGCAAGCTTGCACCGCGCTAACATCTATAAATGTCTCAGTCCCCGCGCCCGAGTAGATTATATTACAATGTTTAGTAACAAAGTTCTCCTTTTTATCCTCTTGGGCTATTGCTTGAGCTCTCTTTTTTAAGAGATCCTCCCAAATTTCGGGTATTTCTAAAGCGACGGGGTTAGCTTGCTTTAATATAATATCGTCGGTTTGCCAATTTTTAATATTATCAGGCTCGAAAAGCAAACTAAAGCGCGTCTCGTCTTTTATAACACCGTCTAGGATCTTTTTACTAGTTGATACCTCCGACTCAAACGGGTTATTTAATGACGGGTACTTAGTCGAGATAATAAAACCCAGCTTGTTTAAAATATTGAGCTGTCCCGACTCCATAGCGTCAATAGCATACCTATTAGGCAAAGCGCCTACCTCGTCCGCGCAAAATACGTTAGGTAGTTTACCGTCTAGCGTGGAGTTAGAATAATTTAAGGGCGTGTATTTGCTCTCAAGAGTATTAAATAAGATATAATCTCTCAAGATCTTAAATCTAGCCTTATTCTTAAACTTATATACTAACGGGCTTGATTTTAATATAGCTGCGATAGCCTCTCTTATCTCTCGGCTTAAAGATCCGTCCGGCGCTACTGAGTAAAATTGACTAAATCTCGGCTCGGTTATAAAGAGTATTATAAAAAGAGTCGCTATAGTAAACGTCTTAAAGTTTTTTCGGCATATCTCTAATAATACTGTCTCGTATCGCCTCTTGTTTGGGTTATCCCGATATACTACCGCTAGACTAGCTATATATACTAACCATTGATAACCCGTTGAGCACTCGTAAAGAGTCTTACCGGCTTTTAACCCTTTAGGCATAATTAAAAGCTTTAAGAGTCCCTCTATTTGAATTATCTTAGATACTGAGATAGTATATTTTTTGTCTTTGCCCTCGCATATTTTCATAAAGTCGCGCATTTGCAGCTTTACATAATGCGGGGTACTTTTTAGCCTATAATTATCTTTACAGTATTTATAGGCTTTATTACTTAAAGCGTCCATTATTTACCGCCGTTAATAATACTTAATAAAGGATCTATAGACTCCCCCTCGTCCTCCTTAAACCCGTTTATTATTCTTATTAAAGTAGTTGCCGTTTTATTAGCGGAGTCCGTAGTAGAGTTATAAGCTCTTATAGCGGGGTTAATTACCGTGTTAGATCTCCCCTTTACATAGACTTGCTCTATAAGAGTATCGCTCTTATCTATTACACCTTGCAGCCGGTCTAATATGGCTAATTGCTCTAAGTATCTATCAAACGTCGTAACAAAAAAGAAATTTGTTTGTAAGCCGGCGTCCTCCGCTAGCTTTTTTATCTCTACAGCTTGCTCTTTTAAGCTCTTGCCCTTTTTCGGTCTACCGCGTCCGCGCTTTTCCATGCCTCAACCCTCCAGCGTAGATACTCTCATAATTATTTTTATTTTTTCGGTATTTTTCGGCTATTTTTTGCCTATTTTTTATTAAAATAACCCCGAAACCACAAAAAAACAAGGGTTTTTTGTTTATTTATTCGTAGCTGGTCTGTGTGATGTCAAAATGATTTTTTTCGAGCGATAATTTAGGCGGGGGGGATACCCCTATTATAGTCTGTCTCGCCGTCGCGCCTTGCTATAAGCTCTTTAAGATAATTTATATCTAACTCGCCTGAGTCGGCTAGCGTGTGATGTAGCCCGCATAAACAAATTAAATTACTATCCTCTAATAGTCCGTCGGGATCGTCTCTTAATTTAGTTACGTGGTGTATCTCAAGATTATTATAATTATATATACCTTGATCTTTACAAACCTCGCATAGATAGAGAGCCTTAGACTTGATATCGGCTCTCTTTATTTTCCATGCGTTTTTTGATCTTAGCTTACTCTCAGGCGTAACAGTAAAGCGCCGTTGTTTACCTGCTTTGCACTCGTAGGTAAAATCGTGTATACGTCCGCACCGAGAGCAAGCCTTTAACATTTTACTTTTTCTCGGACTCAATAGCCTTTTGGTACTTAATAGATCCTACGCCGATAACAGCGCCGACAAAAGCCGCTATAGCGTCGATAGTACCTATAACTATATTACCCCAGCTCCAGCCGTAGAGAGCGCATAAAGTCGCTATAAGGATATTAAGCGCCGGTACTACTGTTAATAAGATCCATTTAATAATATTGTAAAGTTTATCGTTAAGTATCATAGTTAAACCTCCTTTAAGTATTGCGCGTAAGCGTAGCCGGTAATACCGTTATAGTCTACCACGTGAGCCCAACTGTTAGTAATATTATCTACTTGGCAAGTATTACCGTTATCTATATAACCTATTTGTTTAGAGTTAGTAGTTGGCTTTTCTCTTATCCTGAGAGCCGAGCCGGTATTAGTCTTAACCTTATAAGTTTTAGTAGTAGTAACCTCTACGAGATAAGCGCAACTACAATAGCCTTTAAGATATTTCGCCCAAAGATCGCAGCCGTTAACATCTTGCCCGTTTACTATAGACTCAGGCTTTATAATCTCGCCGTTGCCTATATAGCCTACTTGATCGCTCTCGGTGGTCGGCTCTTTTCTTATCCTGAGACAATCGCCCGAGTTAGTTACTACCTTATACTCTTTATCTGTCGGGGCCGGTGTCGGGCTCGGAGGCGTCGGCGCTGGAGTATCCTTATACGCGTTATACATAACAGCGCAAATAAAAACCGCGCACCAAGGTAAATTTTGTTTTTTACCACAACCGGCAAAATAATTAATAGCGTCGAGCTCTTGCGCGTATTTATTCCAATTATTAGCGCCCTCTTTATATCCTATTTGAGAGATCGCATAATTTATAGCGTCGTCCCTAGTAATCTCGTCGGTGTATCTTGGGTGAGCAAAGCCGGCGACATAACCTCCGACGCTTGAGTAAGGATAATAACACTTTTTAACTTGATTGTCTTTATTTCCCTCAACGGTTATAAATTGACCGCCTCCCCAATCAATACATAAACCGACATGACTTAAACCGCTTGAGTTTTGAAAAAATACGATATCACCTTTACTTAATTCTTTTACCGAGGTAAAATATAAGCCTTTTTGCATGAAATATTGCGCCATGTAAGAGACTACCGCAGCACAATTATTCGAGCTTGGTTGACATAACACAAAGTAAGCCGCTTGCTTTTGATCCATACTATAAACCTCCTTTTAGAGTGATACTTTTATAATACAACTAAAATGAGGCGTTAACAATTAAGCGGACAAAAGAAAAAGGGCGG
>Ga0265298_10003744_pt1 | contig 19883 bp, 17 predicted proteins | sample AusTroGonzalo_MG_3_FD_193486 | JGI IMG/M metagenome (GOLD analysis project Ga0265298, IMG submission 193486) | Bovine rumen microbial communities from tropical cattle in Woodstock, Queensland, Australia - Gonzalo_01 | ecosystem: Host-associated > Mammals > Digestive system > Stomach > Rumen ... | reverse complement strand
GGAAAAGGCGAAGCAGCGCCATCCGGAGATCGAGATCGGCGGCAGCGCCACCGTGGTGGACGCGGGCAAATGCCGGATGTATATGAAGAACTTCGGCGAATTCTTCCTCGACCAGGTGAAGAGCGCTTCCACCGTGATCTTCAGCCGTACGCAGCTGCTGAGTGCGGACCGGGTGGAGAAGAGCCGCCAGCTGATCGCCGAGGCACATCCCGACGCCCGGATCATCACCACGCCGTGGGACGAGATGGAGCCGGACTTCATGCTTGAGGTTATCGAAAACGGCAAGCCGATCTGGTTCGCTCCCCTAGAGGATGACGATGATGACGATGACGACGAAGATGAGCATGAGCACGAGCATCATCATCACGATCATGACGAACATGAGCATGAGCATCATCATCACGATGACGACGATGATGACGATGATGACGACGAGGATGAGCACGAGCATCATCATGAACATCATCATGACCATGAGGGGCATGAGCATCACCATCATCACCACCATCACCATCACGGCGAGGGTGAGCATGACGCGGATGAGGTCTTCGGCAATATCGGCATAGAGACTGCACAGCGCTATGAGCAGGACGAGATCCGCGATATCCTCGGGAAACTCGGAGATGAAGAGGAGTACGGCCGTGTGCTGCGGGCCAAGGGTATTCTGCAGAATGCCGCGGGCGAATGGTTCCAGTTTGACTATGTGCCCGGCGAGATTGATATGAGGGACGGGAGTGCGGATTATACAGGGAGACTTTGTGTTATCGGGGCCGACCTAAATGAAACAGCCCTTAAAGAGCTTTTTCATTTAGGATAATTATGGGATTTCGCTCCTGCGGGAGCGACCAGGGCTTTCCGAGTGCCCGGGGCTGCCGCCCGTTTCTTACTGAAAACGGGCACACTGGCCCGTTTTCCGGGCGTGCGAAACCCCTGGACCTTCGGCCTTCGGGGGAAAAGAGAGATTTTTTAGGGAATATCATTATGAGAAGAGATTTTGTGCCGGTTTATCTGATTACCGGGTTTATTGAGAGCGGGAAGACTACTCTTGGGCTGACTATATTGGCCAACGACCGGTTTACCAACGGCGGGAAGGTGCTGGTTCTGTGCTGCGAGGAAGGCGAAACCGAGTGGGACGAAGCGAACCTGAAGAAGTACCGGGGCGTGCAGGTTATCCTCGACAGCGCAGATGAGCTGACCACGAAACGGCTGGCCGAGCTGGACCGAGAGGTCGCGCCGACCTGCGTCATCATCGAGTACAACACGATGTGGGGCTTTGAAAAGCTGGACGAAATCGACCTGCCGGTGCCGTGGGGCTGGGCACAGGTGGTGACCACCGCTGACGCGACCACCTTCGACAACTACATGACCAACATGCGCAAGATCCTGACCGACCCGATGAAGGTCGCGGACATGATCTATGTCAACCGCTGCGGGGAGAACTTCAACAAGACGTCCTGGCGGAAACAGCTGCGGGCCATGAACAGCGCCGCCACCATCCTGTTTGAGAACACGGACGGGACGGTGGACGACGGGATTACCGACGAGGACCTGCCTTATAATATGAAGGCGGACGTGATCGACATTTCCGAGGAGCAGTTCGGCCTGTTTTATGTGGACAGCATGGATCATCCGGAACGGTACGACGGGAAGAAGGTCCGCCTTGTCGGCCAGGCATGGAAACGGCGGGAGTTTCCGAAGGGTTACTATTATTTCGCCCGCAAGGCCATGACCTGCTGCTCAAACGATATCGCCCCCTGCGGATGGGTCTGCAAGGGCGGCCGGACGCCGGACAACAAGACCTATTTTACTCTTACAGCCCTGTGCAAGAGGGTTGAGGGGCCGGACGGGCAGGTTGCGCTTATGCTGAATGAGCTTTCCGCCGAGCGCGCGAAAACGCCGAAGGAGGAACTGGTGAACTTTGTAAATCTGTAAGGCGGATTTACAAAGAATAAAATAGAGTTTCGCGCCTGCGGGCGCGACCAGGGCTTTCCGATCGCCCTGGACCTTCGGTTACAGCCTTGTTTTACAAGGCTGTTTTTGCTATTGTTTTCCTGCTGAATTCAAGGGTGACAAAGTTGAAAAAAAATGTTATACTGAGCTGAAATGGGGTATTATCAAATCCACAATGCGATACGATGATCCGCCGGAAACGGCGTTACCGCTATCAGCGGACGAGGAGGAGACACCTTGAAGACCGGAAAACTGATGAAGAGGGCTGCGGTACTGCTGCTGGCGCTTGTCCTGGCAGCGGGGGCTTTTTCCGCAGCCCAGGCGGAGTCGCCTGCTCCGATGGACGTCGATCTGATTATGGCGAAGAACGCGATCGTCGGGTTCAGCATCAAAGGGGAAGACGGGCACCTGATCGAGCCGCGCCGCGCCCCGGAGATGAACGGACGGGGCCTGCCGGACGAGGCCGGCGTAGAACCGAATTACCGCGGCGTGGTCGGGTACGCTTCCCTGCAGACCAGCTGGGAGGTCAGCCAGTTCAACAGGTTCACGGAAACGCCGTGGGTGCTTCCCGTCTATGAACAGAAAGGCGACGACTGGGTGGTCACCGACAGTATCAAGCACAAAACCCCGGTTCTCATCGTGGACCAGCAGATCCGCGAGGGCAAGGGGCACAAGTTCATCGGCTATCTGAAGGCGGTGCGGCTGGACGTTCACAAGATGATCTGGCTCGACGTGACACAGTTCGTTACCGTGCCCTACTGGACATATGAACTTCGGGAAGCGGTCAAGTACGGATACTGCATTGCCGTATACCGGGATTCGAGCCGCCATGAGCCCATGGACAAGAAAAAGCACCGCGGTTCCCTGCCGGAAGGGCTGCGCGTGCTCATGTGCTATACGATTTCCGCGCGCTACCACAGCCCTGACAAGGAGAATAACCCGCTTCTGGGCATCGTGTTCAAGGGGAAGGAGAAGAAGGACGCGTATACCAGGACTTTCCTGTTTTTCAATCAGGAAGATCTGACATTGATATACTAAGAAGTTTCGCGGCTGCGGCCGCGACCAGGGCTTTCCTGCCCTTCCAACAAAGGCGCCACTGGCGCCTTTGCCCAGGACTTCGGCCATTAATGCTCGGGATGACACGGATAAGGATGGAACGGAACGGATGACAGGCCGGGGCAATCGGCGACGCGGCGCCGGGCTGGAAATTCAAGTATGAGGTTCAGGATGACAATACGGCGAAGATCATCGCGTGCCAGGGCAACAAAGAAGAGCTGGAGATTCCGGCAGAGCTGGACGGTTACCCTGTGACGGCGATCGGCGACGGCGTATTCCAGCTGAAGCAGAAGATCGCTTCCGTGACCATCCCGGAAGGCGTGATTTCCATCGGCGCCAAGGCTTTTTCCAGCTGCGACGGGATCAAGAAGATCAAACTGCCCAAATCCCTGAAGAGCATCGGAAACCGGGCGTTCTCCAACTGCAAGGGGCTGAAGGAGCTGGTGCTGCCGGAAGGCCTGGAGGTCATCATGGAGAATCCCTTCGCCCTGTGCGACAACCTGACGGACGTTTCCTTTTCCGGCTCCAACAAGATCTATGAGGTGCGGGACGGCGCCCTGATCAACAAGGAAGAAGCGCGCCTGGTTGCTTTCCTGCATCAGACGGAGGACGGCAGCTACGTTGTTCCGGAGGACATCCGGATCATCGGAAACAGCGCCTTTGTGGAATGCAAGGAACTGACGGCCGTCAAGCTGCCGGAGGGCCTGGAAGCCGTGGAGGAAAGCGCTTTCAACCGCTGCGTCAACCTGGAAAGCCTGGAGCTGCCCGCGACCCTGCGCCGCGCGGAAAACCGCGCCTTTGCCAACTGCGAAAAACTGGTTCAGGTCAAACTGCCGGACTCACTGACCGAAATGCCCGGCAACGCTTTCATGGGCTGCAGCCACCTTTCCATGATCGGCCTTTCACCGAACAATTCCCGGCTGGAGATGGTGGAGGGCGTCCTGTTTGACAACGAGGAGAAGCGCCTGATCTGCTATCCCTGCGCCGCGACAGGCAAGGAATACGCGGTTCCGGAAGGGACGGAGATCATCGGGGTCAGTTCATTCGAGAACTGCAAGTATCCGGTGCATATCACCCTGCCGGATACGATCAAAACGATCGGAGACTTTGCTTTCAGCAACTGTTACGCCCTGGAGCAGATCGACGTGCCGGACACCGTGGGCGAGATCGGCATCTGGGCTTTTGAGAGCTGCATCAACCTGAAACGGTTCACCGTACCGTCCGGCATCACGGAACTGAGCATGAGCCTGTTCAACCGGGACAACCAGCTGGAAGAAGTGATCCTGCCCGCCGGCCTGACAACGATCGGCGACAATGTGTTCACGGACTGCAAGAGCCTGAAGAGCATCGCGCTGCCGGACAGCCTGACGTCCATCGGCGTGGCCGCTTTCAGCGGCTGCGACTGGCTGGACGGGATCGAGATTCCCGCCGGGGTGACCTCGGTCGGGACCCGCGCGTTCCAGGGCTGCATCAACCTGGTCAACGTCAACCTGCCGGCGGAGATCTCCATCATTCCGGACGGCCTGTTCGAATACTGCACCGCCCTGAAGACCGTCAATATTCCTGGACAGGTCAAGGCGATCGGCAGCAGCGCCTTCTCCGGATGCGTGCTGCTGGAAAACCCCTCGATTCCGGGAAGCGTGAAGACCATCGGCGAACAGGCTTTCAAAGGCTGCGAGACGATCACGTCCATCACGCTGCCCAAGAGCGTGAAGACGATCCGCCGCCGCGCTTTTGAGGACTGCACCAACCTGATCTACATCGTTATTCCGGGCAGCGTACAGAATCTCGGCGACATGATTTTCGATGACTGCAGTTTTGACCTGATCGCGTGGGTGGAGAAGGGAAGCAAGGCGGAAGCCTACTGCGAGGACAACGTCATCGAATACCGCTACTGGGACGGCTCCGAACCGGAAAAGACAGAGGAAGAAAAGAAGACCGACATCTGGGGCGACACCTGAAATCATTGACGAACAGCCCAAAAAGAGATATGATAAAAAAACCGCATAACGGAAGAGATTCGATCAGACGGGAGAGAGTCCCAAAGGGGGAGAGCGGCATGAAAAAGACGGTTGCAGGTATCCTTGCATGCGTATTCCTGTTCTGCGCCCTTTTGCCGGCCGCCTTTGCGGACAAAGCTTCTTCCGGAAGCATTTTCATCAGCGGGTATTATACCTGCGAGATGCTGAATTTCAATTCCGCCGCGATCGTGAACTACTCCGGCGAAGAGGCTTCGGTGGAGATTCCGTCCGAACTGAACGGGATCAAAATCACCATGATCAAGCCGAACGCCTTCCAGGCCAATATTGACCTGATCGACCTGGTGATCCCCGAAGGCGTGGAAGAGGTAGGGGACTATGCTTTCCAGCGCTGCCCGAACCTGACGGAGGTCAGCCTGCCGGCCAGCCTGAAGGAGGTCGGCCTGAATCCCTTCGCAGGATGCGAAGCGCTGTCGGATATCAATATCGCGGAAGGCAGCAAGTATCTGCTGGTTTCGGGCTCCGTGCTCTTCAGCAGGGAAGACCGCCGCCTGATTTATTATCCCAAACTGCTGGAAAAAGGTCCGTACGCGATTCCGGACGGGGTCCGGATCATCGGCGCGTCGGCTTTCTATGAGTGCGACAATATTACGGAACTGAAGATTCCGGATTCCGTGCACGCCATCGGCAAACGCGCCTTCTATCAGTGCAGCAGCCTGAAATCCATTGATCTTCCGCCGCAGATCTCAACCATCGGCGCAGACGCGTTCAGCGGCTGCCGCCAGCTGCGCAGCATCACCTTCCCGGAGAACGTGACCTCCATCGGCGAGCGCGCGTTCCAGGACTGCGCCAACCTGGAAGAACTGAAGCTGCCCGAGAAGATCACATCCATCGGCGAAATGGCATTCCGCAACTGCGCCAGCATGATGAGCATCCATCTGCCGGAGGGGATTACCACCATCGGCAAGAATACTTTCACCGAATGCAAGAGCCTGGAGGAAGTTATCCTTCCCGAAGGCCTGACCTTCATCGGCGCCGGCGCCTTCAGCGAGTGCTCCAGCCTGAAGAAACTGGAACTTCCCGAAAGCGTGGATTATATCGGAAGCTATGCGTTTGACGGGTGCGTCAGCATGGAATCCGTCAATATTCCGGACAAGGTCAGCTATATCGGCCCCTACGGCTTCAGCCGCTGCTCCGCGCTGAAGAGCGCGGCGATTCCGGACCGGGTTGATACGATCAACCCCTATTCCTTCCAGGGATGCGTCTCCATGACGGAGATCACCCTGCCGGAAGATCTGGAAGAGATCGGGATCTGGGCCTTTGCGGGCTGCGCGTCCCTCACGGACGTCGAAATTCCCGATACGGTGGAAATCATCGGGGATTATGCCTTTGCCTACTGCGCGAACCTGGAGAACGTCACGCTGCCGGAGGACCTGGAGACCGTCGGGCCCCACACGTTTGACCAGTGCCCGAAGCTGACGAATCTTCCGGATCTCAGCGATATGATCGAAGAATAAGGATACCGGGCGGGAAGAGGCAGGCTCTGTGTGTGACGCACAGAGCCTGTTCCGATTCAAATCCCGGGGGAGGTGAGCCGGAAAGCGGCGCTATGATCTATGCAACTTCGGATATTCACGGATATCCTTCGGATCTGTTCCGGGATCTGCTGACAAAGGCGGGATTCGGACCTTCGGATCATCTGTATGTCATCGGGGACGTGATCGACCGGAACGGGGACGGCGGTGTAGCCATGCTGCGCTGGATGATGCGGCAGCCCAACGTGACCCTGCTCCGGGGGAATCATGAGGCGATGATGCTGGACTGCAGCTTCCTGTTCACGATGGACGCGGTTTCCCTCAACCTGAATGAACTTACTCCGAAACAGGAATACGACCTGTTTCTCTGGCACAGGAACGGCGGCATGACCACGATCGAAAACCTGGTGAAACTGAACGAATCGGATCCGGAAGAACTGACCATCCTGCTCGATTATGTCCAATCCGCGCCTGTCTGCGCGGAAGTGAGCGTGCCGATGAAACGGTTTGTCCTGGTCCACGGGGGCCTGAACGGCTTTTATCCCGAAAAACCGCTGGAGGAATATGATCAGAGGGATCTGGTCTGGACAAGACCCTATATCAACGAGAGATACTGGGATGACCGCCTGGTTATCCTCGGGCATACGCCGACGGAGTATTACGGGGAAAAAGGAAGGGCGTTCGTGACGCCGACCTGGATCGATATCGATACGGGCGCCGCGGGCGGGGGATCCCCGATGCTCCTGCGGCTCGACGATCTGGCGGAGTTTTATAACAGCTAGAGTGAAGAGCTGTTTTCAGAGTGGAGAGCTGTTTTCAGAGTGGAGAGTGGAGAGTTAAGAGTGGAGAGTTGAGAAACGGAGGGCGCGGTTGATGAAAAAGGGCGGCATGATTCTGCTGATCTGCCTGATGGTCGGGGTGATGCTGAGCTTCGCTGTTTCAGGCGCCGCGGAGGGCACGGAAGCCGGTATTCTGCGGGAAATCAAAGAACGCGGCGTTCTTCGGGTCGGAACGGCAGGGGACTATCAGCCGATGTCGTATCTTGATCCGGAGACATACGAGTATATCGGCTTTGATGCCGAACTGGCGGAAGACCTCGCGGCGGATCTGGGCGTTTCCGTCGAATACGTGAAAACATCGTGGCCGACGCTGATGGAGGACACGCTCGCAGGGAAATTCGATCTGGCTGTCTGCGGCATCACGGTGACGGACGCCAGAAAGGAACAGGCGCTGATGTCCGACGGCTATCTCGAGAACGGGAAAACGGTGCTGTGCCGGGCGGAGGACGCAGAGAAATACACCAGCCTTGAGGCTGTCAACAAACCGGAAGTCCGGGTTATGGAAAATCCGGGCGGGCTCAATGAAAAGTTTGCGCGGGAAAATCTGCCGGAAGCCACGCTGATCATTCATGAGGTCAACCAGGAGATTCCCGGACTGATCGCCTCGGGCGAGGCGGACGTCATGATCACGGAAATCATGGAAGCCGGGTTTTATACCGGGAAAGATCCGCGCCTGGCGGCTCCGCTGATCCATGAACCGTTTACGAACGGGCAGCTGGGCTTCCTGATGCCGAAGGGGAATGAAGAACTGCTGGAATATGTAAACGATTTCCTCATACGGGAAAAGGAAGCCGGGAGACTGGACGAACTGGCCGAAAAATATATCTACCGGAACTCCGAAGAAGGGCTGGAAAACGCCGCATAAAGCGGATGATTATCAGGGACAGATACCATAAACACACGGAGGTGACAATCATGACCATCAGGGAGCTGCGCGCCCGGGAGAAACTGACTCAGGCGGAATTCGCGAAAAGAATCGGGATTAAGCCCGGGACTGTCAGCCAGCTGGAGAACGGCCGGATGAAAGTCAGCGACAAAATTGCCGACAGGATCTGGGACGAATTCGGAACCGAGGTCGGAGAAATGGCAGACCAGAAAACCGTCAAAAAACCAAAGGTTCCGAAGCTGGAGATCTACGTTCAGTCCCCGCTGGGCGGGAATATCACCCCGGAGGAAATCCTGAAGAAGATGCCGGAGGGCGTGGAAGCCTGTTTTGTGCGGGTGGATCAGAACCTGATCTGGTGGGTCCGCGGGGAAGAGACCGGCGCGGTGGAAATCTGGTCCGACGACCGGTAAGCGGAGAAAAAGGTGGCAAAACCGGCGGGGGTATGGTACAATACCCCCGTACGCTGTACAAAAACGACCACCAAATATTGAAGGAGGAAATCCCGAAATGAAGAAACTGATCTCTCTGATCCTGATCCTGTGCATGGCCTGCATGCTGGTTCCCGCGATGGCGGAGGACGACATCCTGGGCGACTGGTACCTGACCGAAGTGACAGTGGAAGGTATGACCATCAATCCCGTCGATATGGGAATGAACATGACCTACACGTTTAAAGACGGCGGCGTGCTGGAAGTGACCGGCGAAATGATGGGCGAGACGAACACGCAGACCGGTACCTGGTCGCTGGACGGCAGCACCCTTACCATGACGGCCCAGGAGCAGGACCAGGCCGCGACTTTTGCCGACGGAAAGATCACGATCGAAATGGACGGCCAGACCGGCATCCTGACCAGAGAAGTGCCTGCCGCGAGCGAGAAGGCCAAGACTGTTACTGCCGACAGTGAAGAAGCTTTCTTCGGCAACTGGACCATGACCGGAATGGACATGATGGGCATGTATGTGGAGAAAGACGGCCTTGCAAGCTTCGGCCTGACGGGCTATGACGTCACGATGACGATCGAAGCCGGCAAGGCGACCTGCTTCACGATCTCCAGCGAAGGCCAGGAAGCGGTTCCGTCTGAAATGGCGACCGAATTCAAGGACGGCAAGCTAATCGCGACCTTTGATATTGACGAAGAAACCGCGAAGGCTGCCGAGACGATAGGCGTCAGCCTGCCCGCTTCCTGCACGATCGAACTGCTGGAAGACGGAAGACTTCTGTATTCCACGGAAGTTATGGGCATGGCGATGGGTGTCTATATGGCTCCCGCCGCGGCCGCGGAGCAGCCCGCTGCCTGATCCGAATCCCGAATACCCTGCCGGGCCGAACGGTCCGGCTTTTTCGTTGCAGGATCCGGCTCGCCTTGCTATAATGACCTGACAGAACGGAGGCGGATCCCGCGGACCGTTCATATCGAAAGGAAATAAGGAAACGATGAAAAACGCAGCCAAACGGTTTCTGTCCGCGATCCTTCTGCTGATCCTGCTCTGCGCCTGCCTGAGTGCCGGGGCCGAAGGAAAAAAGATTAACCTGATCTTTATCGGCGGGGACGCCGACATTGAGGACGGCCCGAACAATACCTTCCGGAATCTCCTGCTGCATCATGAGGACCTGCGGGAAAACGCGGAAAACTTCTTTATCAAATCCACGATGCGGGACTACACCAACAAGACCGCGCAGGTTCACACCGCGGAGGCGGAGGCGTGCCTTTCCCCGGAGGCAGTCAACGTGGTCTGCGGTTATTCCCACGGCGGCCAGTCCGTTTTCTTCATGAACACGGACCTCGTCCGGGATCTCTGGCTTTTTGACGCCTGCGTGAGCATCGGCGGGAAATGCTCCAATCCGACCTCCAACGGCAAAGTCTGGGCGGAGTGGATCATCGAGACGGCCAAAAAAGGCGTGAACCTGCACGTTTTTGCGTCGAAGGGCAAGCATAACGAACCCTCCGGCGCGAAGAACGCGATCAAAAACCTTGAAGCGGTTCCGGAGGATGATCCGGCCGTGACGAGCCCGGAGGAGGGCCTGTACATCGTGCAGGACGGGAACGGGAAGGAGATCGCCCGGATCGAGACCGCGATTCTCGAAGGAACGCACAAGGATATCTGCGTCACAACCGAGGACAGGGTTGCGGAAAGCATTTATAAGATTCTGGAGGAACAGGAGATTTTGCAGAAATAGTTGAAGCGGACGGCAGTTTTGTGTATAATAGGAAGGTCATAAAAAGGGCATCGTTCAGCACATGAACAATATAAAACTCAGGAGGATATGAAGATGGACAAGAAGACCAGAAACATCGTGATTGCCGTGATCGCTGTCATTGTTTTGGCTGTCGCGATCTGGCTGATCGCGGGCGGCGGGAAAAAGCAAGAACCCGCGGCAACCGAGGCTCCCGTAGCGATTACCGAAGCGCCGACGGAAGCGCCCACTGAGGCTCCCACGGAAGAGCCGACGGAAGCACCTACCGAAGCTCCGACGGAAGCCCCGACTGAGGCTCCTACCGAAGAGCCGACGGAAGCACCTACCGAAGCTCCGACGGAAGCCCCGACTGAGGCTCCTACCGAAGCCCCGACCGAAGCTCCGACGGAAGCACCCGCAGAAGAAGTGAAGTCCGACGCCGGTGAAAAGTCTGAGGACATCCAGGCCGAGATCAAGGAAGATCTCAAGACGCTGGCCGCAGACGTGAAGGCTGCTGCCGAGGAGAAGGCCGAGGAAGTCAAGGCTGCCGCCGAAGACGTGAAGGCCGCTGCCGAGGAGAAGGCCGAGGAAGTCAAGGCTGCCGCCGAAGACGTGAAGGCTGCTGTCGAGGAGAAGGCCGAGGAAGTCAAGGAAGCTGCCAAGGACGTCAAGGACGCCGTTGAGGAGAAGGCCGAAGACGTGAAGGCCGCCGTCGAGGAGAAGGCCGAGGACGTCAAGGCTGCCGCCGAGAAAACGACTGAGAACATCAAGGCTATTGCCGAAGGCGCAGAAATCACCACAACGACCGAAGTAAAGGAAACTTCTCCGCTTGAGCTGCTGAAAACGCCCATGACCCTGACCGAAAAGGTTACCCTGAACAAGGAAAACCTGGACATGGTTGCCGCCATGCTCCTCGGAGGAGACGAGGGCAAAATCGCGAAGCTGAACCAGGTGATCGACTTCGTGAACGGTATGGAATACAAAGTGCTGTATGACGGCAAGGACGCCGAAGGTTTCATTTCCACGAAGGGCGAGGATCTGTCCTCCTTCCTGATGCAGAGAGATGAAAACGGCGTAAAGCTTTACAGCGATATGTTCCCGAGCTACTTCTTCGAAGTCCGGAAGGAAGAAATCCAGAGCATCCTGTCCAAGATGCCCGCGAACACGGATCCGAGCAAGCTGGGCGAAGCGTTTGCCGCTCCGATGCTGAAGATGATGAGCGGCGTTAAGTTCGGCGCACCGGAAACGGTTGAGGAGACCTTGTTCGACACCGAATTTACCACCAAGACCCCCATCGACATGACGCTCAAGGAAATGGCTCTGCTGGGCCTGAACACCGCCAAGGAAGTCATGGAGAACGAAGAAATTGCCAAGCTTCTGGCGAGCATGAAGGACAAGGGCGTGGATTTCTCCGTGGACCAGATCGACCAGGCCATCAAGGCTGTTGAAGAATCCAAGGACGAAGAGATACCCGCGGTCGACGCCGGAATGTATACCAACGCGAACAACGACATGGTCTTCAAGGTTGACGTGACCCAGAACGGAGAACTTGTCTCCCACTCGTTAGGCGGCAAGGTCGGCGACAGCAGCAGGACCGAGGTCCAGATCGGCAATCAGGCGTACGTCTACGTCAAGGCCGGCAACGAAGGGGTGGACGTCATCATCCGTGCCAAGGGCATGGAATTCGGTATCAACGCCGTGATTGAGAAGCGCGAGAACGGCAGAGCGCTTGTCACCACTCTTTCCATGATGGGAATGGAAATGGTGAAGTCCGAGTCTGAAGTGATCAAGGGAGCGACCCTGACCGGCAAGTTTGACACCGAAGGCAAGCAGGCGATCACCATCAAGGATCTGAAGGGGAAGGCGAAAGAACTGGCGAAGGAAATGGTCAACGACGCCAAGGTCAACTACATGCCTGTTCTGAAGGAAAAGATTCAGAAGATCGCCCCCGAAATGATGCCCGTTTTCAGCAGCATGGAAAAGCTGTTCAAAAACACGGTGCAGACAATGGCACCGAAGATGGTACCGCAAGCGATTCCCGAACTGATCACACAGTAAGCGAACAGGATCCACACTGATGGACCGGTCCTTTCGGACCGGTCCGTTTTAACCCCATCTTCCTGCGGGTTCTTTCATTTTTCAGTCAGAGGAGGCGGCAGACAGCATGAGTTCACTGGCAGTCAATCACATCCGCGCGCTGGTAACCTGCGACGGGAATGATACGGTATATGAAAACGTCAATTTGCTGTGCGAGGACGGCCTGATTTCCTATATCGGGCCGGACCGGCACGAGGCGGATACCGTGCTGGATGGCAGCGGCATGTTCTGCTATCCGGGGCTTGTGAACGCGCATCACCATCTGTACCAGGTGTTTTCGCGCAACCTTCCGAAGGTGCAGAACATGGAACTGTTCGACTGGCTGAAGACGCTCTATGAAATCTGGAAAAACCTGAACGCCGACACGATCTACCTGTCCTCGCTGACGGGCATGGGCGAACTGATGAAGAACGGGTGTACGACCGTATTCGACCACCATTATGTTTTTCCCCGGGGCGCCGGGGACCTGACCGAAGCGCAGGCAGCCGCCACGGAGCTTCTCGGGATCAGGATGCATTTTTCCCGCGGGTCCATGGATCTTTCCGTCAAGGACGGCGGGCTGCCGCCGGACAGCGTTGTTCAGACGATCGACGAGATTATGGAGGACAGCATCCGGCTTATCGACCGGTATCACGATGCTTCCTTCCGGTCAAAGCGCCGGGTTGCCCTGGCGCCGTGTTCGCCGTTCTCCGTTTCGGAAGACCTGCTGCGCGAATCCGCTGTTCTCGCCAGGGAAAAGGGCGTGCGCCTGCACACCCATCTGTGCGAGACGCTGGACGAAGAAAAGTACATGCTCGAACGGGAAGGAATCAGGCCGCTGGCCTATATGGAAAAGCTGGGCTGGGTCGGGAACGACGTCTGGTATGCCCACGGGATCCATTTCAACGATGAAGAGCTCGCGCTGCTGGCCGGGACGGGGACCGGGATCTGCCATTGCCCGGTCTCCAATATGAAACTGTCCTCGGGAATCGCGAGGATCCCGGAAATGCTGGAGATGGGGATCCCGGTCGGCCTCGGTGTCGACGGCTCCGCGTCCAACGACGGTTCGGACCTGCTTGAGGAAATCCGGGTGGGATTCCTGCTGCACAGGCTTCATTCAAGCAGGAAGGCACCGACCGGCTACGACATGCTTAAGATCGCGACGATGGGCTCCGCCCGGCTGCTCGGACGGGAAAAGGAGATCGGCTCCGTTGAAACGGGAAAGTGCGCGGACTTTTTCCTGGTCGATTCGAACCGGCTGGAACTCGTCGGCGCGGACGCGGATCCAAAATCCCTGTTCGGCACGGTCGGCCTCAGAGGGCCCGCGGATTATACCGTTATCGACGGAAAGGTGACCGTTGATCACGGCCGGATTACCGGGATCGACGAGGAAAAGATCGCAGCGGATTCGGGCAGGGAACTCATCAGGTATCTGAGAAATGAATGATCTGTCTGTCCATTACATGGAGGTGAGGTGAATCATTCACATGGCTCCGGATAACAAAGAAAACAAATTCGTCACGGCGGTCAGAACGATCGTCGGAATGATCAGCCAAAGACGCGTTATGACCTATGCCGCGGCGGCAGATTACCATCTGGTCATCGCAATACCGCCGGCAACGATGCTGCTGATCAGCCTGATCCGATATCTTCCGGTTACGGAGGAGGAACTGCTGCAGTTTTTCTCCGACACAACCCCAAAAGGGATCTATTCTTTCATTGAAAACATCATATCGAGCGTTTTCAACAGCAACGAGACGGTCACGGTTGTTTCGGCTGTACTGATGCTGATCTCCGCCAGCGGCGCCATGAGATCCCTGATGAAAGGCATCTATGAGGTTTACGGCGCAAAACGCAAAGAGCCGTTTCTGATCTTTGCCGGACGGGCCGTGATTTACACGGTGCTGCTGCTGGCGATGATTATCGTCAGCCTCGTTGTGCTGGTATACGGCGCGCAGGTCCTTGAATATATGCGGGGGCATGTGGCGGATCAGTCTTTCATAGATAACCTGATCACCATACTGAAAGACACCCGCTACATTCTCTGGGGAATTATTCTCATCTTTGTGTTCATGATCTTTTACCGCTGCCTTCCCGCGGAGAAGCCGAAATTCCTGAGCCAGTTTCCGGGGGCGCTGTTCTGCTCGGTTTCCTGGGGTGTTTTCTCCTGGGGATATTCCATCTACGCAAACGTGTCCGGAAAGTACGGCGCATACGGGATTCTCGGCACCCTTATGGTCATCATGATGTGGATGTACTACTGCCTGATGTTTTTCCTGATCGGCGGATGCATCAACGTCTATACCGCGTCTGCGAAGACGGAAAGGGAGACGGTATGAAAACGACTGATATTATTCTGAATCTTCTGATCTTCGGGATCACCCTGATGCTGCTGATCCGCTTTGCCCGGAAGGACGGCGCCTGGACGACGGAGAAGCTGAAGGTTGCCCTCCGGTACTTTACCTGCCAGAGCAACATTTTCTGCGCGGCAACAGCGCTGCTGACGGCGGTTTCGCTGCTGGCGGGGAACAACTCCGTTCCCCGGTGGATCTGGACGCTGAAGTATATCGGTACAGCGGGCGTGACCATTACGATGCTGACCGTTTTCTTTTACCTCTGGCCGCTGCTCGGGAAAGACGGGTACAAGCGCCTGCTGAGCGGTCCCGACTTCTTTTTACACCTGGTCACCCCGCTGCTGGCAATTCTTTCCTTCTGTCTGTTTGAAAAGCAGGGCATGACCTTCCTGCAGTCCCTGTGGGGGCTCATGCCGCTCGTTTTCTACGGGCCGCTTTATATCTACCGGATCCGGTATGCTCCGGAAGGAAAGAGATGGGACGATTTCTACGGCTTCAACAGGCAGGGGAAATGGCCCCTGGCCTATGCCATGATGTTTGCCGCCGCCTTCTGCATCTGCATGTTCTTTATGCTGGTGCAGAATTTATGATATAATAAAAAAGACGTCAAATGACCAAGGAGGATTCAATCATGCGGCAGCTGATCAGAAACGGGAAGATCTATGACGGAACGGGAAGCGAGCCTTTTACGGGCGATATCCTGGTCGATCAGGACAGGATTGCCGGCATTGCCGAAGGAATCGACATACCGGTTGAAAGCGTGATCGACCTGAACGGTCTGTCCGTTGCGCCGGGATTCATCGACGCGCATTCCCATAATGACTGGTTTGCGATCAAAAAAGATCCGCTCCCGTATTTCAGCCCCTTCCTTCGGCAGGGGATCACCACCTTCGTGACGGGAAACTGCGGCGTGTCGTCCATCGGCTTTGAGGGGGAATGCCCTTATGTGGACAAACTGGGCGGCGGGCTGTTCAGCTATGAGAACACCACCGGCCAATACGGCACGGCGGAGGACTATTTCCGCGCCACCGACCGGCACATGCCCTGCAATATGGCGGTGCTCGTCGGGCACTGCTCCGCCCGGGCGGCCGCAGGCGGAAACGAGAACCGGAAGCTGACCGCCGAGGAGGAGCAGAAGATGCTGGGCATCCTCGAGAAGGCACTGCAGCAGGGAGCGGCCGGTATTTCCCTGGGACTGATGTATGAGCCCGGGCTTTACGCGGATGCGGAAGAACTGAAAAAGGTGGCGGCGCTGTGCGTGAAATACAATAAGCCGCTGACAGTTCATCCGAGGGCCGAGTCAAAGGTTTCCATGGCCTATCCCCAGCTGTTCGGGCGGTCCCATCTGCTCCGCGCGTTTGACGAGCTGGCCGAGATTTCCAAGGGCACCAACCTGAAGCTGCAGTATTCCCACGCGATCTTTGTGGGAAGGAAATCCTTCGGCGCGAAGGAGGAGCTTCTCCGCATGATGGATCAGATGCGGGCCGAAGGCGTGGATGTCATGTTCGATATTTACAACGAATGCCTGGGCGTTTCCGTGATCACCGTAATCCTGCCGGCATGGTACCAGGGAATGAGCCAGGAGGAGCGCAGGAAGCCGGCTACGCGGGTCAAGCTTGCGGCGCTGGTGAAAGCGACGGCAAAGCTCCTGGGTTTCGATTTCCCGGACATCCAGGTGGCTTATCTCGGGCCCGGATATGAGAAATACGAGGGAAAGAGCGTGCACGAGATCGCGAAAGAAGAAGGGGAAAGCGACCTGAATACCTACCTGAAACTGTGCGAGTTCAGCAATTTCAAGGGCAGGGTCAACATGGGCCCCTATTCCACGCCGGAAGTGATCTCCGAATTTGAACACAATGAACACTGTTTGTATATGACGGACGCGTGGGTGGAAGAACACGGGATCCAGAACCCGGCTATATACGACTGCTTCCCCAAGTTCCTGCGGGATTCCCTGCTGGGGACCGGCGATACGATGCCGAAGACGATCCGCCGCATGACCGGCGCCACGGCGGACCGGTTCATGCTGAAGGACCGCGGATATCTGAAGGAAGGATACTATGCGGACCTGACGGTATTCAACGAGGAGGAGATCCGAAAAGCCATGCCGGATCAGCAGAAAGCCTTCGGCATCGAAAAAGTGATGATCAACGGTCAGCTTGTTCTCAGCAACGGACACCTGGATGAAGACGCCCTGAAAACGACGGGACGGGCGATCCCGGTATCGGGGACATAAACGGAAACGGAGAAATGACAATATGCCCTGGTACTGGATCCTGATTATTATTACCGCCATTGTCGGGCCGTTCGAGGCCATGCACGCGCTGAACAAGGCAAGACGGAGGCGGGAAGAAGCGGAGAAGAAAAGAACCATGAAAAAAGGGGAGGGCTGAAAAAGCCTTTCCCCTTTTGCGTTGCCAGGCAGGATCAGAAACCGTGGCTTCCACCGCCGCCACCGCCGCCGCCTCCGCCACCGCCGAAGCCGCCGCCACCGTGGCCGCCGCCGGAGGAGTGCTGATGATGGACGACTTTCTTCAGGGTGTGGGCGGTGACCGCTGTGGCGGCGCCGAAGCCGACAGCCTTGGTCATGGTTTGCATGGAGGTTTCCTGCTCATTGCGCATACGGCCGGCGATGAGCATGTAGGTCAGGAGGATGGCGCAGATCAGAGCCAGGAAGATGTTGCTGATGATCTTCATGGGCTCATTGATTGTCCGGCCCTCCATGATCTCCAGGATTTCGCGGAAGGCTTCCTTTGCGCATTCGGCGTATTCTCCCCGGGTGGCGTACGTATAGACGTTATCAGTGATGGTGTTCGCCTTGGCGGTTGAGAGCAGATTTTTGTATACGTCTTTGCTGGAATAAATGCCCAGGCGGCGGGTCCTCATATCGATCATGAAGACGGTATACGGATCGCTGCCGAAATGCCTGTCGCCAAAAATGTTCGCCTTGGTGAGAACGCTTCGGCCGTCACTGCCGGAAGCCTCATAGGTGACAAAAGCGACGTTGGCATACTCCGTGATCGGGTACATGGTGGTGAGCACGGACGAGATTTCGCTGTCGGAGAGGAGGCCGGCAGCATCACTGACCACCGCCTCATAGCCGGTGACAACGCTGCCGAGTTTCTTTTCTTCAGCGGCCAGCGCGGGGACATAGAGGGCCGTGAGCAGGGCGGCGAGGAGCAGAACAGCAAGGGCCTTACGCATTGTCCTCACCTCCCTGATGGGTTTCGAACTGGGGCAGGGGATTGGAGCATTCCCTGTTATGCATGAGCAGAAGGTCGATACTCTCCCAAACGACCGAGGCGAGGATGATGAAGCTGATCACGTACATGGCGGTATCGTTGCTGTGGAAAACGTCGGTGATCAGGATAACGGTGCCGGCGATCATCGCCAGCAGGGCCACAATGCTGCCCACGGGCGGCCTTGACATACTCTTCCGGCCGATAAAGAACGTCAGGAGCATGACGGCCGTGAGGCCGAAGGAGGCCAGCCAGAAGATGTAGACCGAGTCAATCAGGGAGATTCCGTACATCGCGAGGACCAGCAGAATGGCGCCGCCGATGCCGCCGACATTGTACCAGGTGCCGCTGTGGGCGCGGTTTTCCATGCGCTTGCGCTGGGCCATACGGGCGTCCATATCGTCCTCGGCGCTTTCCGCCATCTGCTGCTTAAGCTGCTGCTCCCTGACGGCTTTCCGGCGGCCGTTGACGATCAGCTGGGCCGCGACGGCCAGCAGCATCGCGATGACCATGACCATTTCCGGCCGCAGGGTCAGGAAGGTGTTCAGAAGGAAGAAAAGCGGGATGGCCAGAATCAGGGCGAAGAGGGCAAAACGCGGGATATCCATCGGGGTATCCGCCACCATCTCGCCGGTGATGCCGTTCTGCACGGCATAGAGCACGCGCTTGCCGCTGCGGAGGGACATGAACCAGTAGGGCACAAGGGTTTCCCCGGTGTGCTCGGCAGTCGCCAGGGGAATCAGTTTCTTTTCCGCTTCGCCGGTGGAATAGGAGCAGCCGTCGTCCAGGCTATCCATCACGTCCTTAAGGCCTTCCCGCACGGCCGCCGCTTTGGCGAAGGACAGGTAAGCGTTCGGATTGGTATCCGGCGTATCGGCGTAGAAACCGCTCATATAGGCCGGGGAGAAGCGCTTAAAGGAATCCGTCGGCACCCGCGCGATCCGCTCGGACAGGGCATCCGGCATCTCCTTCGAGGCGTCGTGCAGGATATCGTCAAAGCGGTGGTTCAGGTTCACGGAGGTGGAATAATAGTAGGTATCGTCCCCCTTGGTCTGATGCCCTTCCAGGACGGCGGAGCCGGTAATCCAGGCCGAATAGGTATGGAAGGGGACGTAGATGCCGCGGAAACTTTCGGCATTGACGTCCTTTTTCAGACGGTGATCCACGCAGAGGCTTTTTTTCAGCATCTGCTGATACTTCGCGAAACACTCGTCCCGCGTGACGCGGAAGGGCGCGATGGTAGCAGGCGGGGTGACCTCGGAACGGGTATGGTTCAGCATCACGGGGGAACCGCAATAGCTGCAGAAGGAAGCCGCGGTCGTGTTCATTGCGTGCACTTTGCCGCCGCAGTTGGGACAGGTGAAAAGATCCATCTCAACGCGGTCGCTGGCCTGACGCGCTTCGCGCTGATCGGCGGACTCAATGCTTTCCGTACGGTCACACATGCCGCATTTCAGCTGCTGCCCCGCGGGGTCGAAGACCATCATGGAGCCGCATCCCGGGCAACTGTACAAGAAAATCATCTCCTTTTACAATTATTCTCTGATACAAGGGGGCTTTCCTACCCTGGGCTTCCGCCCGTTCTCTGCTGAGAAAGAGCCACTGGCTCTTTCTCCGGGCGCGACGACCCCCCCTTAAACCCCTTCGGTATCAGCCTTTTTTATGAAGGGGAGTGATCAACCAAATATAAATTATATCACAAATAAGGCGAGGAAACAAAAGGAAAGATTGCGCCGGATGCGCGATGGTGCTATATTATACGGGTTATCTTACGCAGGAGGACTGATTGCCAT